>Ga0180217_1000815_pt1 | contig 41344 bp, 36 predicted proteins | sample eDN3rd37CBELigOP_FD_128521 | JGI IMG/M metagenome (GOLD analysis project Ga0180217, IMG submission 128521) | Enriched Organic Plus compost microbial communities from Emeryville, California, USA - eDNA 3rd pass 37_C BE-Lig OP (version 2) (version 2) ...
AACGTAATCGACGACCTTCATGCCGTGATCGGCCGGGAGGTGATCGAGAATGGCCTTGCGCACGCCCTCCTGATAGGCGCCGCCATAGGACGCATAGCTGACGGTTTCCTCAGCCGCGGCCGGTAAGGCCACGAGACACAGAGTAGCCGCTAGGATACTGTGTAGCTTCATCAAGTCCTCCCTGAATGGGCTTGTTTTAAGGGGCCCTGATTGAAGGCTAACATAAATTGGACGGACGTCCATATTATTTTTTTCATGCCTGTATTGATGTGATCGCGTGCCGTTCCACGCACTACGTGCCCTCGGCGATTGCGATCCCTCTGGCGCCTTGAAAGCAGGGTCAGAGATTGCAGATCGAATGCGGCAAGCCTGAATAAAGAGCATCCATGCGCGATCCGATCTGCTCTGACACAGACACAGGGCCGAGTCATGCTGATCGGCGATCAGGGTAAACGACTTGGCGGACCAGCACAGGCCGGATGGGTACCTTGTGCGATCTGTTCACATGTGAACCAAATCCGAATCGGGCGCTGCCCATTTTCCTGTGCTGGATCTCGTCCATCCGCAACAATTGCGAGTTTCGGTCGTTTGAAGATCGAAGGTCACTCCTCCGGCAATTCCTTCCGTACCTTCCAACTGGCCTCATCGGCGGAGCGTCCACCGGTGGGGCATTCTCTTGCCGGATTCCGTCTGTCGAATGCCTGGCGAGCGAACGAAGACGATGATCGCCTCAAAGCGAAGCGACGGGGATGAGTTCGCCGCCCTCACTCGTGCATGAGTGTCGGCCGGCCGCATGCGGTCAGGTCGACCACTGCCACAACCGCAGGATAGGACACTAGCTCGATGACCAGAGCATTTTTCGGCCAAGTGGATCCGGTTCGCCGTCGAGAAATGCGGCCCCCCAAAAAGAGAGCTGATTCCACGGGAGTGGAAACAGTTCTAGCGACGGGGCTGAGGAAAAGGCTGAGACCCGGCGGCGGCGTGGGGGATCGGTGGTGCGATCCAACGGCTTGGAACGGTAAGAACGACCTCTCCGGCACCGTTCACGACATCGACCGTGAAGCCGTCGGACACTCCGAAGGCCACATGGGCCCAGGACGATCTCCCTTCAACGAAGATCTGAGCCAGCCGCAACGCAACCTCATGGGCTACCTCGACGCTCGGCAGGTTCAAGCGCCGGGGATACTTTACACGCCGAAGTTTCGTACGAACGTAAAGGTCATGGTTGGGCATGACCACAATCCTAGCTGAAGATCGCGAGCGTCCGATGTGCCCTTCAGGATTACTTCCGCCGCTCCGGCATCAGTTCAGCGAGTAGCGCGACGACGGCCCTACCAGCATGTGCCTTCTCTCATAGGCCAATGCGGCCCCCACATCGCGCCACCGCTCCTCAGCCCAAGCGAGTTGTGCCTTTGCCTGTTCATACTTCGAAACCGCAGCCTCTTCCTCCTCGAACAGGGTCCCGAGCGGGTCGAAGGATTGCTGCCGATAGGCCTGTTCCATGGCCTGGTCGAGCGACTCACGGATCCTGGCAAGAGCCTGCGAGGCTTCACGACACCTTACTTGGGCCTCCTCCACTTCCTGGATCACGTCACGCAATGCGCCAAGGCAAACGAGGTGAGTTACCTCCCCATGACTGGCCTCCAGAATAAGGACGACAGATCCTGTGAACATCTCACCCGCCCCGCCTTAACATAGATTGATCGACGGCAATCGCAGCCCAGACTATTCAGAGGTAGGCGCCCGTGCGAAGAACGCCGCACGGTCAAGCTCGTGGCCCGTCAGCCTTCGCATCGAAGCCTTCGCTCCAGCTATGCGGCAGATCGTCCGAAACCCATGATGCGAGCACCGGCGCACTTTTGGACGCGCGTCATTTAGGCTAATGTTCACACGCCTCGAAGAAGGTATCTCAAGACAAACAATCACGACTCGTTCTGGGGCATCTGCAGTGAACCTCCTCCGACTTTTTGGACCTGCGTCCGCAGCGGTCGCGCCAATGCCGGACCACCGTTGCTTTCCCTGAGCGGCACCGATCCCCACCCACTGCTTCGTTCGACTCCTCACTTCCAGAAATCAAACTGAGACCATGCCTGCGACCTCGGCCATTGCCGCTGCCACCGATCCGAACGTGAACGCTCTCGTGAGCGGCGAGACATGGGCGACGAACCGCCTGACCTTCAGCTTTCCCGGTTCGTCCGTCTACTATGGCTCGCCCTATGGTGGCGGCGAGCACCAGAACCAGTTCGCTCCGTTCCTCAGCGCCCAGCAGGCAGCCGCCCGTTCGGCCTTGCAGCTTTATGCATCGGTGGCCAACCTGTCCTTCAGCGAGATAGCGGAAACGGTCTCTCAGCACGCCGATATCCGCTTCGCACGCTCCGGCGCGACCGGCACCGCCTGGGCCTATTTCCCGTCCGAGGATGCCGCCGGGGGCGACGTCTGGGTCGGCAGGAGCAAGACCTACGACGCCCCGCGCAAGGGCAACTATGCCTTCCTGACGCTCGTGCACGAGATCGGGCATGCCCTCGGCCTGGATCATGCCCATGGCGGCAATGCCATGCCGCTCAGCCGCGACTCCATCGAGTACACGGTCATGAGCTACCGCCCCTATGTGGGCGCGTCGCTCTCACGGGGCTATACGAACGAGACCTGGGGCTACGCGCAATCGCTGATGATGTACGACATCGCCGCGATCCAGCACATGTACGGCGCGAACTACGCCACCAACAGCACCTCGACCCATTACACCTGGACGCCGACGGGCCAGAGCTATGTCAACGGCGTGTTGCAGGCGTCGGCCGGGGGCAACCGCATCTTCCAGACCGTATGGGACGGCGGCGGCACCGATACCTACGACTTCACGAAATTCACCACCGGGGTGAAGGTCGATCTGAAACCCGGCGCCTGGACGATCACGTCGCAGACGCAGCGTGCCAAGCTCACCTGGGACGGCTCCAAGCTCGCCGCAGGCAACATTGCCAATGCCCTCCTCTATGGAGGCAGCCTGCAATCCATCATCGAGAACGCGCGCGGCGGATCAGGCAACGACGTGCTCAAAGGCAATGCGGCCAGGAACTCTCTGCAAGGTAACGCGGGGAACGATCAGCTCTATGGCGACAACGGCAATGATGCTCTGAGTGGCGGCGCAGGGAACGACATGCTTGGCGGCCAAAGCGGAGCCGACGTTCTCCTGGGCGGCAGCGGCGCCGACAGCTTCCGGTTCTGGGCGACGAGCGATTCCACCGCGGCCGCGTGCGATACGATAAAGGACTTCAAGCGCGGACAGGATCACATCGACCTGCGCGGCATCGACGCCAACACGAAGGCTGCCGGCGATCAGGCCTTCACGTTCATCGGCAAGGCGGCCTTCAGCGGGAAAGCGGGGCAGCTCAAGTTCGCATCCGGCGTGCTTTCGGGGGACGTGAACGGCGACAAGATCGCCGATCTCGTGGTGAAGGTGGCCGGATTGTCGGCGCTGGCAAAGTCCGACTTCTATCTCTGACCCAATCAGGCGTCGAAGACAGATTCTTTCAGATAGATCTCGACCAGCCGCTCGCATCCCTCCCGGTCCTCGTCATCGAACCGGTTGGGGTGCGGACTGTCGAGATCGAGAACGCCGAGGACCTTGCCGTTCCTGATGAGCGGCACAACCAGCTCGGAGCGCGAGGCGCTGTCGCAGGCGATGTGCCCAGGGAAGGCGTGAACGTCCTGCACGACGATGGATGCCTTGCGCTCGACGGCCGTGCCGCACACGCCGCGCCCGACGGGGATGCGAACGCAGGCGACCTTCCCCTGGAACGGCCCGAGCACCAGCCCCTCGCCGCGCATGAAATAGAATCCCGCCCAGTTCAGATCGGGAAGGATCTCGTAGAGCAGGGCCGACATATTGGCCGCGTTTGCGATGGCATCGGGCTCGCCCTCCAGAAGGGCGGCAAGCTGCTGGGCAAGCGAGGCATAAAGCTCGCCTTTGCTGGCGGATGGAGCGAGGGGTTTTGCTTCGAACATGGGATTCACTTATGAGCCCCGCCCCTCCTTGTCCAGTCCCGCTCCGGGGGCTTGGGGGATCCAGGATCGCCAAGCTAGAGAACGGTCAGATCGACGATCTCGAAACCTTGGTCCGCCAGCCTTTGCGCCAGAACGCGGCGGTGGCAGTTGGCCGGGTCACGCTCAAAGCAGAGAAGACAGATCGGCCTTGCACGCGCCAGCGCCTCCAGGTCGCGGAAGGCCTCCTGCGCTTCGTCCTTTGCCAGAACCTCATCACAGTAGATGCGGCGCATCAGCTCGCCGTCGCCGGCCCGGGCCGCCTGGCGCCCCTCCTTGGGCGTTCCCAATCTGATGAAGTGCTCATAGCCGATGTCCTGGGTGGCGAGAGCGTCACGGAGAGCGGATTTGGAGAAGCCGCGCTTGCGCGAGAGCGCGACCGCGCGCACGTCCGCGAGCGTTGCGACGCCCGCATCCTTCAGAGTGGTGAGAAAGCGGTCGACGTCCGCTCCCTCGTATCCGATCGTAAAAACCTGCGGCTTTGCCATTCCGTCTACATGGACGGCATCGGGCGCTGTGGCAAGTCGGGCTGCGTATAGGGCCGCAGGGCCTCCGGCGTGCGGAAGTCGCGGGGGACCTCGAAATCGCTCGCCGCGCCGCGGGATTGCTCGACCCCGCGCGGGAAGCCCGTGCGGTCCGAGTAATCCTGTAGCGGCGGCAGCGGATGCGGGCTCTCGCGGCTCAGTGTCTGCGCGCAATAGACATCCAGCGCCGTCACCCCGGCCACGGCCGCCATGGCGATGCCGACATTGGCCTTGTTGGGACTGTCACCTTCGAGGGCCGTGGCGAGCGTCGCGAGGTCGAGGCCGTCGCCGGCCACGCGGCCCCAGATCCAGGGCGTCGGGTCCTTCGAGGCCAGGATGCCGATGCCGGTTGCGATCTCGCGCAAGCCGTAACCTGCGATCAGGCCCTCCTGCCCTTTCATGCCGAGCGCGCGCGCCAAGGCGCGCGGCGCCGCCACTTCCACGACGCCGAGCGCGATCGAGAAGAGGCCCAGGCCGCGGGCGAGAGTGTCGGTCGCAGTGTCGGCGTGACCGCGCCGGCGGGTTCTTTCGGTTTCGTAGCGCATGGCATTCCACCTTTAAGGCTTGAGCACGACCTTGATGCAGCCGTCCTGCTTGTCGCGGAAAATCTTGTACATCTCCGGCCCTTCCTCGAGCCCGACGGTATGGGTGATGACGAAGGATGGATCGATCTGTCCCTCCTCGATGCGCCGCAGGAGATCGTCGGTCCATCGGTTCACATGGGTCTGGCCGGTGCGGATCGTCAGCCCCTTGTTCATGATCGCGCCGAACGGGATCTTGTCGAGAAGCCCGCCATAGACGCCGGGGACTGAGAGCGTCCCGGCCGGACGGCAGACATACGCCATCTCACGCAGCACATGCGGGCGATCCGTTTCCATCATCGTCGCCTGCTTCACCCGATCATACATGGCGTCGACCGTGCCGGCCGCATGCGCCTCCATGCCGACGGCATCGATGCACTTTTCCGGCCCCTTGCCGTTGGTGAGTTCGTTCAGGCGCTCGATCACGCTTTCCTCATCGAAATTGATGGTGATCGCGCCGCCGGCCTCCGCCATCGCGAGGCGCTCCGGAATGCGATCGATCGCGATGACCTGCTTCGCGCCGAGCAGAACGGCGCTGCGGATCGCCATCTGGCCGACAGGCCCGGCACCCCAGATCGCCACGGTGTCGTCCGGCTGGATGTCGCACTGCACCGCGGCCTGCCAGCCCGTGGGGAAGATGTCGCTCAAGAAGAGCAGCTTCTCGTCCGGGATGCCGTCCGGCACCTTGATATGCGTGGCATCGGCGAAGGGCACGCGCAGATACTCGGCCTGACCGCCCGGGTAGCCGCCGGTCAGATGCGTGTAGCCGAAAAGGCCTGCCGTGGAGTGACCGAAAGCCTTCGCTGCGATGTGGCCGTTGCGATTGGTGCGCTCACACACCGAGAAGTTCCCGCGCTTGCACTGATCGCACTCGCCGCAGATGATGGTGAAGGGGATCACCACGCGGTCGCCCACCTTCAGCTTGCCCTTGGCCTCGGCACCCACTTCGACCACCTCGCCCATGGTCTCGTGTCCCATGATGTCGCCGCTTTTCATGCCCGGCATGAAGTGGTCGTAAAGATGAAGATCCGAGCCGCAGATGGCACAGCTCGTGACCTTGATGATCGCGTCGCGCGGATGCTCGATCTGCGGGTCCGGAACAGAGTCGCAGCGGATATCCGTTGTGCCGTGCCAAACGAGGGCCCTCATCGAAATCTCCTTCCAGCATGCCTGAAAACGGCCAAGCCGAACCGCTGGGCCGTCTGGATATGGGAAAAGACTTCCTGGAAGGCTTTGCGTTCCCTGGCGGGCGCAAAATTCCGGGCCTTACCTCAAGGAGCGGGCCGATCAGACATGCTGCGGAAGGCTGCGGATGAGATCCGCCAATGCGGGCTCCAGCACCTGGTGCGCGGCCTCCTCGACCTCAAACCATTGCGCCTCGCGCTGCCCCTTCTCCCGCCATGACTTGAGCTGCTTGGAGACTTCCAGGGGGTAGACGCTCACCCGGCACAGGTCGAAATGGGCGGCGCGACGCTTCCAGTAATCGTAATGGCCCAGCGGCTTCTGCTTGATCTCGCCCTTGACCCCAGCCTCTTCCTCGGCCTCCCGCGCGGCCGCCTTGTGCGGCTTCTTGCCCTTCATCGGCCAGCCCTTCGGGATGAGCCAGCGCTTGGTCTCACGGGATGTGACGAGGAGCACCTCGATCTTGCCGTCCTTGATCCGGAAGGGGAGCGCTGCGACCTGACTGAGTTCTTCTTTTGGCGTCCTGGACATTCGACGAGAGTAGGATTCCTTGTTAGTTAACTTGTAACGTAGTTGATTGGAGCCGGCTAATAAAGAATCAATTCTGCAGGTTCTGGGCACCTCCTTTAACAAGAGAGGCGGTTCCTCCGCGACGCCACGAACCTTCATGAATGTCTGACAACAAACCGGACGCCTTTTGGATCCTGGGGAACGCTCGAACGCCATGACGACCAACAGCCTGGACATGAGATTTGCCGCCGCCTGCGCGATCGCGCGCGAGGCCGGCGTTCTGGCGCGCAAGCGCTTCCTGGAGCGCCCGCGCTCCCAGCGGCCGGACTTCAAGGGACCGCAGGACTTCCTGACCGCCACCGACGCGGAGGTGGAGGAATTGATTCGCCGGCGCCTGGGCGAGCTCTTTCCGAAGGACTCGTTCTTCGGCGAGGAAGGCGGCGGCTCCTTCGAGCGCGATGTGTGGGTGGTGGACCCTATCGACGGCACGGCGAATTTCGCCCGCGGCATCCCGCATTTCGCCATTTCCATCGCCTTCGTCCGCGACGGCAAGACCGAGATCGGCGTCATCTACGACGTGATGCATGCGGACCTCTATACCGCGCAGCGCGGGCGGGGCGCCATTCTCAACGGCGAGCCGATCAAGGTCAGCGGGCTCTCGGACATGCGCCAGGCCACGGTCGAGGCCGGCTGGTCATCCCGCCTGCCGGCGGAGCCCTATGTCGAGGTGGTCTCGAAGCTGAAGGCGGCCGGGGCCAACGTGCGCCGTGCCGGCTCCGGCACCCTCGGCCTCGCCTACGTGGCCGATGGGCGGATCGATGCCTATTGCGAGCTGCACATCAATTCCTGGGATGCCCTGGCAGGCCTGCTCATCATCGAGGAGGCCGGCGGCTGGACCAACGACTTCCTGGCAAAGGACGGCTTGCGCAAGGGCAACCCCATCCTCGCCTGCACTCCGGAGCTGGCCGAGACGCTCACGGCGGCGACGGGCATCGCCAAGGAGCCCTGACGCCGCGGTATTATCCTAAAGATTCATTTTGATCCTGAAGATTCATTTTGGCATCGTCGGCAAGGCTCTTGACCGGTTGCCCCGTTGGGGGGAGCTTAGCCGACCAACAAACAACAATGACAACGACCCTATGGGAGGAAAACTGTGAAGCTGAAGAAGAACCTCGTTGCCGCCACCATGCTGGCGGGTTCCATGACCGCCCTTTCGTTCCTGTCCGCAGGCGCGGCGCAGGCCCAAGGGCAGCTCGTGGTGTATTGCGGCGTGCAGGAAGAATGGTGCCGCGCGATGATGACGGCCTTTGAGCGCGAGACGGGCATCAAGGTTTCGATGACCCGCAAGAGCGCCGGCGAAGTCTTCGCCCAGGTGAAGGCCGAGGCCGCCAATCCGCGCGCCGACATCTGGTGGGGCGGCACGGGCGACCCCCACATGCAGGCCGCCGAGGAAGGCCTGACGGTGGAGTACACCTCGCCCAAGATGAACGAGCTGCAGGATTGGGCCGTCCGCCAGTGGGAGCAGTCCAAGAAGCGCACGGTCGGCATCTATTCCGGCGCTCTGGGCTTCGGCTACAACACGGAGCTCGCCAAGTCGAACAATGTCGGCGAGCTGAAGTGCTGGGCCGACCTGCTCAAGCCCGAGCTGAAGGACGAAGTCCAGGTCGCCGATCCGAACTCCTCCGGCACGGCCTATACCCTGCTCGCCACCATCGTGCAGATCATGGGCGAGGAGAAGGGCTTCGAGTACCTGAAGGCCCTGCACAAGAACATCAACCAGTACACCAAGTCGGGCGCCGCGCCCGCCAAGGCCATGGCCCAGGGCGAGACGACCGCCGGCATCGCCTTCATGCACGACATCGTGACGATGGTCGTGGACAAGGCGCCGGTGAAGGTCGTGGCACCCTGCGAGGGCACGGGCTACGAGATCGGCTCCATGTCGATCATCAAGGGCGCGAAGAACCTCGACAACGCGAAGAAGTTCTACGACTGGGCTCTGACGGCCGATGCGCAGAAGATCGGCGCCGAGGCGAAGTCCTACCAGGTGCCGTCGAACAAGAGCACGCCGGTCCCGCCGCAGGCCCCCAAGCTCACGGACATCAAGCTGATCAACTTCGACTTCGCCAAGTACGGCTCGTCGGAAGAGCGCAAGCGCCTGCTGTCCAAGTGGGACAACGAAGTGAAGAATCTGCCGAAATAGGCTGATCCCGATCCGTCCCGGCGAAGCAAGCGCGCTTCGCCGGGATGCTTTTCTTTCGAATTGGATTTTGTGCCGGGTTCCGCAGCGAGCCCGCATTGACGTTTAAGCGAGACCAGACATGTCACGGGCAACCCTTGGCTGGATCGTTCTAGGCTGGGTGGGCTTTGCCCTCCTGCCCTGGTACGGTTTCGACCGCACGGCCGTTCCGACGCTCACCGATTACATTGTCGGCGGATCGGCTCTCGTTCACGGCCTGAATGGCGCCTGGTGGCTTCTGCCGATACTCGTCCCGCTGCTGTTGAGCCTGCGTCCCGCTCTTCTGCCGTCGCGGACCGACAACAGCACATGGCTCATCGCCGCCGGAATTCTGGGCCTCGCGCTGGTCGTCATCCAGGGCTTCACCATCGGCCTCAACGGCTGGACGCTCGATGCCCTGAAGGCTCTCACCGGCGACAACGGGCCGAGCCAGAGCGGCATGGGCTATGGCGCCGCGCTCACCGCCACCGCGCTCCTGATCATTCTGTGCCACGGCCTTGCCGCGCGCGGCTGGTGCCGGGGCGACGCCTTCGTGACCTCCTCGATCGGTGTCGTCGTCGCGCTGATCATCGTCTTCGTATTCTTCCCCGTCTCGACGATCCTGGCGAGCGCGTTCGCGGATAACGACGGCCATTTCGCGCCGCTCGAGTTCCTCGTGAAGTTCACGGACAGGTCCATCTGGGGGCTGGATTGCCTCACGGGCGACCTGCGCTGCGGCGTGGCCTGGAACACCTTGTTCCTGGGCCTGCTCGTCGCCTTCGGCACCACGGCCCTGGGGCTTGCCTTCGCGCTCATCGCCACTCGCACGGCCTTCCGCTACAAGAAGCTCCTGCGCGTGATGAGCGTGCTGCCCATCATCACGCCGCCTTTCGTGATCGGCCTGGCGCTGATCCTCATCTTCGGCCGCTCCGGCGCGCTCTCCTCCGTGCTGTGGGAGTGGTTCGGCATTCCGCGCTCGCGCTGGATCTACGGCCTTCCGGGAATCTTCATCGCGCAGCTTCTCGCCTTCACGCCCATCGCCTTCCTGGTCCTGATCGGCGTGGTGCAGGGCATCAGCCCGACCCTCGAGGAGGCCTCGCAGACGCTTCGCGCCAAGAGCTGGACGACCTTTCTGACCGTGACCCTGCCGCTCATGCGCCCGGGCCTCGCGAATGCCTTCCTCCTCGGCTTCGTGGAAAGCCTGGCGGATTTCGGCAATCCGCTCGTGCTCGGCGGCAACTTCGAGGTTCTCTCCACCAAGATCTTCTTCGCCGTCGTGGGGGCGCAGCAGGATCAGGGGCGCGCGGCCGTTCTCTCCATCATCCTGCTCGCCTTCACGCTCGGCGCGTTCTGGCTGCAGCACGCCTGGCTCGGCAAGAAGGTCTATACGACGGTGACGGGCAAGGGCGATGCCGGCATTCCCCTGCCCCTGCCCCGCCGCGTGGCCCTGGCCTCCTACATCACCGCGATCCCGTGGGCCCTGTTCACGGTGGCCGTCTATGCCATCATCCTGGTCGGCGCCTTCGTGCGCTCCATGGGCCGCGACTACACGCCGACCCTCGATCACTTCCTCACCGCCTTCCGTGTCGAATCCACGGAGCGCGGCTTCTTCTTCTCGGGCTCGGCCTGGGATTCGTTCTTCGCCACGGTGAAGATCGCCGCCGTCTCCGCGCCCCTCACGGCCGCGGTCGGCCTGCTCACGGCCTATCTCCTCACGCGCCAGCGCTTCTCCGGACAGCGCTCGTTCGAGTTCGGCACGCTGCTCAGCTTCGCGATTCCCGGAACCGTGGTGGGCGTCTCCTACATCCTCGCCTTCAACGTGCCGCCGATCGAGATCACCGGCACAGGCTTCGTGCTCGTCATGTGCTTCGTGTTCCGCAACATGCCCGTGGGCGTGCGCTCCGGCATCGCGACCCTGAGCCAGATCGACAAGAGCCTGGACGAAGCCTCGCTGACTCTCGGCGCGCGCTCGGCCACCACCATGCGCCGCATCGTGCTGCCGCTGCTGCGTCCGGCCATCGTGGCCTCGCTGGTCTATTCCTTCGTGCGTGCGATGACCGCCGTCAGCGCCGTGATCTTCCTGGTCACCGCCGAGTACAATATGGCGACCACCTACATCGTCGGCCGCGTCGAGGCCGGTGAGTTCGGCCTCGCCATCGCCTATTCCACCGTGCTCATCGTCGTGATGCTGATCGCAATCATCGCGATCCAGTTCGCTGTCGGCGAGCGGCGTCTGGGACGCCGCTCCGCGAGCACCTCCGCCAGCCCCGTTGCCGCTCCAGCCATTCCATGAACCAGATGACCTCTCTCAATACCCTGTCCCGCTCCCCGGCTTCCCAGAAGCAGGCGGCATCGGTCGAGTTCCGCAATGTGACGAAGCGCTATGGCAACGTCACGGCCGTCGACAACGTGTCCTTCACCATCGAGCCGGGCCGCCTCGTGACCCTGCTCGGCCCTTCCGGCTGCGGCAAGACGACAACGCTTCGCATGATCGCGGGTCTCGAAATGGCGAGCGAGGGCCAGATCCTCATCGGCGGACGCGACGTGACGAATCTCTCCGCCGCGGATCGCGACGTGAGCATGGTGTTCCAGTCCTATGCGCTGTTCCCGCACATGTCGGTTCTGGAGAACGTCGCCTACGGCCCCAGCGTGCAGGGCATTCCGAAGAAGGAAGCCTATGCGATGGCGATGGAGAAGCTCGAGCTCATCGGCCTGAAGGGCCTGGAGAAGCGCTCGCCGTCCGAGCTCTCGGGTGGCCAGCAGCAGCGCGTGGCGGTCGCCCGCGCCCTCGTGCTGGAGCCGCAGGTGCTGCTGTTCGACGAGCCTCTCTCCAATCTCGACGCCAAGCTGCGCCGCCGCGTGCGCGAGGACATCCGCGAGCTCCAGCAGAACCTCAATCTCACGGTGGCCTATGTCACGCACGACCAGGAAGAGGCGCTCGCCGTCTCGGACCACATCATCGTGATGTCGAATGCGCGCATCGCCCAGACCGGCTCGCCGCGCGAACTCTATGAGGAACCGGCGGATCTCTTCGTCGCGGACTTCATCGGCGACGCCAACATCGTCTCCGGCGAACTCACGGAACTCGCGGGTCCCCAGGGGCTGGTGCACATCAGCAATCTGAGCCTGCATCTGCCCCATCGCGGCGTGAGCCAGGGGCCGGTGAAGCTCGCCGTTCGCCCCGACGCCATCCTGCTCGACGAGGCGCCCACCACGGCCACGCCGCTCACCGGCACGGTGCGCAAGACCTCCTATCTGGGCACGCAGATCGAGTACGAGGTCGACAGCCCGATCGGCAATCTCTTCGTGGTGCAGTATGGCCGCAAGGATCCCATTGCCCCGGGTTCTCCCGTCGGGATCTCCTTCGTGACCGGACGCGGTGTCGCCATCATCCCCGGCGCCTAGTATCAACACTGTGCGCATCGTCCATGTCGATGCGCTTGGCCAGAGCATCGTGCGGAAAAGTGGACCCGGTTTTCCGCTACAACGACGCTCTAAGCAAAGAGAAAGCATCGGATTGGATCCCAAAAGTGGAATCCGCTTTTCCCGTCCGGTGCTTTAGATCGAGCCCTCGTCGGGAATGTCGAGGATCGTCCCGCACGCCTTGCAATGCACCGCATCCCTGTCATGACGCTGCAATCCGCAGACGGGACAGGGGTGACGCACCTTGTTGGGCCTGAGCAGGACCTGCAGGAGGCGCAGGAACAGCGTCACGCCGAAGATCATGATCACGACCGAAATCAGGTGTCCGAGGGTTCCGGCGAGCGTGATGTCGCCGAAGCCGGTCGTGGTGAGCGCGGCGATGGTGAAATAGAGCGCATCGACGTAGTTGCCGATCTGGTCGTTGCTCCAGTGTTGCGTCTCATAGACGAATCCGGTCATGACAAAGATGAAGACGCCGAGATTGACCGACGCGATGATGAGATCCTCGTTGCAGCGAAAGAACGTGCTGTCCTGCCGGAGCCGGGACAGCAGCTGGTAGGTCCGCAGGAACCGCACCGTGCGCAGGATGCGCAGGAACCCGATGCCCTCGCCCACCACCGGCGCCAGGAAGGAGACGATGGAGGCGATGTCGGCGAAAGTGACCGGATGGGCCAGGTCCCGCAGCCGGTTCCGGCTGATGGCGATCCGCGCGAGAAAGTCGCTCAGCACCAGCAGGCCGATGATCACGTCGATCCATTCCATGGCCCGATAGCGTGGCAGGAAGGACGAAACGATGATGAAAACGATGGTCGCGACATCGAAGACAAGAAGGCCGTAGCGGAAGCGGTGGGCCTCGTGCGCGTCGCTCTCATACAGGAACCGGAGCTTCTCGACCCAGGTCCAGCGCGATCGTCCGGCAGCTTGGCGGGGAGAGGCGTCCTGCATGGGCAAAGCGGTGCCTTCTGAGAGAGAAAATCGACCTCTTCATTATCTAACGGGCAGTCCTGCAGTTCCAACGGGGTGCATTTTGCGACGGAACAGCTTACCTGAGGGTTGGTTTTTGGCTCTGGAAGAGATGGACGAATGCTCAAGGCCCTGATTTTCGACATGGACGGCACCCTGGTGCACAGTGATCCCGTCCACCTCAAGGCCTTCGTCGAGGTGCTGGCTCCCGAAGGCGTGACGGTCGACGAGCAGGTCTACCGCTCCACCATCATCGGCCGCACGAACGAATCCATCTTCGCGAGCCTTCTGCCCCATCGTTCCGTCGAGGAGCATGTGGCCTTCGCCGACGAGAAGGAAGCCGCCTTCCGCCGCCTGGCGCTCGACCTGAAGCCTCTCGACGGGCTCATGGGGCTCCTCGATTGGGCCGCCGCCCGCGATATCAAGGCCGCGCTGGTCACCAATGCACCGCGCCTCAATGCCGAGCATATGCTGGACGTTCTGGGGCTGACGGAGCGCTTTCCGGTCCAGATCACCATCGATCAGGTGGCGAAGGGCAAGCCCGATCCCCTGCCCTATCTCACCGCCCTCGAGCGGCTCGGGGTGCGGGCGGAGGAGGCCATTGCCTTCGAGGATTCCCCGTCCGGCATGAAGGCTGCCAAGGCGGCCGGCCTCTATTCCTTCGGCGTGCTGACGGGCCTGAGCGATGCCGAGATGAGGCAGGTGGGGGCCGACGCCACCATCGAGGATTTCCATGCCCCCGCCCTGTGGGACGTGCTGACCAGCAGGGCGGCAGCCGCCTGAGTCGGTCCTACGCCGCGTCTGAGTGCGGGGCCGAGCCGCCGCCTTCGTCGAAGCGCCGCCGTGCCTCCAGGATCTCGTCCCGATTCTCGATGGCCCAGGCGCCGAGGGCTCGGACAGTCTTGAGCAGGCTGCAACCCAGCCCTGTCAGCTCGTAATCCACGCGGGGCGGAATGGTCGGGTAGACCGTGCGCGTGACGAGGCCGTCCCGCTCCAATCCACGTAGGGTCAAGGTCAGCATGCGCTGCGAGATGCCGTCGACCAGGCGGCGCAACTCATTGAATCTCTTGGGCCCCTCCCCGAGCTGCACGACGACCTGGACGCTCCATTTGTCGCCCACGCGGGACAGGATCTCGGTCACGGTGCGGCAGGAGTGAGTCATGCGGGCAGGAACATCGATGTGACCGGGTGACATGAAAGTGCCTCCTTGCGCGCTTCCCGAGAAGTTACTTAATGAGCCTCAGTTACGGAAGATAACTTAATACCGGTTCTACACTGTTGCCAATTTAAAAGGAGTGACGATGGCTCTCAAGCTTCACACGATCATTGCCAGCACCCGTCCCGGTCGCGTCGGCCCGGCCATTGCGCAATGGTTCAACGACTTCGCCGCCGACCATGGCAAGTTCGATCCCGTCCTGGTGGATCTCGCGGATTTCAACCTGCCGGTCTTCGACGAGCCCGAGCATCCGCGCCTGCGCAACTACCATCATGCCCATACCAGGGCCTGGAGCGAGAGCGTGGCCGAGGCGGATGCTTTCGTGTTCGTCACTCCCGAATACAATTTCGGCCCGACCCCGGCGCTTTTGAATGCGCTCAACTATCTCGTGGCCGAGTGGCAATACACCCCAGCCGGCTTCGTGAGCTATGGCGGCGTCTCCGGCGGCCTGCGCGCCGTGCAGGTGACCAAGCAGATCCTCACCACCTTCAAGATGATGCCGATCCAGGAAGGCGTGCCGATGCCGATGGTGTTCCAGCACCTGGAGAACGGTAAGCTCAATCCGCAGGAGATCTACAAGACCTCGGCCGCGGCGATGCTGGACGAACTGCACGTCTGGGCCGAGGCCCTGCAGAACGTGCGCGCCAAGCACAAGGCGTCGCTCCAGCGTCAGGCAGAGGCCGCCTGAAGCCATCGGATTCTGAAAGACTCGTAAGAGTCATCCTGCGGCTTCTCGTCATGGCCGGGCCTGTCCCGGCCATCCCGATTGTCTGAAGCGTGGTGCCTCACACAATCGGGATCACCGGCACAAGGCCGGTGATGACGTGGGCGCGGCTGACAATCCATGTCCAGCCAGACACTCCGGTCAGGACCGCATCCATGTGCGGCCAAGTTCAGACGCCAGCCTTCTCCCGCTTCGGCCCGTAGAAGATCACCCAGGTCTTGAAATCCTCCGAGAAGGTCTCGAATCGATGGGGGACATAGGCCGGCACATAGAGGAGATCGCCAGCCTCGAAGGTGACGAGTTCGTCCCCGCGGCTGAAGGTGCCGTGGCCGGATGCGATGATGTAAAGCTCGTCCCGCTCGTGCGGCTGCTGCTTGTCGGCGCCGACGGGCGCATAGAGCTCGATGGAAATCTCGTCGCCCCGGTCGAACACGACATGAAACGGATTCTCCGCCGACAGCCGCGAGGCCGCTTGGGCGAGCGTGACCTGGATATCGCTGTCCTTTGCCGTCGCCATCATACCCCCTCCCTTCCAAAAGTAGCGGCGCGCCGGGAGAACCGACGCGCCGCCTAATGGACAATGCAATGCGTGACGAGGCAACCCGGATCAGAGCCGTCCGGCCAGCGCATCCTCGAAGAGCTTGCGGGCGCTCTCCTTGGTGAGCGGCACGGGATTGCCGCCAGCGGTGGGATCGTTCGGTGCCATCTCCGACATCTCGTCGAAGCGGGCCGCATCGACCTTCAGGCCCTCCAGGGTATGTGGCACGCCGAGATCCTTGCGCAGCTGCAGCACCCAATCGAGGAAGGCCTGGAACGAGGGCTGAAGGCCAATATAGGCGGCAAGCCGCTCGATCCTCTCCTCAATGGCCTTGCGGTTATAGACCAGCACATAGGGCATGAAGACCGCATTGGTGAGCCCGTGATGCGTGTCGTAGAGCGCACCGGTCGGGTGCGACAGCGCATGGATCGCGCCCAGGCCCTTCTGGAACGCGGTCGCGCCCATGGCGGCAGCCGACATCATCTGCGCGCGCGCCTCGATGTCCTTGCCGTCCTTGTAGGCCCGCGGCAGGTATTCCTTCACGAGGCGGATGCCTTCGACCGCGATGCCGTCGGCCATCGGATGATAGCCCGGCGCGCAATAGGCTTCGATGCAATGGGCGAGCGCATCGAGGCCCGTGCCCGCCGTGATGTGGGGCGGCATGCCCACCGTCAGCTCCGGATCGCAGATCACGATCCTGGGCATCATGAGCGGATGGAAGATCACCTTCTTGGTGTGCGTGGCTTCCTGCGTGATCACGCCGGCGCGGCCCACTTCCGAGCCCGTGCCCGCCGTCGTCGGGACGGCGATGATCGGCTGGATGCCCTTGGGATCGGCGCGGGTCCACCAATCGCCGATATCCTCGAAATCCCACATGGGGCGCGTCTGGCCCGCCATGAAGGCGATGACCTTGCCCGCATCGAGCGCCGAGCCGCCGCCGAAGGCGACGACGCCGTCATGCTTGCCGGCGCGCAGCACGTCGAGGCCCTTGTAGACATTGGTCTCGACCGGATTCGGCTTGATGTCCGAGAAGATCGCGACTTTGTTGAGCCCGGCGGAGACGAGCTGGTCGAGCGCCGCCTTCGTCATGGCTTGAGTGGCGAGGAAGGGATCCGTCACGATGAGCGGAGCCTGCATGCCGACCGCCTTGCAGGCCTCGGCGAGTTCAGCGATGCGGCCTGCGCCGAAGCGGACAGCCGTGGGATAGTTCCAGTTGGATCGGGGGGACGTGGTCATGATGCGTTCAATCAGATCTGACGGAGATGGTAGGATTTCGGACGGGTGAGCGACTCGTAGGCGAGGCGCGACAGGCTCGCGCCGCGGCCCGTATCCTTCACGCCGGTCCAGGCGAGAGCGGGATCGAGATAATCGCAGCGGTTCATGAAGACGGTGCCGGTCTCGATCTTCTCGCCGATGGCTTCGGCCGCATCGACATCGGAGGTCCAGATCGCGGCGGAGAGGCCATAGGGCGAGTCATTCATGAGGCGGATCGCCTCCTCGTCGTTCTTCACCTTCATGATGCCGACGGTGGGGCCGAAGCTCTCGTCCCGCATGACGCTCATGGAATGATCGACATTCGTGAGGACCTGCGGCGCCAGATAGGCGGTGTCGCCGGTATCGGCGGCGAAACGCTTGGGATCGATATGCGCCTTCGCCCCTTTCGCGACGGCCTCGGCGTTCTGCTGGCGCACGAGATCGGCGAAGCGCTTGTGCGCCATGGGGCCGAGCGTCGTCGCCTCCTCCAGCGGGTTGCCGAGCACATACTTGTTCACGAGTTCGACCGCGCCTTCGACGAAGCGGTCGTAATGTGTCTCGTGGACATAGATGCGCTCGATGCCGCAGCAGCATTGGCCCGAATTGAAGAACGCGCCGTCGACCAGGTTCTCGATGGCGTGATCGAGATTCGCATCCTCGCGCACATAGGCCGGATCCTTGCCGCCCAGCTCGAGCCCGAGCGAGGTGAAGCTTCCTGCCGCCGCGCGCTCGATGGCGCGACCGCCGGACACCGAGCCGGTGAAGTTGCAATGATCGACCAGCCCCTGCCCAAGGATGCGGGCGGTCTGGTCGTGGGAGAGATGCATGTTCTGGAACAGGCCCTTCGGGAGCCCTGCGCGGTCCATCGCCATCTGGAAGCGCTCGCCCGCAAGAACCGTCTGCGAGGCATGCTTCAGGAGCACCGCATTGCCCGCCATGAGCGCGGGCACGATGGTGTTGATGGCGGTCAGATAGGGGTAGTTCCATGGCGCGATGACGAGCACAAGGCCCACAGGCTCGCGCTTGATCATGCGGCGGAAGCCCGGCTTCTCGTCATCGGCGGGAATATTCTGCAGGCTCTTTTCGGCGATGCCGATCATGTAGCGCGCGCGTTCCTCGACGCCGCGGAACTCGCCGCCGTAGCGCACGGGGCGCCCCATCATCTGGGCGAGTTCCGGCACCACCTCCTGATTCATCGCGAGCAGCGCATCGAGGAAGGCCGAGGCCTTCGCGGCGCGCTCGCCGATCGGCACCTGGCGCCAGGCCTTCTGCGCCTGGCGGGCGGCCGTGATCGCCGCGTCGACGGCGGCGTCGGACATGATGGGACGACGGACGAGCTCGCGTCCGTCGACGGGGGAAATGCAGACGATATCGTTAGCGGTCATGGCCCTTCCCGCATTCGACCATTGCGGTCATGATGGTTTTTCCTTCTTCTGTTCTAAACGAAACGATGCCCCCGTCCAGGCGGACGAGGGCGGAACGGACGTCGTGGGAATGCGTCAGTACCGTTCGAAGCCTCTCTGCAGCTCCCAATCGGTCACGCGGCGGTCATACTCCATCTGCTCCCAATGCGCCGTGTGCAGGTAGTGATCGACGACATCCACGCCGAACGCCTCCTTGAGCATTTCCGACTTCTCCAGCGCCACGATGGCGTCGCGCAGCGTCTTCGGGATCTCGAGCAGATCCGCTCCCTGATAGGCGTCGCCGACGAAAGGCTCCTCAAGGTCGAGCTTCTCGTCGATGCCGGCGAGTCCCGCCGCGATCAGCGCCGCGAAGGCCAGATAGGGATTGAGGTCGGCGCCGCCGATCCGGCACTCCATGCGGACGGACTTCGTGCCCTCGCCGCACAGGCGGAAGCCCGCCGTCCGGTTGTCGTTGCTCCACATGATCTTCGTGGGCGCGAAGGTGCCGGCCTGGAAGCGCTTGTAGGAATTCACGTAAGGCGCCAGGAAATAGGTGTAGTCCCGCGCATATTTGAGCTGTCCCGCCGACCATTGCCGGCCGAGATCCGAGAGGCCGTAGCGCTTGTTCCTGTCGAGAAACAGCGGCGTCTCGCCATCGGCGCTCCAGAGCGAATTGTGGATATGGCTCGAGCAGCCGGCGAGGTCGTAGTGATACTTCGCCATGAAGCTCACGGACTTGCCCATCCCGTGCGCGATTTCCTTGGCGCCGTTCTTCAGGATGACATGCCGGTCGGCGGATTCGAGCGCCTCGGCATAGCGCACGTTGATCTCCTCCTGGCCGGGTCCCCATTCGCCCTTGGAGTTCTCGATCGGAATACCGGCCGCGTCCATCTCGTTGCGCAGACGGCGCATATAGGCCTCTTCCTTGGTGGTGATGCCGATCTGATAATCGCCGATATAGGGCGAGGCCGTAGCCAGATCGCGCCAGCGCTTGCCCCGCGCGCTGTCATAGGTCTCGTCGAACAGGTAGAATTCGAGCTCGGAAGCGAAATAGGCGATGAAGCCGCGCTCCTTGAGGCGCTCCAGCTGCCGGCGCAGGATTCCGCGCGGCGAGTGCGGCACGGATTCGTGGTCGTGATGATCGAGTATGTCGCAGAGCACCAGGGCCGTCTTCTCGAGCCACGGAACCCGCCGGATCGTCGCAAGGTCGGGCTTCATCACGAAATCGCCGTAGCCCTTCGCCCAGCTCGCGGCCTTGTAGCCCGGCACCGGCTCCAGATCGATGTCGTCGGCCAGAAGATAGTTGCAGGCGTGCGTCTCCTCGTAGCCGGACTGCACGAAGAAGCTCGCCAGGAACCGCTTGCCGATGAGCCGACCCTGCATGTCGACGGCGCAGACGAGCACCGTGTCGATCTCGCCGCTGGTCACTGCGGTCTTCAACTGGTCGAAAGTAAGGGTTCCGGACATGCTTGGCTCCGCCACGACTCTAGGCGCTTGGGTTCAACAGGCGATCCGGCCGGCATCGCGCCGGCCGGATCGGGTCTCGAGGCGCTCCGACGCGCCATGTCTGGCTCATGCGTAGCGATAGGGCGCTCCGGCCTTTCGCATGACCTCGGCGTATTTCTTGAGGATCTCGACGACCTTCGCGTTGCGCGGGCTCTTGGCGGCGATCTCGTCCCAGAACTTGAGCGCCTCGTCCTCGACCGTCTTCCATTCCTCTTCCGGAATGGTGGTCAGTTCGAGCTTGCCGCCGCTCGTGCGGTAATGCGCCTCGCCCCACCAGTACCAGTGCTGGCGGTAGTAGTGCGAGGAATCCATCGCCAGCTTGAAGATCTCCTTGAGGTGGTCGGGAACCGCGTTCCACTTCTCGGTATTGGCGAAGAACGATCCCGCCCACGCGCCGGAGATGTTGTTGGTCAGGTAGTACTTGGTCACGTTCGCCCAGCCGACGCTGTAGGTCTCGGTGGCGCCGCACCAGGCGATGCCGTCGATCTCTCCGGTCTGCAGCGCCACTTCGATGTCCTCCCACGGCAGGGTGACCGGCACGACGCCGAAGCGCGAAATGAACTGCCCGCCGGTCGGGAAGGTATAGACCCGGAGTCCCTTGAGGTCGGCGAGGCTGCGGATCGGCTTGTTGGTCGCGAAATTGCAGGGATCCCAGGCGCCGGCGCTGAGCCAGGTCACGCCGGGCACCTCCTTGTAGGCTTCCTCCCAGATCTCCTTGAGACCGTACCAGTTCCACAGAACGGGCACGTCGAGGCTGTAGCGCGAGGCGAACGGGAAATAGGCGCCGAACACGGCCACGTCGACAGGCGAGGCCATGGAATCGTCGTCGCTCTGCGCGGCATCGATCGTGCCGGACTGGACGGCGCGGAACAGCTCGCCCTGCGGCACGAGCTGGTCGGCCGTGTACAGCTCGATGACCATCTCGCCGTTCGCGGCCTTGTTGAAGGCGTCGATCGCCGGCTTGATCACATGGTCGGCCAGGGCCGGTCCCGCATAGGTCTGCAGGCGCCATTTGATCGGAGTCTGCGCCTTGACATAGGGCGCAGCCAGCGTCGATGCGCCAACGGCGCCCGCACCGGTCAGGATGGACTTGCGCAGGAAATCGCGCTTGCTGATCGTGGTTTTGTCGGACATGTCATTCCTTCCTCGTTGTAGACACTCGACCCCTCTCTCAGAGGCGGAATTGTTGATGTTGTCCCCGCTCTCTGCCGGCTGCTTGTCTGCAGCTCTCCCTCCATTCCTCACGCGTCACCTCCTCCCGGTATAGGCCTCCGGCAGCCACATCGCGATGTCCGGGAAGATCATGATGATGATCATGGTCAGCACCATCAGCAGGAAGAACGGAACGATCGACCGATAGATGTCGGCGAGCGTGATCTCCGGCGGCGCCATGGCACGCATCAGGAACAGGTTGTAGCCGAAGGGCGGCACGATGTAGGCGATCTGGCAGGTGATGGTGTAGAGCACGCCGAACCACACCAGATTGAAGCCGAGGGCCTTCACCAGGGGGATGTAGAGCGGCGCCACGATGACCAGCATGGCCGTGTCGTCCAGGAACATCCCGAGGATGATGAAGGAGAACAGCATCAGCGACAGGATCATCCACGGGGTGAGATCCCATGTGTGGAGCAGCAGCCTCTCGATCGCCTTGACCGCTCCGAGCCCGTCATAGACCGCGCTGAAGCACAGGGCGCCGAGGATGATCCAGAGGAACATGGCCGAGACCGCCAGGGTGTTGCGCGTGGTCTCCTCCAGCACGTACCGGTTGAGCTTGCGCGACGCCCAGGCCGCGAGGATCGAGAGCAGCGCGCCCACCATCGACGTCTCGACGAGGCTGGTGGTGCCGGTCAGGAACAGGATCATGATCGCAGCGAAGAGCGCGAAGGGCAGAAGCCCCGCCCGCAGCAGCAAGAGCTTCTCGCGCAGCGTGATCCGGTTGCGCTCCTCTTCCGGCAGCGCGGGCCCGAGTTCAGGCTGAATGCGACAGCGGATGTAGATGTAGAGCGTGAAGATCACCGACATCAGGATGGCCGGGCCCACGCCCGCGAGCCACAGCTGCAGCACGGGCTGGCGGGCGATCATCGCATAGAGGATGAGCACGACGCTCGGCGGCGCCAGGATCCCGAGCGACGATCCGCCCTGGATCACGCCCGTGATCATCACCTTGTCGTAGCCGCGCCGCAGCAGCTCCGGCAGCGCGACCGTGGCGCCGATCGCCATGCCCGCGACCGAAAGGCCGTTGATCATCGAGATGATGACCATGAGTCCCATCGTTCCGATGGCGAGGCCGCCGCGGACCGGCCCGAACCAGACGTGGAACATGCGGTAGAGGTTGTTGGCGATGCCGGACTCCGACAGCATGTAGCCCATGAAGACGAAGAACGGGACGGTGATCAGCGGGTACCAGTTCAGCACCTGGAACGCCGCGTTGAAAGGCAGCTCGAACGAACCCTTGCCCCACAGCGCCAGAGCCGCGGCCGCTCCCACGAAACCGATCACGCCGAACACGCGCTGACCGGTGCTCATGAGCAGCAGCATCGACGCGAACATGAAGATCGTGATGAATTCTGAACTCATGCGATCGGCTTTCCGCGTGCGCTGGCGAGATCTTTGAAGAAGGTCGAGATGCACTGCAGCAGCATCAGGAAGACCCCGAATGTCATGATGATCTTGACCGGCCACAGGAGCGGCGCCCAGGCCGTATAGTTCTTCTGGCCGTATTGGATCGCGTAGACCGTGCTCGATATGCCGCCGATCAGCACAACGACGATGTAGAAGATCACGAAGAGGATGGTGAAGGCGTCGGTGACCGTGCGGGTCTTCGCGCTCATCTTGCTGTAGAACAGATCCATCCGCACATGGGCGTCGAGCTGAAGCGAATAGGCCCCGCCGAGGAGATAATAGGCCGACAGCATGAACTGCGACATCTCCAGCACCCAGTTGATGGGAATTCCGAAGATGACGCGCATCACCGTGGAGTAGAGGAGGATCGCCCCCATCGGGTAGATCAGATACATGGCGAAGCGGCCGATGCGGTAATTGAACGCGTCGACCCACCGGACATAGGCTTTGATCGCAGAATTCATGGGCACATCCCCGTATCCGCCGGACCGCTCACCGGTTGCGCCGAGGGACGCGACTGGCAGAGCGGAATTTTCGCGACGCAGCACTCAACGGCCATGGCTCGGTCGGCGCCAGCAATGCGCAGCGCCGTGATCGACGAGGTGTCACCCCTCGGACTTCCCTGTTCGACTGGCACGCGTCTTCCTCCTCGCATCGCCCGTCCTCTTGATCCACGGCACCTCGGCGCCGTGGCAGCCCGTTACAGCGTCCGCACCCCCTCCTCCAGAAGCGGCGCGAGACGATGAGCCCACGCTATCTGTCCGTCCTCTGTGCGGATCAGATCATTGCGGATTTCGATCATCAGCGGAGCGAGGCCGCGCCGCTCGGCGTGGCGCTCGAGGGTGTGGAACACCCGGTCCGCTGGCGAATAGGGTTCGTTCATGCCCACGACGAGAGCGGGATCCTTGCGCAATCCGGCTTCCACGCTCCTTGCAAGGCGCGCGTCCCGGTCGTGGATAAGGCCGATATGCCAGGGACGCGGCACGTCCCTGTAGACCGGCGTGAACGAGTGGATGGAAACGATGCTGCGCGTCTGCCCTGCCGTCACGCGCGGCGTGACGAAAGCGTCCACCACCCCGTGGAACGCCTCGTAGACCTCGCGCACGCGATAGGCGCGCTCATCCGCATCGAGGTCCTGGTTGGCGGGAATGACCGTGCGCTCGCTCAGCGCGCAGATCGAATCCGACGCTGACGGATCGCGGTTGAGGTCGAGCACGAGGCGCGAAACCGTGGCATGGATCAGCGGCGCGTCGAGGAGCCGGGAGAGCGCCATGGCGACCCCGAGCGCGCCGGGGTCCCAGGCGATGTGACTTTCGAGCTGCTCAGGCGTCAGGCCGAGCGTGCCATAGCGATCCGGAAGGCGGCGTGAGGCGTGTTCGCAGATGAGAAGGATGGGTGAGCGTCCTGACGGATTCTCCACGAGAGCGACCGGCTCCGCCCCGCGGGAGGCGGATTCCTGACCGGTTGCCATCCGACTCGCATGCGTCATGCGGTCCTCCGTTCGCCTGCGAAACAGGCTGCAGCCCTCTGTGAGCGGTTGGTACGCTTCTTACAGATTTTTCTTGACTGAAATTTTTGGTACACCTTTTCAAAACCGTCAAGGAGGGGGAGGGAGACATTCCAACATGGATGAAAACAGCGCCGTCCCCCCCGGCCCGACGAGCCTCGCCGAGCGCATCCGCCTGGAGATGGATTCCTTCACGCCCAGCGAGAAGCGGGCGGCTCACGTGCTGCTCAGCCATTACCCCTTCGCCGGTCTCGATACCGTCGCGGAGTTTGCGACCCGCGCCGGCATTTCCGCACCGTCAGCCTTGCGCTTCGTGACCCGGCTGGGTTTCAGCGGCTTTCCGGATTTCCAGAAGCATCTGCGCGGGGAACTGGAGGCCCAGTTGCTCCCCCCTCTTGCCAAGGCGAGCCCGACGGACAAGAGCCACGGGGCGCCGGCTCTCGCCGCCTTCGCGGAGGCGGTGATCGGCAACCTTCGCGCGACTGTGGACAACATCGCGCCGTCCGAGTTCGACGCGGTGGTGACGCTTCTCAGCGACCCGCGCCGACATATCCATTTCACCGGCGGGCGCTTCACGGGGGCGCTCGCCCGTTATGCGGAGAGCCATTTCCGCATCGTGCGCAGCCAGGTGGATTTCATTGAGGGCCAGCCCGCCCTCTGGCGCGACCGGATGATCGAGATCGGCAAGAAGGACGTGATCGTCGCTTTCGACATCCGCCGCTATCAGGAGGACGTGACCGCGCTCTGCGAAACCGCGGCGAAGCAGGGAGCGACGGTGGTTCTGCTCACCGACCCGTGGCTCTCGCCCATTGCACGCGTCGCCCGCCACGTGCTGCCGGCGCATATCGTGGCGCCGTCGAACTGGGACTCCTCCGCAGGCCTGCTGGTGATCACCGAGGCGCTGGTCGCCGCCGTGACGAAGCGCCTGTGGGAGACGGCCAAGCCGCGCATGGAAGCGGTGGAGCGGCTGCGCAACGGCAAGCCGTGAGAGCTATTCGGCGTCCGCCAGCCGCCTTCGCTGCAGCCAGCCGATCAGGAAGGGCAGCACCAGGCCGATCCCCAGGAATCGTACGAGGTGATGGATGCCGACATAGAGCGGGTCCAGGCCGAGAATGAGCGCGAGAACGGTCATGGCTTCGAGCCCGCCGGGCGCGAAGGCGACGAGGCTGTTGGCGAAGCTCACACCGGCAAGCCATGCGGCCAGAACCGCAAAGACGACTGCGACGCCCATGCCGACTCCGAAGGATCCGAGGGCGGCCACGAGCGCGCGCTGCAGGGTCGAGCGCTGGATATTGCGGAAACGCTCGGCGATGAAGAGGCCGATCAGCACGAGGCCGCCCGTCGCGATCACGGGCGGAATGACCCCCGTCACCCATTCGGCGCCGTGGCTGACGGAGCTGACGATGGTCGCTCCAAGAAGGACGGGCGCGGCGACCTTCAGCTGATTGAACACCATGCCGAGGGCAAGCCCGCCGGCCAGGACGAGAGCCATGCCGCCGGGGCTCTCGACAGGCATGCCCTGCCCGATCAGCGCATTCGGATTGCCGCCGCCTCCGCCGGTTGCGACGACGACGCTCGGAAGAAGCGCGATCAGGACGAAGAGGCGCAGGTTCTGCACGATGGCGACGGACGGCACGTCCGCCTTGCGGTCGGCCGCGACGGCGAGCACCGTCGAGAGCGCGCCGGGCACGGAGGCCAGCACCGCATCGGCCTTGCGCCAGCCGGAAATGCGCGTGAGCCACAGGGTGGAAGCGAAGGAAATCGCGAAGACACCGATCACGAGCAGGGCGAGGCTGCCGGGATAGCGCCCCATCGCCGCGATGGCCTCGGGCGTCACCGCCGCACCCATGGCGGCGCCGGAGACGAGCATCGCCGTATCGGCGAGGGCCCGGGGCATCGGAACGGCAAAGCCCGAGAGGCCCCAAAGGGTGGCCGCGATGGCGGAACCCGACAGCCACGCGGCGGGAACTCCGAGCCAGTAGAAGACCAGGCCGCCGAGGCCGGCAATCAGGATCTGGGCGAGATGAGCAAGGATGAGACGCATCGGGAGGTATGAAAGGGCAGAGCCGTCACAGGCACCGCCCCTCAATGGGCACCACGGGCGACCGGGTCAACCGCCGCTGGCGCCGGCTGGGTATGCAGGGGAGGAGCGGCTGCCTCACGCGACGAGGCGCGGCAGGGCTTCGCCGATGCGCGTCACGGCCTCCTCCAGGTCCTCGGCCTTGCGCAGGTAGCACAGACGCAGATACCCCTCGCCCGCCTCGCCGAAGGCGTTGCCGGGAGCAAGTCCCACATTCGCCTCGTCGATGAGGCGGAAGGCGATGTCCTTGGAGCTCTTCGCGCCCTTGATCTTGAGGAACGCGTAGAATGCGCCGTTCGGCGGCGGCAGTTCCACGAGCCCCGTTTCAGCGAGCCGCTTCACGATCTCGCGTCCGCGCCGCGCCTTGGCGATCTGCGTCTCGAGAAACGCCTCGCCCTGCTCGATGGCGGCGACACCCGCGCGCTGGATGAAGGTGGGCGTGCCGGAGGTCTGATACTGGACGAGATTCTCGATCACCTGCCCGAGCTCGGGCGGCGCCTCGAGCCAGCCGAGACGCCAGCCGGTCATCGCCCAGTTCTTCGAGAAGGTCTGAATGAAGAGAATGCGGTCCTCCGGCGCCATCACGTCTCGGAAGGACGGCGCGCGGCCATCGACGTCAAGCGCCGGGTCGTGGATGAAGCGGCCATAGATCTCGTCCGCCACGATCCAGAGGCCGTGCCGGCGCGCCATGTCCAGAACGGCGCGCAGATCGTCATGGCTCGCGGTCCAGCCAGTCGGGTTGGAGGGTGAGTTCAGGACGATGGCGCGGGTGCGCGGCGTGATCGCCTTTTCGAGCCGCTCGAAATCGAGATGCCAGCCCTGTCCGTCGATGGTCATCGGAACGGGAACAGGATGCGCGCCGGCGATGGTGATCGCTCCCGTGAAGTTCGGCCATGCGGGCGTGGGGACCAGCACCTCGTCGCCGGTGCCGCAGACCATCCGGAAGGCGATCTGCATCGCGGGCATGCCGCCGGAGGTGACGAAGAAGCGCTCCACGTCGAAGGGCCTCCGATAGACCGTCTCGTGATAATGTGCGATGGCCTGCCGCAGCTCGGGAATGCCGCGCTGATAGGTGTAGAAGGTCTCGCCGTCCTGCAGCGAGCGGGTCGCCGCCTCGCAGATGAAGGCCGGCGTCGGCAGGTCGCCCTCCCCCACCCAGAGCGGAATGATGCCGGGCTTGTTCCTGCCGTAGGAGAACACATCCACGATGCCGCTCGTGGGCGCCTGCAGGGCTTCGCCACGCAGATTGAAGGTCGACGGAATCGAGACGGATGCGTTCATGGGAGGTCTGTCCTTGGCGTGCAGGTGCACAGGCATGGCCCGTTCACCTCCGGAAGGCAAGCCTCCAGGCGGCATCCATGACAAGATGCGAAGAGTCCAATCGATCGCGGTGATGGATCAGACCGTGCGCCCGGTCTTCAACAGGTCGCGGATCTCCGTGAGGAGCTTCACGTCCGCCGGGATCTCGGCCGGCTTGTCGGCGGTGTCCGTCTTGGCGTCCTCCGACCGGCGCAGGCGGTTCATGCCCTTGACCAGCAGGAACAGGATCCAGGCGATGATGACGAAGTTGATCGCGATGGTGATGAAGTTGCCCCAGCCGACCACCGCACCCTGCTTCTTGGCCTCTTCGAGCGATTGCGCCGTCACGCCGCTCGAAAGGGGCGTGAAATAGTTCGAGAAGTCGAGGCCGCCGGTGATGGCTCCGATGATCGGCATGAAGATGTCGCCAACGAGGGAATCCACGATTCTCCCGAAGGCGGCGCCGATGATGATGCCGATCGCCAGATCGACCGCATTGCCCCGCAGGGCGAATTGCTTGAACTCGTTCCACATGGCCGGACCTCCTGTACTGCCCTCCAAGAACAAGGTGTCCGGCCACGCGAAACAGTCAAGCCTGGCGGGCCGCGAGGAGATCGTGGAGGTCCAGGTGGCGGGTGACCATCTGGAGCTCCCCGTCCGGCGTGCGCGGCCAAAGCTCCTCGGGACGGTCCACGTAGAGCTCGAGGCCGTTGCCGTCAGGATCGCTCAGGTAGAGCGCCTCGCTGACGCCATGGTCGCTCGCGCCCTGGAGCGGCACGCGCGCCTCGATGAGGCGGTGGAGGGCATCGGCCAGAGCTGCCCGCGTGGGATAGAGGATCGCCACGTGATAGAGCCCCGTGGCGCCGGGAGGCGGCGGGGAGCCGCCCTTGCTCTCCCAGGTGTTGAGGCCGATGTGGTGATGATAGCCGCCCGCCGAGACGAAGGCCGCCTGCGTGCCGTAGCGCTGCATCAGCTCGAAGCCGAGCACGCCGCAATAGAAGGCGAGCGCGCGCTCGAGATCGGCCACCTTCAGATGGACGTGACCGATCCGGACGCCCGGATCGATGGGACGGACCGCCGGAATCCCGGCGGTTTCAGGGGACATGGGTTTGGTCATGGCGCTTCACTTCATGCCGAGCGAACGGACAACGCGGGAGCGGTCCTGGCCGATCCGCCCCTGAGGGCATAGGCGCCCTCGCCCAGAAGGGCCTGCGCCAGGAGCGCCGCGATCCAGAAGGCCAGGAATTCCCAGCCGCCGTTCGGGTTGGAGAAGAAGAAGCCGGCGGGCCCGTGGACCGTGACAATGGCGCCGAGCAGAATGGGAATGAGCGCGAGCGCCGCGATGCGGGCATAGAAGCCGGCGATCAGGGCGAGGGCGCCCACCACCTCCGCGAGGATCACGAGATAGGCGAGGAAGCCCGGCAGGCCGAGGCTGCCGAAGAACTGGGCCGTTCCGGCGGGCGTGAACACGAAGATCTTGAGCCCGGCATGGGCCAGGAAGAGAATGCCGAGGCTCACCCGCAGGATGAGCGCGGCATAGGGGGCGGTGCGGGTATCGATCATGAAGGTCTCCTGAAACTGACAGGCACCATATGACCTCATTCCAGCAAGATGATAACCGCTGATCCGGAATATCAATTCACACCATCAGAGTGAGATGCCCTTCCACTCGCGGGTTCCCCGCGGCCCGTATCGTCGACAGGCCGGATCCGACGCCTCCCCTCTTCTTGCCGGGAGGACCGTGCCGGATCCGCGGAGGTCCGCGTCATGGGCTGCGCTGTCCTGACTGCGCTGTCCTGGCGGTGGCATTCGGGGCCGGCACGGGGTAAAGCTGGTTCAGCTTACGCGTGAAGGGTCTCGGGCATATGGTCGCCACCTGGGCGGTTGTCTTATCGGCGCTGGTCTATCTCTGCTTCCTGTTCACCGTCGCCTATTGGGGCGACAACGCGGGACGGCGCTTCGTTCAGGGGCCGTGGCGCTCCACGATCTCCGCCCTCGCCCTGGCGGTCTATTGCACCTCCTGGACCTTCTTCGGCTCGGTGGGCCTCGCCAGCCGGTCGGGCTTCGACTTCCTCGCCATCTATATCGGCCCGATCCTGGTCATCACCCTCGGCCATGCCCTCGTCGCGCGCGTGATCCGGGTCGCCAAGACGCAGAACATCTCCTCCATCGCCGACTTCGTGGCCGCCCGCTACGGCAAGAGCGAGCGCGTGGCCGCCATCGTCAGCCTGATCGCGCTGATCGGGTCGGTGCCCTACATCGCGCTTCAGCTGAAGGCCGTGTCGTCGTCGCTCGACGTGTTCATCACCAAGTCGAACGGCATGCCGCCCCCCGACCTGCCCTTCGTCGGCGATCTCGCCTTCGTCGTCGCCCTCGTGCTGGCCGGATTCGCGGTCGCCTTCGGCACGCGCCATCCCGATGCCACGGAGCATCAGGACGGCCTCATCATGGCGATCTCCATCGAGTCCGTCGTGAAGCTCGTCGCCTTCCTGGTCGTCGGCAGCTACGTCACCTTCGTGATGTTCAGCGGCTACGACGACATCGTGCGGAGCCTCATGGACCAGGGCACCACCCACAGCCTGGTCGAACGGACATCGGGATTCGGCAGCTTCATCACCCTCATCCTTCTCTCGAGCTGCGCCGCCCTGCTGCTGCCGCGCCAGTTCCACGTCACGGTGGTGGAGAACCATTCCCTCGGCGATCTGAAGCGCGCCGCCTGGATGTTCCCGCTCTATCTCGTGCTCATCAACCTGTTCGTCATTCCCATCGCGCTTGCCGGGCTGTCCATGTTCCCCGGCGACGGGCTCGACAGGGACATGACGGTGCTCGCCCTGCCGCTCGCGAACCAGGCCGGCACGATCGCCATCCTGACCTTCCTCGGCGGCTTCTCGGCGGCGACCGCCATGGTGATCGTCGATTCCGTCGCGGTGGCGGTGATGATCTCCAACCATCTCGTCGTGCCCATCGTGCTGCGCCGCCGCGCCTTTGCAGGCATCGATCCGGGCAACTTCGTGATCGCCGTGCGACGCATCTCCATCGTGCTGGTGATCCTGCTCGGCTATGCCTATTACCGCGTGTCCGGTGAGGCCGCGCTGGCCTCCATCGGCCTGCTCTCCTTTGCGGCCGTGGCGCAGGTGGCGCCTGCCTTCATCGGCGGCCTCATCTGGTCGCGCGGCACCGCGCTCGGAGCGAGCATCGGCCTCATCGTCGGCTTTCTCACCTGGGTCTACACGCTGCTGCTGCCGAGTCTCGTCTGGGACGGCGTGTTCTGGTCCGATGTGGTGGTGTCCGGCCCGTTCGGGATCTCCGCGCTCAAGCCCACCGCCCTCTTCGGCGTGGATCTGCCCCAGCTCACCCACGGCGTGGTGTGGAGCCTGGCCCTCAACATCATCTGCTATGTGGGCTTCTCGCTCTGGCGTCCGGTGACGGCGATGGAGCAGATCCAGGCCAATGTGTTCGTGGGCGAGCCCGACGCCTCCGTGGCGCCGAGCTTCCGCCTGTTCCGCGCGAGCGTCACCGTGGAGGAGCTGCGCGCCACCGTCTCGCGTTATCTCGGCGAGGAGCGCACCGCGCGCTCCTTCGAGGGTTTCAGCCACAGCCGCGGCCAGAACCTGGAGCCGCGCGCGGAAGCCGACATCCATCTGCTGCGCTACGCGGAGCACCTGCTCGCCTCCGCCATCGGCACCGCATCCTCGCGCCTCGCCCTGTCGCTGCTGCTGCGCCGCCGTACGGTCTCGACGGAAGCGGCCCTCAAGCTCCTCGACGACGCCTCCGCCGCGATCCAGCACAGCCGCGACCTCCTTCAGCATGCGCTGAACTACGCCAAGCAGGGCATCACGGTCATCGACCGCGACATGCGCCTGCTCGCCTGGAACCAGGCCTTCATCGATCTCTACGACATGCCGCCGAACTTCGTGCAGGTCGGCATCGGCATGGAGCGCATCGTCCGCTACAACGCCGCCCGAGGCTCCTACGGTCCGGGCAAGATCGAGGAGCAGGTCGCGGCTCGCCTCCACTCGTTCCAGCACGACGTGGAGCCGGTGCGCCTGAAGCTCTACCCGTCCGGCAAGGTCATCGAGATCCGCTCGAACCCGCTGCCCGACGGCGGCCATGTCACCACCTATACGGACGTGACCGACGCCGTGCTGGCGGAGGAGGAAAGCCGCCGCGCGAACGAGACGCTGGAGCAGCGCGTGCGGGAACGCACGGAGGAGCTGACGCGCCTCAACGAAGCCCTGCGCAGCGCGAAGGCGGAAGCGGACGAGGCGAACATCTCCAAGACGCGCTTCCTCGCTGCGGCCTCTCACGACATCCTGCAGCCGCTCAACGCCGCGCGTCTCTATGCAACGTCGCTGGTGGAGCGCGACCGCGACGCGGGCGACGCGACGCTCGCCGAGAACATCGACGCTTCGCTCGATGCGGTCGAGGAGATCCTGACCGCCATTCTCGACATCTCGCGCCTCGATACCGGCGCGATGAAGCCGCAATGGTCGAGCTTCCGCATGGACGAACTGATGCGCCAGCTGCAGCGTGAGTTCGATCCGATCGCGAAGGAGAAGGGCCTCGATCTCGCCTTCGTTTCCTCCTCGCTCACGGTGCGCTCCGACCGCCGCCTGCTGCGGCGCCTGCTGCAGAACCTGATCTCGAACGCCATCAAGTACACGCCGAAGGGCCGTGTTCTCGTGGGCGCGCGGCGGCGCGGAACCCACGTCGTGCTGGAGGTTTGGGACACCGGCCTCGGCATTCCCCCTTCCAAGCAGCGCATCGTGTTCCGCGAGTTCCAGCGCCTCGATCAGGGCGCCAAGGCGGCGCGCGGCCTCGGGCTCGGCCTCTCCATCGTGGAGCGCCTCGGACGCGTGCTCAAGCATCCGGTCACCCTCAAGTCGGAAGTGGGGCGCGGCTCGGTGTTCCGCGTCGAGGTGCCGGTCGTCGCGGCTCTGCCGGAGACGGTCGCGGCACCCGAGCCGCCGAAATCGCCGACGACGGTTCTCGCGGGCCTGCGCGTTCTCGTCATCGACAACGAGCCGGCCATTCTCGAAGGCATGCGCCTGCTGCTCTCGGGCTGGGGCTGCAACGTGTGGACCGCATCCGACCTCGACACGGCGCATCGGGTTCTCAGGTCGCACAAGGGCCTGCCGGAAGTGATCATCGCCGACTACCACCTCGACGACACGGACGGGCTCGAACTCATCAAGGCCCTGCGCTGGCGCACGCAGGTGGACACGCCCGCCGTGCTCGTGACCGCCGACCGCACCCCGGCGGTGCGCGACGCGGCCGCCGCCATGCATGTGCATGTGCTCAACAAGCCGTTGAAGCCGGCAGCCCTGCGGGCGCTGCTCACCCAGTGGCGCGCCACGCGCGTGGCGGCGGAGTGAACGCCATCTCCCCGTCATCACCGGCCTTGTGCCGGTGATCCCGACTGGGTGACGCACAGCGCTCTTCGCATCGGGATGGCCGGGACAGGCCCGGCCATGACGCGTGTTTCAATCAGCGTTCAAGGCATGATCGACCGCAGCGAGCGCGTGAATCGTCGTAGTGTCGAAAAGCGGCACCGCGCTGTCCTCCTTTGACACCAGGAGCATGATCTCCGTGCAACCGAGGATGACGGCTTCGGCGCCCTGCCCGATCAGGCGTGCGATGATGGCGCGATAGGCCTCGCGTGATTGCGGATCGATCCGGCCCAGCACGAGTTCCCTGTAGATCACCTCGTGCACCACTTTGCGGTCATCCGCCTCCGGCACGATCACGTCGAGGCCGTGCCGGGCCTGGAGGCGGCCCTTGTAGAAATCCTGCTCCATCGTGAAGGCCGTACCGAGAAGGCCCACGCGGCGGATGCCCGCGGCCTTGATCGCCTCGGCCGTGGGATCGGCGATGTGGAGCAGGGGAATGCCAACGCAGGACTCGATCGCGTCCGCCAGGCGATGCATCGTATTGGTGCACAGGACGATGAAATCGGCCCCTCCCCTTTCGAGCTGGCGGGCCGCGTCCGTCATTAGCGTGGCGAGCCTGTCCCACTCGCCCGCATGCTGGAGCTGCTTGATCTCGTCGAAATCCACGGAGAGCATGAGACTGCGCGCCGAGTGGACGCCGCCGAGACGCCGCTGCATCTCCTGATTGATGATGCGGTAATATTCGGCCGAGCTTTCCCAGCTCATGCCGCCGATGAGGCCGATGGTCCTGCGCTGCATGGCGCTGTCAGATGACGGGCCTGTAGGCCGCGCGCCCGCTCTTCAGCGCATCGTCGAGCAGGTCGAGGCGGTCCTGCCCCCAGAACACCTCGCCATCGAGCACGTAGGATGGCGATCCGAAGACATCCGCGGCCACGGCGTTCTCGAGATTGAGCGCATAGATCGCCTCGGTGGCGCTGCCGGTCGCGACATCCATGAGGCTCGAGGAATCGAGACCGGCCGCTTCGGCGAGTTCCGTGAGCACGAGCGGATCGGCGAGGTTGCGCTCCTCCTCCCACACGGCGGCGAAGGCGCGGCGCATGAAGGCGTCAGGGCTCTTGCCCGTCGTCGCGATGGCGATGACCAGGCGGTCGGCCAGGTTCACGTCGAAGGGCCAGTGCTTGGGGGCGATGTTGAAGGAGAGGCCGCGCTTCTCGCGCCAGCGCTGCAGCTCCACCATACGGTAGCGCTGACGCGCAGGATGGCGCTGCTGGAGCGGAAGACCGCCGGTTTCGGAGAAGACGCGACCGAGGAAGACCGGCTTGTAGTTCACCTCGGCCCCATGCCGCTGCACGATCTCCATGAAGGGAGCGTGGCCGATATAAGCCCAGGGGCTCACGAGCGAGAAGTAATAGTCGATGACGCGGGGCATGGATGGCAGGCCTTCCGGTTGGGTCAAAGGAACAGAGGCCTAACTTGGATCATCAGGCCGCTCTCTTCAACGTCTCTTCTGCCTGGAGGAAGGCTTCCACCTCGGGCGCCGCGGCGGGCGGCTGCGCTTCCACGCCGATTTCGCTCAGCAGGCGCTCCAGGGGAACGAAGGCCTTGGCCTTGCGGTCATAAAGCCCGGCGCGGACCAGGGCGATGGCGTTGAGGGCCGGACGTCCGTCCCCCGCCTGAGAGATCAGGCGGTGCTCGATCACCACATGCCCCTCGGACCAGGTGAGGATGCGCGTCTCCAGGGTGAAGGGCTGGAACGGGCGCAGATCGCGGCGGAACCGGATCTGGCCCGCGCTCACCACGGGCACCCAGCCGTGCCTGAGGACAGGCCGCCACAGGCCGGAGCGGATCATGATGTCGGTGCGACCGAGATCCATCAGCGTCCAGTAGCGCCCGTTATTCATGTGCAGCGACGTGTCGAGATCGTGCGGCCACACGCGGAAGCTCAGGCGCGAGACGTCCTTCACCGGATCGAGCCTGGCCCGGAAGAACGATGCGATGATGAGGTGAAGAAGACGCAGCCAGAGATTCATCGACGTCTCTTTCCAATGGGCCCGCAGTCCCGGCCGTCCCGATCCGGAGACGCGCCGCGCTTTATCGTGTCGGGATCCCCGGTACGTGGCCGGGGATGACGCGGCTGACGGTTTACGCCGCCTTCTTCGCGGCGCGGCCGTAGAAGGTCTCGCCCTTGGCGGCCATGTCGAGGAGGAGCTTGGGCGGTGCGAAGCGCTCGCCGTGCTTCTCCTGCAATGTGCGGCACAGATCGACGAAGGCCTGCGCGCCCATGAAGTCGATGAAGGAGAGCGCGCCGCCCGTATAGGGCGCGAAGCCGAAGCCGAGGATCGATCCCACATCCGCCTCGCGCGGATCCATCACCACGCCTTCCTCGACGGTGCGCGCGGCTTCGAGGGCCTGCGTCACGAGAAGACGCTGCTTCAGCTCCTGCATGTCGACGAGCTCGGGCTCAACGTGCTTGGCCTGCAGATCCTTCAGGCCCGGCCACAGGCGCTTCTGGCCGCTCTCCGGATAATCGTAGAAGCCCTTGCGGTTCTTGCGGCCGAGGCGGCCTTCCTTCTCCACGAGGGTGACCAGAAGCTCCTCCTGCTCCGGCGGGACGGAGCCCTCACCGAGCTGCGCCTTCGTGGCCCGGACGATCCTCAATCCCAGGTCGACGCCGACCTCGTCGTTGAGCGAGAGCGGGCCGACCGGCATGCCGGCCTGCTTGCCCGCCTGCTCGATCATCGCGGCGGGCAGCCCCTCGAGGAACATGAGGTGGCCTTCGAGGATATAGGCCAGCACGCAGCGATTGGCGAAGAAGCCGCGGGAATCGTTGACGACGATCGGCGTCTTCTTGAGGAGGCGCACGAAATCGAGCGCGGTGGCGAGCGCCTTCTCGCCCGTCTCCTTGCCCATGATGATCTCGACGAGCATCATCTTCTCGACCGGCGAGAAGAAATGGATGCCGATGAACTGGCCCGGGTTCCCGGAGTTCGTGGCGAGGCCCGTGATCGGCAGGGTCGAGGTGTTGGAAGCGAAGATGCAATCCGGGCGGATCGCGGCCTCCACCTTCCGGATCACCTCGGCCTTCACGGCCGGGTCCTCGAACACCGCCTCGATCACGAGATCGCAATCGGCAAGATCGGCGTAATCGGCGCTGGCCTTGATGCGCTCGAGCAGCGCGTCGCGATCCGCCGTCTTGGCGCGGCCCTTCATGATCTGGTCGGACATGAGCTTGTGCGAATGGGCCTTGCCCTTCTCCGCCGCTTCCACGTCGCGGTCGATCAGCACGACCTGGAGGCCCGCATTCGCGCTGACATAGGCCACGCTCGCGCCCATGAAGCCCGCGCCGACGATGCCGACCTTTTTGATCGCTGTCGGCGGTACGTCCTTCGGACGGCGCGCGCCCTTGTTGAGGTCCTGCATGGAAATGAAGAGCGTGCGGATCATCGCCTCCGCTTCCTTCGAGCGCAGGATCTTCGCGAACCAGCGCGATTCCACCCTCAAGGCGAGATCCATCGGCAGCTGCAGGCCCTGATAGACCGATTCCAGGATCGCGCGGATCGCGGGGTAATTGTCCTGAGTCTCACGGCGATAGATGGCGTTCGCCGCGGGCCAGATCTGCATGCCGGCCGCGGAATAGACCTTGTTCGAGGGCAGCTTGTAGCCCTTCTGGTCCCACGGGGCGACGGCCGAGCCGCCCTGTTTGATCCAGTCCTTCGCCGCCTGCACGATCTGGTCGCGCGGCGCGACCGCATGAACAAGGCCCATGTTGCGCGCCATGAGGGGACGAAGCTGTTCGCCCTTGAAGAGCATCTGCAGGGCGTCGCCCGTCTGCATCAGGCGCGCCACCCGCTGCGTGCCGCCGGCGCCGGGGAAGAGGCCGACCTTCACCTCGGGCAGACCCACGCGGGTGGAATCCACATCCGACAGGATGCGGAAGTGACAGGCGAGCGCCAGCTCGAACGCGCCGCCGAGGCACACGCCGTGAATGGCGGCGGCGAAGGGCTTGCCGCAGGTCTCGAGACGCCGATAGAGCAGCGAGAGTTTTCGCGACTCTTCAAACAGGAATGTGTTGGCCGCTTCCTCGCCTTTCTCCTTCGCAACGCGCAGGTATTCCGCGTTGGAGGATTGCAGCATGGTGAGGTCGGCGCCGCCGGAGAAGCTCTCCTTGCCCGAGGTGATGACGCAGCCCTTGATGGCCTCGTCGGAAGCGACCTTCTCGACGATCTGGGACAATTCGTCCATCACCTGCGGGGTGATGACGTTCATCGAGCGGTCCGGCATGTCCCAGGTCGCGAGCGCGATACCGTCGCCATCGACCTCGAAGCGGAAATTGGTGAAGTTCATTCTCGTCCTCCCCGGAGGGTTCTCGTCATCCCGGACGAAGCGCAGCGTAGATCCGGGATCGCGTTCCGATTTCTTGTTCGACGATCCCGGGTTCCGCTCCGCGGCCCCGGGATGACGCCTTGGATCAAACCCGCTCGATGATGGCGGCCGTGCCCATGCCGGCGGCGACGCAGAGCGTGACCAGCGCCGTCTGCCTGTCGGTGCGCTCCAGCTCGTCGAGCACCGTGCCGAGGATCATCGCGCCGGTGGCGCCGAGCGGATGGCCCATGGCGATGGCGCCGCCATTCACGTTGACCTTCGCCGGGTCGAGATCGAGCGCCTGGATGTAGCGCAGCACGACGGCGGAGAACGCCTCGTTGATCTCGAAGAGGTCGATGTCGTCCTTCGTCATGCCCGCCTTTTTCAGCGCCAGCTCCGACACGTCGATGGGGCCGGTGAGCATGAGCGCGAGATCCGAGCCGATCGAGGCGAAGCCCTTGATCCGCGCGCGCGGCTTCAAGCCCATCTTCGCGCCGCCCTCCTTCGAGCCGACGAGCACGGCGGCCGCGCCGTCCACGATGCCGGACGAGTTGCCCGCATGGTGCACGTGGTCGATGAACTCCACATCCGGATGCGCGGCGATCGCCACCGCATCGAAGCCGCCCATCTCGCCCATCTGCACGAAGGCCGCCTTCAATTGTCCGAGCGACTGCATGTCGGTGCCCGGACGCATATGCTCGTCCTTCGCCAGGATGGTCAGCCCGTTCACGTCCTTCACCGGCACGATGGATTTCGCAAAGCGCCCCTCGTCCCAGGCCCTCGCCGCGCGCTTCTGCGACTCGACCGCATAGGCATCCACATCGTCGCGCGTGAAGCCGTATTTCGTCGCGATGAGATCAGCGGAGATGCCCTGCGGCAGGAAGTAATTGGGAATGGCGATACCCGGATCGACCGGCCATGCGCCGCCGGAGGCGCCCATGCCGACGCGGCTCATGGATTCCACGCCGCCGCCGATGGTGATGTCCTTCATGCCGGACATGATCTGCGCGGCGGCGAAGTTCACCGCGTCCAGCCCCGACGCGCAGAAGCGATTGATCTGCACGCCGGGCACTTCCTTGCCGAAGCCCGCCTTGAGCGCCGCCGCACGCGCGACATCGCCGCCCGCCTCGCCGACCGGATCGACGCAGCCGAGCACCACATCCTCCACCAGGATCGGATCGAGATCGTTGCGCCTGCGGATCGCATCGAGCGCCGTCACGGCGAGATCGACCGTGGGCACCTCGTGCAAGGAGCCATCGGGCTTGCCACGCCCGCGGGGCGTTCGAACGGCGTCGTAGATGAATGCATCGGCCATCAGGCCCTCCCAGATTTGTCTTAAGTCATCCCGGGTCAGCGAAGCGCGATCCGGGATCGTTATCGGAATTCGGCACTCTACGCGTCATGTCCCGGCTCTTCGCTCACGCTCCCGCCGGGATGACGCTTGTCGTTCAGAAAGCTTCAACCGGCATCGCCATGGTAGCGTCCGCGCCAGACGAGATGCGGGCAAGCCGCACGGCGGTTTCGGGCATCATGCGCTCCATGAAGAAGCGGCCGGTGAGGAGCTTCGCTTCCATCTTCTCGGCGGCGCCGTTGCCTTTCGCCTTCCGTGCTTGGGCAGCCTTCGCCATCTGCGCCCACATGTAGCCGAGGGCGACGGTGCCGAAGAGATGCATGTAGTCGGTTGCGCCCGCGCCCGCGTTGTCGGGCTTCGCCATCGCGTTCTGCATGAACCACATGGTGGCCTGCTGCAGATCGCCGAGGCCCTGCTGGAGCGGCGCGACGAAACCTTTGAGGCTCTCGTCGTTCGCATTCTCCTGGCAGAACGTGCCGACCTCATTGAAGAAGGCCATGATGGCGCGGCCGCCATCCTTGCCCAGCTTGCGGCCGACGAGGTCCATGGCCTGGATGCCGTTGGCGCCCTCGTAGATCATGGCGATGCGGGCATCGCGCACGAACTGCGACATGCCCGATTCCTCGATATAGCCGTGCCCGCCGAACATCTGCTGCGCCTTCACCGCGTTCTCGAAACCGAGATCGGTGAGCACACCTTTCACCACCGGCGTCATGAGGCCCATGTAATCCTCGGCCGTCTGGCGCTGCGCCTCGTCGGACGAGCGATGCGCGATGTCGCTGTTGATTCCCGTCCAGACGATAAGCGCGCGCGCCGCTTCGTTGAACGCCTTGATGGTCAGAAGCGTGCGGCGCACATCCGGATGCACGATGATCGGATCGGCGGGCTTGTCCGGGAACTTGGGACCGGTGAGCGAGCGCCCCTGCAGGCGGTCCTTCGCATAGGCCACCGCGTTCTGATAGGCGACCTCGGATTGCGAGAGACCCTGCACGCCCACCGCAAGGCGCGCCTCGTTCATCATCACGAACATGGCGTTGAGTCCGCGGTTCTCCTGGCCCACGAGCCAGCCCTTCGCGCCGTCATAGTTCATGACGCAGGTGGCATTGCCGTGAATGCCCATCTTGTGCTCGATCGAGCCGCAGGACACGCCGTTCCGCTCGCCCAGCGAACCATCCGCATTCACGAGGAACTTCGGCACGACGAAGAGCGAGATGCCCTTGGTGCCGGCGGGCGCGCCTTCGATGCGCGCGAGAACGAGATGGACGATGTTCTCCGCCATGTCGTGCTCGCCGGCCGAGATGAAGATCTTGGTGCCCGAGATGGCATAGGAGCCGTCGCCGTTCGGAACTGCCTTGGTCTTGAGCAGGCCGAGATCCGTGCCGCAATGGGGCTCGGTGAGGTTCATGGTCCCGGTCCAGGCGCCCTCGACCATCTTCGGCAGATAGGTGCGCTTCTGCTCCTCGGTGCCGTGCACCATGAGCGCGGCGATAGCGCCCTGCGTGAGACCCGGATACATGCCGAGCGCGAGATTCGCCGAGGAGAGGAATTCCTGCATCACGGTGTTGAGCACGGAGGGCAGCCCCTGCCCGCCGAACTCCGCCGGCACAGACAGGCCCATCCAGCCGCCGGCGGCATAGGCCTCATAGGCCCCCTTGAACCCCTTCGGCGTGGTCACGGAGCCGTCCGGGTTGCGGGTGCAGCCTTCCAGATCCCCGACCCGGTTGAGCGGTGCGAACACCTCCTCGCAGAGCTTGGCGCCCTCCGCGAGGATCGCTTCCACCACATCGGGCGTCGCATCGGCGAAACCGGGCAGGTTGTTGTAGCGCTCGATGGGGAAAACATCGTTCAGGAGGAACATGACGTCTTCGACGGGGGCCTTGTAAACCGGCATTCGCGCATCCTCTCCGATCAGTCCCGGCGGCGGCCTCATGGGCGCAGCCATTCTCAATAGATAGTTTACATATAAACCATCTATTTCTTTTGGGAAGAGGTAGGGCACAAAATCCCGGCAGACATGGAAGTGTCGGGATCCCGGAGGGCAGTGTGGGGAAATCGAGGGAGGTGGCGTGACGGGGTGAGTGGTTCATCCCGTCAGGCGCAGCCTCACCTCTCCTGGACGGGAGAGGTCGACGCGCGGCAGCGCGGCGGGTGAGGAGGACGTGCTTTCCAGACATGACACGACCCGAATCCCTGCGCCTCCCCCACCGCAAGTCGGGTGGTCCAACTTGCGGCAGCAGAAGCCGATCTCGGCAACAGCCGAGAGCGGTGGGGAGGGAACACGCGCCTCGTCCTGAGAGCGATCCCGGCTTGGCTGACGCCGTCCGGGATGACACCCTCCACGTCATCACCGGCCTTGTGCCGGTGATCCCGATTATGTGGGGCACGGCGCTCGTCCGGTCGTTCGTCGTCGCCTCTCCCACGTCATCACCGGCCTTGAGCCGGTGATCCCGCTTCGGAGAGGCGCGGCGCTCATCCGGTCGGGATGGCCGGGACGAGCCCGGCCATGACGAGGTGAGACTGGGACAGGAAGAGGCCAGCCTGTGGACAATGTTCCTTGTTTGTTCTTGACACGGATGCTCATCTGAACTATGTTGCATCCATCCCGGCCCGACGAGGGGCGCGCTCGCGAGGCGTCGCAAGATGGCGGGGCGGGGAA
>Ga0180217_1000816_pt1 | contig 41321 bp, 40 predicted proteins | sample eDN3rd37CBELigOP_FD_128521 | JGI IMG/M metagenome (GOLD analysis project Ga0180217, IMG submission 128521) | Enriched Organic Plus compost microbial communities from Emeryville, California, USA - eDNA 3rd pass 37_C BE-Lig OP (version 2) (version 2) ...
GAAGGCTCAGGACGTTCGTCCGATCATCAAGCTGCGTTCGACCGCCGGCACGGGCTACACCTACGTGACGCGCAAGAACCGCCGCAACAACCCCGACCGCATCGTGCTCAAGAAGTACGACCCGGTGATCCGCAAGCACGTCGAATTCCGAGAGGAGCGCTGATCTCATGGCTAAGAAGAGCAAGATCGCGCGCAACAAGCAGCGCGAGGAGGTCGTCGCCCGTTACGCCGAGAAGCGTGCCGAGCTGAAGAAGACTCTCGTCGACCCCAACGCTTCCGACGAGGCCCGCGAGGCCGCCCGCGTCGGTCTGCAGAAGCTTCCCCGCAACGCATCGCCGGTGCGTCTGCGCAACCGCGACGCCATCGACGGTCGCCCCCGTGGCCACCTGTCGAAGTTCGGCATCTCGCGTGTTCGCTTCCGCGAGATGGCGCACCGTGGCGAGCTGCCCGGCGTGACCAAGTCGAGCTGGTAAGCACAGCGACATCGAGGAGGCGGATCCCCGTTCGGGGGTCCGCCTCCTTCGTGTTCGCCGCCGCCGAGCACCCCGTCATCGACGCGTACGGCGCCTGATGGGGCGCCCCGGTCGTCACATCTGTCACATTCCGGCGCGACACGCCGGGCAGAACGGGCACAGATCGCCGGAAATCCGCGGAATCACGCGCATCGTGGGTATATTCGGGTTCGGTCATCCGACCAGCCGACGACCACCGTCGTCGGTCCGAAGTAACTGAAGGCGGCTCAGCCGTCTGGAGGACAACCCCATGGCCATCACCAAGACCGAGCTCGTCGCCAGCATCGCTTCCGCTACGGGCCAGAGCCAGTCCGCTGTCTCGGGCGTGCTCGACGCGCTGTTCTCGACCGTCTCCGAGGCCGTTGCCAAGGGTGACAAGGTCACCATCCCCGGCTGGATCGCCTTCGAGCAGGTGGAGACCTCCGCTCGCACCGGCCGCAACCCGCAGACCGGCGAGGAGATCAAGATCCCCGCGGGCAAGCGCGTCAAGGTGACCGCCGGCTCGAAGCTCAAGGCTGCCGTCAAGTAAGACGCTGCGCGACCGAACGTCGTACGAAGGGGGATGCCACACGGCATCCCCCTTCTTCTCTGCCCGCGCGCCGCTGCCCCGCGGCATCCGCTGCCCGCGCCCGCTGCCCCGCGGCATCCGCTGCCCCGCGGCATCCGCTGCCCCGCGGCATCCGCTGCCCCGCCGAGATCGCCCCGTACTGTCGAGACCGCCGCTTGCTGCGTCGCCGCAGCCGGCGTTCTCGGCAGCAGCCGGCGTTCTCGGCGGAGCACCCTCCGGCGCGAACTACGCTGGATGGGTGAACTCCCGCGCGCTCCGCCTCGCCGGGCCCGCGATTCTCATCGGGGCCGCTCTGGTCGCCGTCCTGCTCGGCCTCGCCTTCGGCGGAGGCGCGGCGCCCCTGGTCGTCGGAGATCCCGGGCCCGTCGTGCGCTGGGGTCTCCCGGTCGTCAAGCTGCTCGTCAACCTCACGGCTGCGGGCATGATCGGCTCTCTCGTGCTGGCTCTCTTCGGGCTGCGGTCGGGAGAGCGTCCTTTCGACGTCGCGCTCGACACCGCATCCGTCTCGGCCGCGCTCTTCACGATCGCCTCGGCGCTGACGGCGTATTTCACGTTCCTCAGCATCTTCAACGCGACGCCCAGCGCCGATGCCGAATTCGGTCAGCAGCTCGGGCGGTACCTCGTCGACACGGAGGTGGGCCGCGCCTGGCTCATGACGGTCGTCGCGGGCGCCGTGCTCACGGTCCTCACCTTCGCCGTGCGCGGCTGGACCGCCACGGCCATCGTCGCCGCTCTCGCCGCCGCGAGTCTGGTCCCCATGGCCACCGTGGGCCATTCGGGGGAGGAGGCGAACCACAACACCGCCGTGATGGCGCTCGCGCTGCACATCGTCGCGGCGGCGGTGTGGCTCGGGGGTGCGCTCCTGCTCGTGGTCATTCGTCCCGCGCTCGACCGGCGGGAGCTCGGGCCGCTGCTGCGCCGCTACTCGAGCCTCGCGCTCGTCGCCTTCCTCGTTGTGGGGCTGTCCGGCCTCGCCCGGGCGCTCGCCGGCGGCATCGGACTCGCGGAGCTCGCCACCCCCTACGGCACCCTGCTGCTGGTCAAGATCGTCGCGCTCGTCGTCATGGGGCTCCTCGGAGCGCAGTACCGGCTGCGGCTGATCGGCCGTGTCGAACGGGCAGCAGCGCAGGCGGATGCCGCGACCGACCGCTCGCCGGCCGCGCGCGCGTTCTGGGGGCTCATCGCGCTCGAGCTCGCCTTCATGGGCATCGCGAGCGGCGCCGCGGCCGCCCTCGCGCGCACGCCTCCCGCCGTCGACACGAGCCTGCCCGCGACGCCGACGCCGGCCCAGCTGCTGACGGGCGCGCCGCTGCCTCCCGAGCTGACGATCGGGCAGTGGCTGACCGCGTGGGACATCGACCCGCTGTGGGCCTTCGCGGTGGGCTTCGGGCTCTTCTTCTATCTCGCCGGAGTGTGGCGCCTGCATCGCCGCGGCGATGGATGGCCGATCTATCGCACGGCCCTGTGGGTGCTCGGCATGCTTCTGCTGCTGTGGGTGACGTGCGGGCCGATCAACGCCTACCAGGACTACCTGTTCAGCGTGCACATGGTCGGACACATGCTGCTGACGATGGCGATTCCGCTGTGCCTCGTGTTCGGCGCCCCCGTCACGCTCGCGGCTCGTGCGGTGCGCAAGCGCGACGACGGCACACGGGGCGGACGGGAGTGGATCCTGTGGGCGGTGCACACTCCGTTCGCGAAGGTCGTGACGCATCCGCTGTTTGCTGCCGCGATGTTCATCGGGTCGCTGTGGGCCTTCTACTACAGCGAGCTGTTCCGGTGGTCTCTGTACGACCACATCGGCCACGAGTGGATGATCGTCCATTTCCTCCTGTCGGGCTACCTGTTCGTGCAGTCGCTCGTCGGCATCGATCCGGTGCCGCTGCGCCTGCCCTATGCGTTCCGGCTCGTGACGCTCATCGGGGTGATGGCGATGCACGCGTTCTTCGGCATCGCGATCATGATGTCGTCGGGGCTGTTCGTCGCGGAGTGGTTCGGCAGCATGGGGCGCACGTGGGGCGCGACGCCCCTGGAGGACCAGTACGTGGGCGGCGGCATCGCCTGGTCGATCGGCGAGATCCCGACGCTGATCCTCGCGATCGTCGTCGCGATCCAGTGGAGTCGCTCGGACGAGCGCGCCCAGCGCCGCGCCGATCGCCACGCCGACCGCACGGGCGATCAGGAGCTCGAGGACTACAACGCCCGTCTCGCCGCTCTCGCCGAGCGCGACGCCCGTCGCGGCTGAACGCCTGCCTGCCTGCCGGGGTCAGTCGGCGGAGGAGACGCGGATGGATGCCGTGCCGTCGGGGAGCACGGTGATGTCTCCGTCGAGGAAGAACGGGACGTCTTCGTCGACGTGACGGATCGATCCGTCGAAGATCGACTGGATGTCGACCTGGATGTGGGCGACCGCCTGGGTGCGGCGGATACGCCAGTCGGCGCCGTCGGGCTCCAGCGCGACGACGGGCTGCTCCGCGATCGACCACACGGGCGCGTCGATGATGCGGTTGCGCACGGTGAAGCCGAAGGGACAGCCGGTCGGCTGAAGCACGCGCTGCGTGGCGCACTCGTCGAGGAAGTCCTCGACCTTGTCCTGCACGACCTCGACGAATTTGTCGGTCGCCTGGGTCTGCACCTGCACGTCGATCTCTGCGTGCGGCGTGTCCGAGAGCACCGCGACCCCGGGGCTGGCCGACAGCGGCGTGTCGACCGAGATCGAGTACAGGCCGGGTGAGAACACGAGGAGCGGAACGGGGTCGAGCGGGTCGGCATCCGAGCCCTGCGGCGACACCTGCCGCTTGTCGACTTCGAACCCGTTCACCTGGAACTGCATGGCGCCGCGCACGGCGAGCTCGATCACCGCGAGGGGGCTCTTCGCGAAGCGCCAGGCGGGGGCGATGCCGATGCTGCCGTCACGGGCGACCTGGAAGGTCGAGCGCCCGTCGTAGGGGCCCGCCTCGTACTCGACGGTCACCGCGGACACGCCGTCCGCCTCGTGCGTCTCGACGACGTGGATGTCGCTGAGGGGAGCGAGGGCGGCCTGTCGGAGCAGTGCGTCGCTCGCGTCCGACGGGAGTCCGGCGTCGTCGAGCTCGGCCGAGTCGACGCGGACGCCCGGGACGAGGAGGGCGTCGGAGGCGCGGCCCTGCGACAGCAGCTCGAGGTAGCGGAGGACGAACGCGGAGGGGCTGTACAGCTTGTCGTAGGCGTAGGCGCCCGCGGCGAACAGGGCTCCGCCGAGCAGGATGCCGACGACCGCGAGCGCGGTCAGGTCGAAGGCGAGCGTGCGACGGCGGCGACGCGCGTCGGCCGTGACGACGGGCTCGGCCGCGGCGGCATCTTCGAGTCGCGAGGGCGGCTGCGCGTCGGCGGGCGCCGTGGCATTCCGCTGGGCGGCGCGCTGCTCGGGGCGCTCGTCGAGGTCCATCGCTTCAGTCTAGGAAACCCCCGCTGACAACTAGCATGGATCCGGTGAGCATCCCCGCCCTGTCTGCCGAGCAGGAGGAGCTGTTCCGGCTCATCGAGGACACTCGCGAGCACGTCTTCGTCACGGGACGCGCCGGCACGGGCAAGTCGACCCTGCTGCAGCACCTCGCGTGGAACACGGACAAGCAGATCGCGGTGTGCGCGCCCACGGGCGTCGCGGCGCTCAATGTCGAGGGTCAGACGATCCACTCCCTGTTCCGGCTTCCGATCGGGCTCATCGCCGACAGCGAGCTCGATCAGTCGGAGCCTGCCCGCCGGATCATGAACGCGATCGACACGCTCGTGATCGACGAGGTCTCGATGGTCAACGCCGACCTGATGGATGCCATCGACCGCTCGCTGCGGCAGGCCCGGCGTCGTCGCTCGGAGCCGTTCGGCGGGGTGCAGGTCGTGATGTTCGGCGACCCGTATCAGCTGTCGCCGGTGCCGCCGCGCGGCGATGAGCTGCGCTACATCCAGGACCACTACCGGTCGTTCTGGTTCTTCGACGCGCAGGTGTGGGCGGGGCCCCGGGCCGACAGCGGTGCGATCCGCTCGGACGGGCTGCTCGACCTCGGCCGCGTGGGGGCGCCGCTGCACATCAAGGAGCTCCGGGAGATCCACCGCCAATCCGACCCGGCGTTCAAGGCGATGCTCAACGCGGTGCGCTACGGCGTGGTCACGGCCGACATCGCGGAGGTGCTCAACACGACCGGCGCGCGCCCCGTGCCCGAGCCGGTCGACGGCGAGCCGCCGATCATCACCCTCGCGACCCGCAACGACATCGTCAACCGCATCAACCAGCGGCATCTGGATGCGCTGCCCGGTCCGGTGCAGACGGCCCGCGCCGACATCAACGGCGATTTCGGTCGCGGTGAGGCGTATCCGGCCGACGTCGAGCTGCAGCTCAAGGTGGGCGCGCAGGTGATGTTCCTGCGCAACGACATCGGCGGCAAGGGCGAGGGTCCGCGCTGGGTCAACGGCTCGATCGGCACCGTGACGCGCATTGCGGGCGGCTCTGTGCGTGTGGAGCTCGAGGGTCGTGAGCACGACGTGGAGCCCGTCGTGTGGGAGAGGTTCCGCTATGCGTACGACCCGGGCAGCCGCAAGCTGACGCGCGACATCGTCGCCGAGTTCACGCAGTTCCCGCTGCGGCTGGCGTGGGCCGTGACGATCCACAAGTCGCAGGGCAAGACGTACGACCGCGCGATCATCGACCTCGGCTCGGGGGCCTTCGCTCCGGGGCAGACGTATGTGGCCCTGTCGCGCCTGACGAGCCTCGACGGGCTGTACCTGTCGCGGCCGCTGCGACCCAGCGACATCCTGGTCGATCCTGACGTGCGCAGGTTCATGGCGGCGGTCCGTGCCGCCGGCGGCTGAGCCGCGTGATGGGGATGCCGGAAGCCGCGCGAGGCGGATGCCGGCTCAGGCGGTCTGCTCGGCCGAGAGGGCGCCGGACTTGGCGGCGGCGAGGTCTTCGAACAGCTCGGTGTTGAATCGGTAGGCCACGAGCACCTCTTCGATCACGCGCTCGCGCTCTTCGTCGTCCCACGGGACGGCGTCGAGCTGCTCTCGGTACACGTCCTTGAACGCCTGCGGGTCGGCGATGTCGGCGAAGACGTAGAAGCCGATGCCGTTCGTCTCGAAGCCGAACTGGCGGGCCATGAGCCTGCCGATGAACTGGCCGCCTGAGAGGTCGCCGAGGTAGCGCGTGTAGTGGTGCGCGACGAAGCCGCCCGCCCACGTGGCGGCGACCTGGCGGATGCGGTCGACGTAGCGGCGGGTGGCCGGCAGCGGCTCGATGCGGTCGCGCCAGTCGGGGCCGATGAGGAACTCGAGGTCGGCCTCGAGCGCGGGGAGGCGCGTGAGCCTGTCGCTGATGAACGGGGCGGCGACCGGGTCGGCCTTCATCCGCTGGGCGGCGGACTCGAGGGCCTCGTAGATGAACCAGTGCTGAGCGACGAGCGCGACGTAGTCGTCGCGGGTGCCCTTGCCGTGCAGGAGGTCGGACATGAAGCCGGCGTGCTCGCTGCCGGAGTGGGCGGCGGAGGAGCGATCGCGGATCGCGGTGGAGAACGGGGTCGGAGCGGGCATGCCCCGAGCATATAGGTAAGGGTCAGCTAACCTGAAGGTCGATCTCGGGCGGTGACGCCGCTCATTCGTGCGGTCGAGGGCCCACCCCGAGGCGCTCACACGCGCCGTCGTAGAGGGCGACGACCTCGCGACGCACCTCGCGACGCTCGGTGATGGGGCCGCCGGGCCACGCGATCCGCACACTCTGCTCGTCGCCGGCGGCGGTCGTCACACGCCATTCGCCGCCGTCGCCGTCGAAGCCGGTCATCTCGGCGGACACGACGTCGTCGACCCCTGAGAACGCCCGCGTGATGAGGACGTTGTCGTCGGCGTGATCGTTGTTCATGTGGCCGAGCACGCCCGCGATCGTGGCGTCGTCGAAGAGGTGAGGCATGTCTCCAGCGTATTCGCGCGGCGCAGGTGCGCCGGGAGGATGCGCGGATGCCATGACGTACCCTGGTAGTCGATATATCAGGGGGTGGACATGCCGCGAAGCCGCAGACGTCGGGGTCTGGTCGCCGTGCTGACCGCCGCGATGCTCGGCCTCACCGCGTGCGCCCCCGGGATGAGTGTCGATCATGAGCCGACGTCGCAGGCCGACGCGCCGCTTCCGGCCGAGATCTCCGACCGCCTGCAAGCCGCCGTCGAGACCGCGATGGCGGCGACCGGCTCCACGGGGGCGATCGTCGAGGTGCGCGCACCCTGGTCGGGCGTCTGGAGCGCGACTTTCGGCACGAGCGGGCCGGAGGGCGCGGAGGTCACGGCCGACATGCGCTTCAAGGCCGGCCCCATCACGCGCATGATGGCCTGCGATGTGCTCTACGGCATGGCGCATCGCGGCATCGTCTCGGTCGACGACAAGCTCGCCACCTGGCTTGCCGGCTACCCGTCGGCGGCCGACGTCACGCTCGGTCAGCTGTGCGACAGCACGAGCGGTCTGGGCTCCTACGCGCCTGAGCTGACCTCACGCTGGTATGCCGTTCCGAAGCGCGAATGGGCGCCGAAGGAGCTCATCGCGTACGGCTTCGCCAAGGGCTTCACGTCCGACCCGGGGGCCGCCTACCGCGACTCCGACACCGGCTACCTGCTGCTCGGCCTCGCGCTGCAGCGGGCGGCCGACCGCACGCCGGCGCAGCTCCTGTCGGAGTACGTGTTCGAGCCGATGGGGATGGAGTCTTCGTCGCTCCCGACTGCCGTGACCGGCTCGGGATGGCTGGCGGGCCTGCGTTCGGGCGGCAAGAAGCCGAACTGCACGGAGCCGGTCGACCTCACGTCTCTGTCTCCGACCACCGGCGGGATGGCCGCCGGTGTCGTCTCGACGGTCGACGACCTGAGCGACTACATCCAGTCGGTCGCGCTGGCGACGCGGTCGTACGACACGGAGTCGCGATTCGCCGACCGCCTGCCCGCGGGGTCGAAGGCGCCGTCGTGGTTCACCGCCGCCGGCGGCGCCCTTCAGGCCGGCTCGCTCGTCGGCCAGGCCGGCGCGGTGCCCGGCTACCTGACGGCGGCCTTCGCCGACCGTGAGACCGGACTGTCGGTCGTCCTCGTGCTGAACAACTCGCGCGCGGATGCCACGGTGCCGCGTCACCTCGCGTGGCAGCTCGCCGCGATCGCGTCGAAGGCTCCCGCGGCGCCCGGCGAATCGACCCCCGAAGCGGGTCTGCCGTGGAAGTCGCAGACGTACGCGCAGAAGGTCGTCGACTCCGCGATCTGCCCGCTTCCGTGAACACGCGCGCGACGTCGGCCGCGGGGCTCGTCGTGGTCGGCCTCGCGTGTCAGGAAGTGGGGGCGGCGTTCGCCGTGGGGCTGTTCCCGCATCTCGGTCCGCTCGGCGTCGTCATGCTGCGGCTCGTGTTCTCCGCGCTCGTCCTCCTGGCGATCGCGCGCCCGAGGGTGCGCGGGCACAGTCGGAGCGCGTGGGCGGCGGTGGTCCGCTTCGGTGTCGTGCTCGCGCTCATGAACGCCCTCTTCTATCTCGCGCTCGAACGCCTGCCGCTCGGCGTGACGGTGACGATCGAGGTGCTCGGCCCCCTCGCCCTGTCTGTCATCACGAGTCGGCGCTCCGTCGCCTGGCTGTGGGCGGCGATCGCGCTCGCGGGGGTCGTGGCGCTCGGGGGTGGGGGATGGGACCGGCTCGATGCGCTCGGCGTCATGTTCGCGGTGGGCGCGGCGGCGAGCTGGGCGGGCTACATCCTGGCGTCCGCCCGTGTGGGCGCGGAGTTCCCCAGGCTCGACGGTCTCGCGCTCGGGATGAGCGTCGGCGCCGTGCTCGCGCTGCCGTTCGGCGTCGTCGCGGCCGGCGGTGCGCTGATGCGGGCAGACCTCCTCGCGGTCGGAGCCGCCGTCGCCGTGCTCAGCTCGACGATCCCCTACGCGATGGAGCTGGTCGCGCTGCGGCGGCTCGCGGCATCCGCGTTCTCGATCCTCATGAGCCTGGCGCCCGCTGTCGCGGCGCTCGCCGGGTTCGTGCTGCTCGGTCAGCACCTCGCGTGGCTTGAGCTCATCGGCATCGCGCTCGTGATCGCCGCCTCGATCGGCGCCGTGCGCACCGCCGGACGTCGCGCTGTCGAACCGGCTGAGCCGCTCGCCTGAGTCGTCCGGCTCGACGGGTCGGAGGCGTGCATCCTCTTGCCCGCGCCAGGGGTCCGACCTACAATTACTGAACGGTCGTTCTGAAATTCAGGATGACGCATTCCCGGTCGAAGGTCGAAGATGTCCGACACCGCAGTCCACGAAGACGCCGTCACGGCCGACGACGCCGCAGGCCAGGCCGCGTTCGACGCGATCATCGCCGCAGACTCCCGCGTCGAGCCGCGGGACTGGATGCCCGACGCCTACCGGCGCACGCTCATCCGGCAGATCTCGCAGCACGCGCACTCCGAGATCATCGGCATGCAGCCGGAGGGGAACTGGATCACACGCGCCCCCAGCCTCAAGCGCAAGGCGATCCTCATGGCGAAGGTGCAGGATGAGGCCGGCCACGGCCTGTACCTGTACTCCGCCGCGCAGACCCTCGGGATCACACGCGACGAGATGACGCAGCAGCTCATCGACGGGAAGGCCAGATACTCGTCGATCTTCAACTACCCGACGCCGACATGGGCCGACATGGGCGCGATCGGCTGGCTCGTCGACGGCGCCGCCATCTGCAACCAGGTGCCGCTGTGCCGCGCGTCGTACGGGCCGTACGCCCGCGCCATGATCCGCATCTGCAAAGAGGAGTCGTTCCACCAGCGGCAGGGCTTCGAGATCCTCCTCGCCCTCATGCAGGGGACTCCGGAGCAGCGTGAGATGGCACAGGATGCCGTCGACCGCTGGTACTGGCCGAGCCTCATGATGTTCGGCCCGCCCGACGACGCCTCGCCCAACTCCGCGCAGTCGATGGCGTGGAACATCAAGCGGTTCTCCAACGACGAGCTGCGGCAGCGGTTCGTGGGGATGCTCGTGCCGCAGGCCGAGGCGCTCGGCGTCACTCTGCCCGATCCGAACCTGCGATGGAACGAGGCCGAACAGCGCTGGGACATGAGCGAGATCGACTGGACCGAGTTCCATGAGGTGCTCAAGGGCAATGGCCCGTGCAACGCGGAGCGGATCCGCGTGCGCCGCGACGCGCACGCCGAAGGCGCATGGGTGCGGGAGGCCGCGGCAGCCTACGCCCGCAGGCAGCGACAGCGCACGCAGGAGGTGGCCTGATGACGACGCCCGGTGCGGCCGACCGCGAGGTCTGGCCCCTGTGGGAGGTGTTCGTGCGTGCATCGCGCGGGCTGAGCCACGTGCACGCCGGGTCGCTGCACGCGCCCGACGCCGAGCTCGCCCTGCGCAACGCCCGCGACCTTTACACGCGGCGCGGCGAGGGGACGTCGATCTGGGTCGTGCCCGCCGACGCGATCACGACGAGCGACCCCGACGCGAAGGGCGCGTTCTTCGAGAGCCCCGCCGGGAAGAACTACCGGCACGCCGTGTACTACACGGCATCCGAGGGGGTGCCGCACCTGTGACGCCGCGAGGGATCGATCTGCACGGCGACGTCACGGTCGACCGGCTGCAGCTGGCCGACGAATACGTCGCGGAGGGCGCGCGCGCCGCGAAGGACGTCGCCGAGTATGCGCTGTGGCTGGGCGACGACGCCCTGATCCTCGCGCAGCAGCTCGGTTACTGGGTCGCACACGGGCCGGAGCTGGAGGAGGATCTCGCCCTCACCAACATCGCCCTCGACCTCCTCGGCCACGCGCGCTCCCTGCTGCGCTACGCCGGCACGGCCGACGGGCGCACCGAGGACGACCTCGCCTACGTCCGCGACGAGCACGAGTTCCGGTGCGCATGGCTGTTCGAGCAGCCCAATGGCGACTACGCGCAGACGATGGCGCGACAGCTGTTCGCGTCGACCTACTGGTTCGAGCTGTACTCCGGCCTCGGGCGGTCGGCCGACCCCGCGCTCGCCGCCATCGCCGCGAAGGCCGTCAAGGAGGTCGAGTACCACCGCGACCACGCCGTGCAGTGGACCCTGCGGTTCGCGGGCGGCACCGACGAGTCGCGGACGCGCATCATCCGCGCGATCGGCGACCTGTGGCCCTGCATCGACGAGCTCTTCCGCGACGAGCCGCTCACCGACGCGCTCGCCGCCCGAGGCGTCGCGGTGCGTCCCTCGGCGCTGCGCCCGGCGTTCGACGCCGTGATCGACGCCGTGTTCGCCGAGGCGGAGCTGGAGCGGCCGGCCGTGCCGTGGTCGGCGGCCGGCGGCCGGCACGGACGGCACGACACGCCGCTCGGGCATCTGCTCGCCGAGATGCAGGTGCTCGCCCGCCGCTTCCCGGGGGCGACATGGTGACCGCGACGCGCACCGCATATGAGGTCGCGGCATCCGTGTGCGATCCGGAGGTCCCCGTGCTGACGATCGAGGACCTCGGCGTCCTGCGTGCCGTCGACGCCGACGACGACCGCGTGACGGTGACGATCACGCCGACCTATTCGGGCTGCCCCGCGATGGAGACGATCCGCGACGACCTCATGCTCGCCCTCACGCACGCCGGCTTCGCGCACGTCGACGTGCGCCTCGCGCTGACCCCCGCATGGACGACCGACTGGATGACGGATGCCGGAAAGGAGAAGCTCCGGCGGTTCGGCATCGCACCGCCGACGGGGAAGGCCGCCCACCGGCGCGGGCCGATCCCGCTGAGCCTCGCCGTGCCGTGCCCGCGCTGCGGCTCGCTCGCGACGCGCGAGGTGTCGCGATTCGGATCGACGTCGTGCAAGGCGCACTACGAGTGCACGGCATGCCTCGAGCCCTTCGATCACTTCAAGGTGCACTGATGGCGACGCGGCCCGACTCCCTCGACGCGCGCGCGCGTGAGACGACGGACGCCGAGGCCGAGCGTGTCGCCGAGCAGCTGCTCGCGGGCTCGGTCGGGGGTCCGCCCGGGCGCCGACGGACGCGGTTCCACACCCTGACCGTCGCCGACGTGCGACCTCTGACGAAGGATGCCGTGGAGGTGACGTTCGCGGTGCCCGCCGAACTGCGAGCCGAGTACGACTTCCTGGCCGGTCAGCACGTGGCGCTGCGGGCGGTGGTCGACGGGCAGGAGCTGCGACGCTCCTACTCCCTGTGCCGGCCGCCCGAGCCGGGGCGCATCAGCGTCGGCATCAAGCGCGACCACGGCGGCCGCTTCTCCACGTGGGCGCAGACCGAGCTGCACCCCGGTGACACGCTCGACGTCATGAGCCCGCAGGGGTCGTTCACGTCGACGCTCGCCGACTTCGACGGGGCGCATGTGGCGGGCATCGCCGCAGGGTCGGGGGTGACACCGCTCATGGCGCTCGCGACGGCCGTGCTCTCACGCTCCGACACGAGCCGGTTCACACTCCTCTACACGAACCGGGCGACGGCAGACGTCATGTTCCTCGACGAGCTGGCCGATCTGAAAGACCGGTACCCCACTCGCCTCGCCCTCCACCATGTGCTCTCGCGCGAGCAGCGCACGGCGCCCGTGCTGTCGGGCCGCCTCGACGAGGGGCGGCTTCGCCTCATCTTCGACCGGCTCATCCCGCCCGCGACGGTCGACGAGTGGTTTCTGTGCGGGCCGATGGAGCTCGTGCAGACATGCCGCGATGTGCTGCACGACTGCGGCGTCGACCGTGCGCACATCCGGTCGGAGCTGTTCACGACCGGAGAGCCCGGCGAGGTTCCGCGTGCGCGACCGGTCGCCGTGAAGGAGGACGAGCAGACCGTGCGCATCGACTTCACGCTCGACGGCACGTCGTCGAGCGTGCAGAGCCCCGTGAGCGCGAACGAATCGGTCCTCAACGCGGCGCTGCGAGTGCGCGGCGACGTGCCGTTCGCGTGCGCGGGCGGAGTGTGCGGAACGTGCCGGGCGCGGCTCGTCGAGGGGGCCGTACACATGACCGAGAACTACGCGCTCGAACCCGACGAGCTCGAGCGCGGCTACGTGCTGACCTGCCAGTCCCACCCCACGACGCCGCGCATCGTGGTCGACTACGACGTCTGAGGAGCCCCGAACATGATCGATCTGCGCATCGCGCCGGCCGGCGACAGCAGCGTGGCGCACGTCGTGCTCGACAACCCCGACAGGCTGAACGCGCTCGACGAGACCGCGCTGCAGGAGCTGTCCGACGCGTACGCCGAGGCCGAAGCGGCGGAAGTGCGGGCGCTCGTGCTGCGCGGCGAAGGACGCGCGTTCTGCGCCGGCCGCGACATCTCCCGCGTCGACCCCCGCCAGGACGACGTGATCGGCTACCTCGGCGGCCTCGTCACCCCGCTGCTGAAGCGCATGGCATCCTTCCCCGCCCCCACCTTCGCGGCGGCCCACGGTGCGTGCCTCGGGGTGGGTCTCGGGCTGCTGATCGCGACCGACGTCGTCTACGTCGCCGACGACGCGAGGATCGGCTCGCCGTTCGCCGCCCTCGGCGCGACCCTCGACTCGGGCGGCCATTCCCTCTTCCTCGACCGGCTGGGCGCCCACAAGACCCTCGACCTCATCTACACCGGACGGCTCATGACGGGCGCCGAAGCGGTGCAGTCGGGACTCTTCTCGCAAGTGCTTCCCGCTGACGACCTCGTGGATGCCGTCACCGCGGCCGCCGAGCGGGCGGCGACGGGCGCGACGGCCGCCTTCGTCGCGAGCAAGCGCCTCGTGCACCGCATCCGCGACGAGCGACTCGCCCTGTGGGACTCGATCGACCTCGAGAACGCGGCGCAGGCCGCCCTGTGCGACACCGACGACTACCGGGAGGGATTCTCCGCGTTCCAGGAGAAGCGCACTCCGGTCTTCCAGGGGAGGTGACGATGACCGAGCCCGCCCTGCTCGTCGACTGGCGTGACGACCGCGTCGTCGCGACGCTCCACCGCCCCGCCGTGCGCAACGCCATCGATCAGGCCATGATCGGCGAGCTCCACGCGCTGTGCGCACGCCTCGAAGTGCAGCCCCGCATCCTCATCCTGACTGGAGCCGGAGGCGTCTTCGCCAGCGGCGCCGACATCGCCCAGCTGCGCGAGCGGCGCGGAGCAGACGCGCGCCGCGGCATCAACACGATGGCGTTCCGCCGCGTGCGCGACCTGAGGATGCCGGTCATCGCCGCCCTCGACGGCTGGGCGCTCGGCGCCGGAGCAGAGCTCGCCTACGCCGCCGACCTGCGGCTCGGCACCCCTGCCACGCGCATCGGAAACCCCGAGGTGAAGCTCGGGATCATGGCCGCCGCCGGTGCCACATGGCGACTGCCCGCGCTCGTCGGCGAGGCGCGGGCCGCCGAGCTGCTCTACACGGGCCGCGTGCTCGACGCCGACGAAGCGCTCGCCTGGGGGCTGCTCAACGGCATCCACCCCTCCGAGAGCCTGCTCGTCGCGGCGCACGAGCTCGCCGACCGCGTCGCGCAGAACGACCCCCTCGCCGTGCGCCACACCAAGACGGCGCTCGCCGCACCGCCCGACCGCCACCCTGGCATCGACCTCGAGCTGCAGGCCGAGCTGTTCGACAGCCCCGAGAAGACGCGGCGCATGACGGAATTCCTCGAGAGGAGGAGGCGATGACCGCACCCACGCGTGTGGCCGTCCTCGGCGGCGGCCGGATGGGGGCCGGCATCGCGCACGCCTTCCTGCTCGCCGGGACGCACGTCACCGTCGTCGAACGAGACGCGAACGCGGCGGAGTCCGCGCGCGAACGGATCGAGAGCCTCGTCGCCACCTCCATCCGCCGCGGCGACACGACGCTCGACGGAGCGACGATCCTCGACCGCCTGACCGTCGCCGTCGACATCGCCGCCGCCAGCGGCAGCGAGCTCGCTATCGAGGCCGTTCCCGAAGACCGCGACCTCAAACGCGACGCACTCGCCCGCATGGCCGAGGCAGCCCCCGATGCCGTCCTCGCCACCAACACGTCGTCGATCTCGATCGACGCGCTCGCCGCCGATCTGCCGAGCCGCGACCGGTTCGCCGGGCTCCACTTCTTCAACCCGGTGCCGGCGTCACGGATCGTCGAAGTCGTCGTCGGATCAGCCACGTCGCCCGCGACCGTCGCGTTCGCCCGCGAGGCCGTGGCGATGATCGGCAAGGCGCCCGTCGAGGTGCGCGATTCGCCGGGCTTCGCCTCGTCGCGGCTCGGGGTGCTCCTCGGGCTCGAGGCGATCCGCATGGTCGAGGAGGGCGTAGCATCCGCCGCCGACATCGACGCCGCCATGGAGCTCGGCTACCGGCATGCAATGGGACCCTTGCGCACGACCGACATCGTCGGTCTCGACGTGCGGCTCGGCATCGCGGAGGAGCTCGAGCGGGAGCTCGGCGACCGGTTCGCGCCGCCCGCGCTGCTGCGACGGCTCGTCGACGAAGGACGCCTCGGCCGCAAGGCGGGCCGCGGCTTCTACGAATGGAGTGATGAATGACCGCGATCCTTCCCAGTTACGTGCGCGACGAGTGGTGGACGCCCGCGGACGACGTCGATGCGGTGCCCGTCCGCGACGCGTCGACCGGCGAGATCGTGACGCGCGTCAGCACCGAGGGGCTCGATCTGGCCGCCGCGCTCGAGCACGCCCGCATCGTCGGGCAGCGCAGCCTCGGCCAGCTCACGTTCCACCAGCGGGCGGTGCTGCTCAAGCGGTTCGCCGTCGCGCTGTCGGAGCGCAAGGAGGAGCTGTACGAGCTGTCGATGAACGCAGGATCGACCCGTCGCGACTCGCTGAGCGACGTCGACGGCGGCATCGGCGTGCTGTTCACCTACTCGTCGAAGGGACGCCGTGAACTGCCGAACGCGCAGATGCACCTCGACGGGCCCGTCGAGCCGCTGTCGAAGGACGGCTCCTTCCTCGGTCGCCACATCTACACGCGGCTCCCGGGCGTGGCCGTGCAGATCAACGCGTTCAACTTCCCGATGTGGGGGGCCCTCGAGAAATTCGCCCCCGCCTTCCTCGCCGGCGTGCCGAGCCTCATCAAGCCGGCGACGCCCACGGTCTACATCGCCGAGGCGTGGGTGCGCGTTCTGATCGAGTCAGGGCTCGTGCCGGCGGGAACGCTGCAGCTCGTGAGCGGTCCGGTGCCGACGCTGTTCGATCACCTGCGTCTCGGAGACATCGTCGGCTTCACCGGCAGCTCCTCCACCGCCGACCGGCTGCGGCGGCACGAGTGCGTGCAGACCGGGGGCGTGCGGTTCACGAGCGAGACCGATTCGATCAACGCATCCATCCTCGGGCCGGATGCCGTCCCCAGCACACCCGAGTTCGACGCCTACATCCGCCAGCTGTTCGTCGAGCTCACGACGAAGGCGGGCCAGAAGTGCACCGCCATCCGCCGCGCCCTCGTGCCCGCCGGGACCGAGCAGGCCGTCGCCGAGGCGCTGCGGGCGACGATCGAGCAGAAGGTCGTCATCGGCGACCCCCGTGCGGAGGGAGTGACGATGGGTCCGCTCGTGTCGCTCGAGCAGCGCGACGACGTGCTGCAGCAGGTGAAGGCGCTCCGCGACGCCGGTGGCGACCTGCTGCTGGGCGACGTCGCACCGCCGGAGGTGCTCCGCGCCGACGGCACCCGAGGCCCCGCCGACGAAGGCGCGTTCGTCGCTCCGATCCTCCTCGGCTTCGGCGCCGACGCCCCGCAGGCGGTGCAGGAGATCGAAGCGTTCGGGCCGGTCGCGAGCGTGCTCCCCTACACGACGCTCGCGGAGGCGAGCCAGCTCGTCGCACGGGGCGGCGGATCGCTCGTCACCTCCGTCGCGACCCACGACCCCGCCGTGGCAGCAGAGCTGCTCGCCGGCATCGCCGCCGTCAACGGCCGCGTCCTGTTCCTCGACCGCGACGATGCGCGCACCTCCACCGGCCACGGGGCGCCTGTGCCGCACCTGATGCACGGCGGACCGGGACGGGCCGGTGGCGGCGAGGAGCTCGGCGGCATCCGCGCCGTGCTGCACCACATGCAGCTGACGGCCGTGCAGGGCCCGCCGGAGCTGCTCACCGCCGTGACCGGCGTGTGGCATCCGGGGGCCTCGTCCAACGGCGACGGCGTCCACCCGTTCCGCAAGCCGCTCGCGTCACTGCGGATCGGCGACCGGATCGACTCCGCGTCCCGCACCGTCACGCTGGAGGACATCGAAACGTTCGCGCACTTCACGGGCGACACGTTCTATGCGCACATGGATGAGGAGGCCGCCGCCGCCAACCCGTTCTTCCCGGGGCGCGTCGCGCACGGATACCTGCTCGTGTCGTGGGCGGCGGGTCTGTTCGTCGACCCCGATCCGGGCCCCGTCCTCGCCAACTACGGACTCGAGAACCTCCGCTTCCTGACGCCCGTGTCGCCGGGAGACGACATCCGGGTGAGTCTCACCGCCAAGCAGATCACCCCTCGCGAGACCGACGACTACGGCGAGGTGCGCTGGGATGCCGTCATTCGCAACCAGCGCGACGAGATCGTCGCTCAGTACGACGTGCTCACGCTCGTCGTCAAGGAGTGACGGCGCGCGTGAACAGACGAGGGGGCGACGCGCAGACCGCGCGCCGCCCCCTCGGAGTGGATCAGGGAGTCACGCCCCGAAGCTCACGCTCCGGACGCTCGTCCCTTCGGCCTCCCGTGCGGCGAGCTCGCGCTCGGCGCTCAGGTCGAGGCTGCGGGCGAGCAGCAGGTACGCCACAGCCGAGACGATGAGCCCGACGAAGAGCGCGATGTCGATGCCGCCCATGGCCGTCGCGATGGGGCCGACGAACCACGTCGTGACGACGAACGGGATCATCGCCACGATGCCGATCACATAGGCCGCGATGCCGCGACCGCCCCACGCGCCGTACACGCCGTCCGGTCGGAACATCTCGCCGACCGCGTAGTGGCCGCGGCGCACGAAGTAGTAGTCGACGAGGTTCACCGACGTCCACGGCACGAGCACGTAGAGCAGGACCGTCAGGAAGCTGCTGAACGAGTCGAGGAACGCGCCGCTCGAGAAGGCCGCGCCGATGAAGGCGAGGCCGGCGATGACGGAGCACGCGATGACGCGCGCACGAAGCGTCGGCTTCACGCTGCGGAACGAGTCCACCGTCGTGATCAGCTCGATGCTCGCGGCGTAGATGTTGATCGTGATGACGGTGATCAGGGCCGGGAGAGCCGCCCACAGGAGCACGATGCCACTGCCGGGGAGGATCTGGTCGGCGGCTGCTGCGATCGCGGCGACCGGGTCGGCGTCTGCGAAGAGGCTCGCGACGAACGCGCCCAGGAGCATGAGCCAGCCGGCGCCGACGATGATGCCGGACGACGTGTAGAACAGCGCCTTGGCCGGGCTCGTCTGCGGCGGCAGGTAGCGCGAGTAGTCGGACACGTACGGCGCCCAGCCGAGGGCGTATGCGGCGGCCGCAGCGAACTGCACCAGGAACGCCGCCCACGTGAAGCCGTCCGCCGCGAATGCGGTGGCGGGCAGCGGCAGGGCGATGAACGCCACGACCGTGAACACGCCGAAGGTGGCGAGGAACAGCCACGTCAGCCAGCGCTGCACGCGGTGGATCCAGTCGTGGCCGAAGATCGCGATCGTGAGCGCGACCGCCGTGATGAGGACGTACCACCACGCGCCGGCGTCGACACCCGTCGTCTGGGTGAGCACCTGACCGCCCAGCATCTGGTTGAAGATGTTGAAGCCGACGATGCTCGCCACGACCACGAGGCAGACGATCGCGACGCCGCGGTAGCCGAATTGCGCACGCGACTGGATCATCTGGGGCAGGCCCAGCTGCGGTCCCTGCGCCGAGTGGAACGCGGTGAACACCGTGCCGACGATGACGCCCGTCACGATCGCGATGACGGAGAGGACGAAGTTGCCGCCCATCGCGATGCCGACCATGCCGGTGGCGAGAGTGGTGAGGTTCGCGTTCGACATGAACCAGAGGGAGAACAGGCTCCCCGGCTTGCCGTGCCGCTGACTGAGGGGGACCCAGTCGATCGACTTGACCTCGATCGCGGTGGCCGGGGCTGCTGCCGTCCCCGCATCTGTCGTGTATGTCATGTGGTTGTCCTTCGGGTGGTGGGATCAGTAGAGATCTGGTCGGCGGTCGCCGAAGAGGTCGTTGTAACGGCCGAGTCGCTTGTCGCCCAGGAGCGTGAGCTTCGTGACCACCGCTCCCCGAGTGCCGGACGCCGCGATCCAGCCGTCGCCGTCGATCACGACCGTGCCCTCCGTCCACGGCACGCCGCGCTCTTCGCCGTGCCGATCAGCGATGACCATCGGCAGGCGAGAAGAGCGGGCAGAGGCCATCGCCTGGATGATCTCGGGCGCGTGCTCGGTCTCAGGCTTCGGAACGAGCGGCCAGTTGACGGGCAGCGCGAGCACCTCGGCGCCGCCCAGCGCCAGGCGACGCGGGACCTCGGGGAACTCGTTGTCGTAGCAGATGGCGATGCCGACACGCCCGACAGGTGTGTCGACGATCGCGCCGGCCTCGGCTCCGCGATCGAAGATCTCGCACTCCTGGCCCCAGAGGTGGCTCTTGCGGTAGACCGCGCGCACCGCGCCCTCGAAGAGCACGGCCGCACTCGTGAAGAGACCGTCGTCCCCGCGCTCGCAGAAGCCCATGACGACCACGGCGCCGTCCACGGCCTTGCGGGCGATCGCGCCGAGGCGCCCGTCGGCCGCGTCGAGTGCGGCGGCCTCCGCCTCGGCGCGATCCGCGAACATGTAGCCGCTCGTCGCAAGCTCCGGCAGCACCACGAGGCGTGCGCCGGCGGCGAGGGCGGCATCCACTCCCTCAGCGATCGCCGCGAGGTTCGCTTCGACGTCGCCGAGCACGACCGGGGTGCTCACCGCGGCGACGACGAGCTTTCGCGAGCCGGCCTCGGGCGTCGTGGCGTCGTTCATGGCGCTCCTGTCCTCTCTCGGGAATGAGGCCGCGCCGCCGGGGGACGCCGCCTCCGGTTCGACTACTCGCTTTGAAGGCGGTCGAGACGCATCGTGGCGGTCGCGCTGTGCGCCGCCATGCCTTCCGAATCGGAGATCGTCTGCACGGCGTGCGCGAGCTGCGGGGTCGCGTCCTTGGCGATCCGCTGATACGTGAGCGGCTTGAGGAAGCGCGAGACAGAGAGCCCGGCGCTGTGCTTGGCACCGCCGGCGGTCGGCAGCACGTGGTTCGTGCCGGCCATTCCCTTGTCAGAGTACGCCACCGTGCTCCACGGGCCGATGAACAGGGAGCCGTAGTTGGACAGGCGGTCGTGGTACCACTCGTCGTCGGCGGTGATGACCTCGAGGTGCTCGGGGGCGAGGTCGTCCATGAGCGCGACGGCCGTCTCGCGGTCATCGGCCACCGTCACCACGCCGTAGTCGCGCCACGCGGCGCCGCAGATCTCGGCGGTCGAGAGCGTCTCGAGCTGACGGTCGACCGCTTCGATGACCGCCTGGCCGTGGGCTTCGGAGGTCGTCACGAGGGCGGCCGGGGAGTTAGGGCCGTGCTCGGCCTGACCGAGCAGGTCGGCCGCGACGAGCTCCGGGTCGGCGGTCTCGTCGGAGATGACAGCGACCTCGGACGGGCCGGCGAGCAGGTCGATCGCCACGGTGCCGAAGAGCTGGCGCTTCGCCTCAGCGACGTACGCGTTGCCCGCGCCGACCAGCATGTCGACGGGAAGGTCGCCGAGCAGGCCGAAGGCCATGGCCGCGAGCGCCTGCACGCCGCCCAGCACGAACACGCGGTCGACGCCGGAGAGGTGCGCGGCGTAGACCACGGCGTCGTTCGCGGCACCGTCAGGCTGGGGCGGCGTGCACGCGATGACGGTCGGGACGCCCGCCGCCTTCGCGACACCCACCGTCATGAATGCGGATGCCGTGAGCGGGAAGCGGCCGGCGGGCAGGTAGGCGCCGACGCGTCCGACGGGGATGTAGCGGGCGCCGGTCACGAGACCGGGAACGAGCTCGGTCTCGAAGTCCTTGAGGCTCGCGCGCTGCACGGAGGCGAAGGCCTTGGTGCGCTCCGAGCCCAGCTCGATCGCCTCGCGGAGGTCGGCCGGGAGCCGGTCGCCGCTCGATGCGATCTGCGCGCTCGTGAGCTCGATGTCGCGGCCGTCGTAGCGGTCGAGCCGGCGCGCGCAGTCGAGCACCGCGTCCAGGCCGCGACGCTCGATGTCTCCCAGCATCTCGCTGACCGTCTGGATGACGGCGGGGTCGCGCTGCGCCGCGGGGGCGTCGATGAGCGGGGTCTTCAGGTGGCGGAAGGAGCCCTGAAGCTTGGCGAGGACGGGAGCTGAATAACGCATGGTCGCCACAGTACGAGCGGAGTTTTCCATAACACAAGGGCGGCCTATCCTGGGATAGACATAGGATTTCCCTATAGATGAAGGTCGGTCCATGACGCTCACCCAATTGCGCGCGTTCCTCGCCGCCCTCGAGTTCGGCTCGTTCACCGCCGCGTCGATCGAGCTCGACATCTCGCAGGCATCGGTGTCGGAGCTGGTCGCGCGCCTTGAGAAGGAGCTCGACGTCAGGCTCTTCGTGCGAGGCGGCCGCCGGCTCCTGCCGACCGCTGCCGCGCTGGAGCTGCGCGAGCACGCCGAGCAGGCGGTCGCGGCGCTCGGCAACGGGCTCCAGGCCGTCCGCGCGCTCCATTCGCTTGAAGGCGGAACGTGCACGTTCGGCGTGCTGCGCAACGCCGCGTACTACGAGCTCTCGGGCCTCGCCCGCGAGTTCCATGAGCAGTATCCGGGCGTGAAGGTGCGACTCGTCGGTCTCAACTCCGCCCTCGTCGCAGAGTCGGTTGCGAACGGCGAGGTCGAAGCCGGGCTCGTCGTGCTCCCGGTAGAATCCGAAGGGCTCACCGTGACACCGCTTCGCCGGGACGAGGTGCTCTACGCGTCCACGACGCGCGACGCGCACGCCGGACCGGTCTCCATCGAGGAGATCGCGCAGGCGAGCCTTGTGCTCTACGACGCATATGCCGGCTGGTCCGACCCGACGCGAAAGCAGCTGCGGGAGCGCGCCAGGCTCAAGGGACTCGACATAGACCCGGCCATCGAGGTCGAGCACGTCGAGACCGCACTGGGTCTCGTCTCCGGCGGATCGGTCGAGACCATCGTCTCCAGAGCGGTCGCGGAGTCGCCCGGGTTCCCCTCTGAGGTCCGGGTGTTCCCCATGGCCGAGCCCTTCTACGACACGATCGCCCTCATCCACCGCGAGGGCGCGCTGCTGTCGCCGGCCACGAAGCGCGTCGCCGAGCTCGCCGTGTCGATGATCTCGGGCGACTGACGACTGTCTCTCTCAGCCGGGGATGCCGTGCGGTCGCTGAGGGCCGCGCGGCATCCGGCTCACGCGCACTTACAGGGGCCACCGTGATGGAGAATCACGCACGGCATTCGGGGCCTCTCCGCACGCAAGCAGCCGGATGTGGCACTCAGAGCGTTCTTCGCGCTGGGATCATCGACGCCCATTGACCTGCCCCGGTCAAGGAGAGAGATGACCCAGCGGACGAGTCTTTCGCGTCCCTCGCGGACGCGGAGATTCTCGAAGAAGCTCAGGCGCGGCATGGCGGCGGTCGCCGCCCTCGCGATCACGATGACGGGAGTGGCGGGGGTGACGACCACACCTCCCGCCGTAGCGGCGACCGACGCCTACGGGGTGGGAGACCTCTCGGGCGCCGTCATCGGGTGGCAGGGAAGCATGCGCACCGCAGACGGCACGTATGTGTTCTGCACCGATCCGGGCACCGACTTCCCGACGGGCGACGACCAGCGGCAGGGCTATCGCACATCCTGGAAGGGCGTCTCGGGCGACCTGCTGGCGGGGATCAACCGCGCACTGCACGAGATCGACGACAAGAGCGACCGGGATGCCGCCGCGCTCAATTTCGTCATCAAGCACGTGTTCGACCCGGATGCCATGTACGGCACGCACCGATACCCCAACTCGGCCGCGTGGCCGAAGGGCGACCTCGGCCGTTACATCGAGTGGGTGCTGTCGACGACGTATCCGAACGCGGCGGGCGGCTGGCGCGGCGTGCGCGACCGCGCGCTCGAGCTGCTGAAGACGGCGCACAGCACGAGGGCCGGCACCGGAACCGCGTCGGGCGGCTCGGGGAAGCTCGTGTTCGAGATCGACAGCAGGGACAACTACCGCGGCACCGTCGTCATGGACGGCACTGCGGGCTCGACCGGGACCATCACGCTCACCAACGGCGTCTTCGCCGACACCGGCAAGGCGACCCGCGCCGGCGCGAAGGAGGGCGTGACCTACGCCGTTCGCGCCGTGCCCCCGAGCGACGGCAAGCGCTACCGGGTGAGCGGCGAGTTCGAGTTCACGCCTCCCGGCAAGGGCGGCTACCTCGCCGAGGTCGAGCTGTGGCGCAACCCCGCGCAGCGCATGATCGCAAAGGGCCGCACGGCCGATGTGTCGCCCTTCCGTGGCACCGGCCGCGACGCCGGCACCCGCACGGCGGAGTTCCGTCCCGTGCTCACAAGCCAGGCGGCGGAGTTCGCGTCGGGCCAGACGCTGCGCGACACGCTCACGTTCTCCGTCGCGGCGGATGCCGACGGCCTGCGCAACCCGTGGGCCACGATCGACGGGCGCCCTGTCGCTGTCGGCTTCTCCGTGACGGCGTACGGTCCGTACGACGCGGCCCAGGCGCAGGTCGACGACGTGCCCGACGACGCCCCGGTCGCCGGAGAGACCACCGTGCTCGTGACCGACCCCGAGAAGCCGCTCACGGCCGAGATCCGCGGGATCGAGCGCGGCGGCTACTACACGTTCGTCGCCGCGTACGATCCGAAGACGACGCCGGCGGCGTCCCGTGCGTTCCTGCCGAAGGACTACGCGTGGATGCACCCGTTCGGGATGCCCGAGGAGACGACGATCGCGCCTATGCGCATCGCGCTGTCGTCGCAGGTGCAGTCGCCCGAGGTGCCGCTGAACGGCCGTGGCGACGACGCCGTCATCGTCGAGGCCGACGGTCACTGGCTGCGGGCGTCCGACGGCAATGGCGGGATCCCCATCGTGCTGACGGGGGAGTACATCCATCTGCCGGAGTCCGTCGTCGGCAGCGAGCCGGTCGAGGAGCTCCCCGAAGGCGCGGTGGTGGTCGGCGCCGTCCGTCTCACCGTCACGGAGCCCGGGACCTACTACGCGAAAGACGCCGAGCAGTTCGCTGACCTCGCCGTTCCCGCCGACGCGCGCGGAAGCATGACGTGGCGGTGGGCGGTGCGCGCAGCCGAGCAGCCCCCGGCTGTCGCGGGCTTCGTCCACGAGTCGAGCGAGCTGATCGCCGAGCCGACGCAGACACAGCGCATCGCGCTTCCCGAGATCGAGACGAAGGCGCAGCCGTCTGTGACGCCCGGCGAGACGATGTCCGACGTCGCCCTCGTCTCGGGAACGCTCCCCGACGGCGGCCTCGACCTCTCTTTCGCCGCGTATGACGTGCCGTTCGGTGAGGACGGCTTGCCCGTGTGGCCGACGAGTCGGGGCGACTTCTCGGGGTTCTGCACGCCAGAGAACCTCGTGTGGGACAACCGCGGCGATCCCGAGCGCGTGACCGAGCCGGGCGAGTACCGGTCGCCCGACGTGCCCGTCGACACGTACGGCATGACGCTGTGGGTCGAGCAGGGATCGATCCCCGGGGCCGAAGGCGAGGCGCCGCACGTCGTCGTGGAAGGCGAATGCGGCATCCCAAACGAGACGACGTTCGGGATGAAGGCGACGACTCTCGCCCAGGCCGAATCAGGCGGATCATCGGTGAACCCGGGCGAGCAGCTGTGGGACACGGTGAAGCTCGAGGGCGCTCTGCCCGCGGGCGGGTCTGTCGTGGTCGATCTCTACCAGTGGAGCGAGGACGCGGAGCCGGTGTGCACAGAAGAGACACGCGTCTGGTCGAGTGAGCCGGTCGTGCTGCGCGGGGGCATGTTCCGCGAGGGGATGACGATCGATCTGCGCGAACGGGGGCAGGCGTTCACCGTGCCGGACCTCCCCGACGGCACACGCCTGGGGTTCGTCGAGACCACTGTCGACGCTCTCGGGCGGGAGGTGTCGAAGGGCGCGTGCGGCGAGCCCGACGAGACCGTCACCGTCGCAGTGCCGGCCGTCGCGTCCGTGCACACCCTCCCCGAGACGGGCGGCGACGACGATGGCCTGCGTGCGGTGCTCATCGCGGCGGGCGGGCTGCTCGGACTCGGCACGCTGGTGCTCGTGGGGCTCGCGATCCGCGGCCGACGCCGGGTGCCAGCGGCAGAGTGAGCGCCGCACGGTGAGCGGCCCCGGCGAGGCGAGTCACCGCCTCGCCGGGGCCCCTCGCTGGCTTCAGCGTGAGCGTGGGCACGTGATTCTCTGTTCGCCTCTCAGTGATTGCGGCAGGGATTGAGATTCGAACATCCGTTCTCTATCCTCGAGGCATGCCTCACTCCATTCCGCACACAGAAGCCCACGCCGAGGTCACCATCTGGATGACCGACGATCTTCCGTCGCGGATGTTCTACGCGGGTCGCCGCTGGCGGGTGACCGACATGCCCACCCGGCTCCGGGACAGCGTGTGGAGTGCCTCGCCCGAGACCGGCCGCGGGTTCTACGGCTGGCGGTTCCAGGGCACCGACGAGAGCGGGCTGAGCGTCGTGTTCGACGTCTTTCCCGCCGAGGACGGATGGCATGTCCACCACGTCTGGGGTCTCTGAGCGCCTCAGGCCGTGGTCTCCGCTGACCGCTGCGGCTGAGCGAGGCGCGCGAGCTGGCCAGACCAGCGCGCCGCGTACTGCTCGATCGCCCCGTCGTCGCGGAAGGTCCTGTCGTTCAGGCAGAGGCCAGGCAGGGCCAGGGCGCCGAGCTCGGTGAGCACGGGACGCAGGGTGAGGTCGGCGGCCAGCGCGTGCCGGTCGGATGCGGCGAGCATCAGCGGCACCGCGACGACGCCGATCAGTCCGGTCTGCCCGTCGAACTGATCGAGGAACAGCTTGATCAGACCCGTGTAGGTCGCCTTGAAAGTCGGGCTCGCGAAGATCACGAGCCTCGCGGATGCCGTGCGGGCCTTCGCCTCGCCGACCGCCGGGCCTTCCCAGCCCAGCAGCTCGGGTCCCAGTTCCGACACCTCGATGACCTCGGCTTCCTCCCCGCCCGTGAGAGCGGCGGCCAGGAGCTCAGCCGCTTCGCGCGTGCGGGACGCCGGCTTCGGGTTGCCGACGACGATCACGACCTCCGTCGCCGGGTGGGCTGAGCGCTGCGTCACGGTGGTCCTCCGTCATCGCCTCGTCACGCCCGAGGGTCCCGGGGCGCCTCTCTCACGATAGGCGGCGTGTCGCTCGTGACCGCAGGATGCGGGGTCGGATGCGTCACACAGTGACATGCGAAGACGAAGGGCCCCGGCGCAGTGCCGGAGCCCTTCGTCAGTGCGACCGAGAGTCGATCAGGTGAAGACGCCCTTGACCAGGATCGGGTGATGGTCGGAGGGCAGAGGCGTCACGTAGCGGCTGCCGCTCATCTTTCCCGCGTTCTGCCATGACGTGATGACGGTGCGTCCGGCCTTGACCCACACCATGTCGACGTGAGAGCCCCACTTGATGCCGATGACCGGCTTGGTCTTCTTGTCGGGGTTGGCCGTGTTGTGGTGCTGGCGGGTCAGCGACCGGGCCTGCATGAAGGCGTCGGTCCACCCGTCGCCCTTGAGGATGCTCATCGTCTTGTCGCCCGACACGGAGAGGTTGGTGTTGAAGTCGCCGATGACGACCGTGGCGGCTCCCTTGAGCTTGGGGTTGGCGGCGGCGAGCTTCCTCATGACGGCCTTGACGTACGGCGTGATCCGATCCGCCTCGTACTGCCGCTGCTTGGTCAGGGCGCGGCTCTTGCCGACGACGAGATGCGTGTCGAACACGACGAGGTAGCGACCGGACTCGTGCTTGAGGGCGGCCCATGCGACGCCGTGGCCGGACGATGCGTACTTCGAGGCGAACCGCTTGGAGCCGGTGGTGGCGACGCCGTTCTTCTTGCCGACCTTCGAGAAGGTGGAGGCGCGATAGAGGATGTCGTTCTGCCCGTTGACGGCGAACTTGTAGCCCTTGGGCGCCTTCTTGTAGCGCGAGGCCTCCTGGAGCCCGACGACGTCGGCCTTCAGCTCCTTGATGCGCGTATTGATGAGGCGGGTGCGACCGGAGATGTTGGCGCATTTCGCGGAGCAGACGTTCCAGCTCATGATCGCGTAGCGGGGCTCGCCGCCTTTCAGCTGGGCCTCATCGGCGATCGTCGTGTGCCCGACGCGCGAAGAGCCGAGGCCCCGCCCGATGTTGTTGACGGCGACGACGCGGACGAAGTAGCTCTTGCCCGGCTTGAGCTTGCGGAGCACCGCCTTCGAGCTTGTAGTGGTGACCTTCGGGGTCTTGACGTCCATCACGCCGCTGTAGCTCGTCGACACGTACACCTGGTAGCTGCTCGCGCGCGCGACGTTGCCCCAGTCGACCGTGAGCGTGGCGCCGTCGGCCTTGAGGGAGGCGCCGGTGAACGAGACGAGCCCGACGCGCGCGGGCTTGGTCTTCTGCCAGGTGGCGCCCTGCGTGAGCGTCGTGGCCGAGACGCGCGGGGCGCCGCCGCCGTTGCCGACGTTGTTGGAGGGGACGACGCGGGCGGTGTACTTCGTGCCGGCCTTCAGGCCGCCGATGGTCGCCTTCGACGACGTGACGATCTTGGTCGGGGTGTCCATCTCGAAGACCGCGTCCGGGTCGGTGCTGACGAACACGCGGTAGAAGGTCGCACGTTTGACGGCGGCCCAGTCGAACGTCAGGGTGGCGCCCGATTCGGTCCAGGTGCCGCCGATCGCCTTGACGGTGCCCATGTCAGCCGGCTTCGAGGTCTGCCATGTCGTGCCGGCGGCCTTCTCTGTGGGCGGCGTGAAGTGGTTCACGCGGCTCGAGAAGCCGGAGTGGCCGACGTTGTTCACGGCGCGGACGACCACGTAGTAGCGGGTGGCGGGCTTCAGGCCGCCGATGGTCGCCTTGGACGAGGTCACGACCTTCGTCGGCTTGGCCATCGTGCGCACGGCGTCGTAGTCCGTCGAGGCGTAGACCTCGTAGCTGGTCGCGCGAGCGGCGGCGGCCCAGTCGATCGTGAGGGTCGCAGCGCCGTTGGCCCATCCCCAGCCGATGACGGAGGCCTTGTCGACGGCGGCGGGTTTCGCGGTGTATTCGGTCACCGCCGTGGCTGCGGCGAGGGCGGCGGTGGGGGCGGGGGAGGCTGCGGTGGCGGCGGACGCGGGAAGGACGAGCGTCGCGGCGAGCAGCAGCGAGAGTGCTGTTCTGATCATTTCCGGGGGATGCCGCAGAGCGGCGGGTGGGGGATGGGGGTGGTGCCTGCAGAAAGCATCGCGGCAAGAGAGCCGCAAGGCAAGAGCCGAGGGCAGGAAAAGGGGAGAACCGGGGCAGATTCGGAGGCGTTTCCAGGTTACGCCTCGATCGGGGATCGATCCGGCAGGTCATGTCGCACGTCGCTCGTATCCTCGGCGGGTGGCAGAGAGGATCCAGGCGTGGTGGTCACGCCGGCAGTGGTCGAAGGGACTCGCCGAGCCCTACCCCGTGGGTGCTTACCGCGAGGCGTGGGCGGCGTACCCCGCTCTGGTGCGCCAGTACCACCCGGAGCTCAACGCAGGCATCGCGCTCAGCCAGATCCCGCCCGCAGCCGATGTGCTGCTGCAGTGGGAGTGTGAGTCGGGGCACCGCTTCGTCGCGACGCCCGACGAGCAGCGCTCACGGCCCGGCCGTGAACGGCGGCGCAGCGCGTGGTGCCCGGAATGCGCGGAGCGCGCGAACCCGCGCCGCATCCTGGCCCTGCCGATGCGCGAGACCGTGGCCGAGCCCGGCGGCGCGCTCCTTCCCGAGGCGCCCGCCCTGCTGCGTGCGCGGCCCGCTCGACCGCGGCAGCGGCTGTGCGCGAAGACCCCCGACCTGGCAGCCGGTGAGCCGTTCGTGTCGGAGTGCGCACCGAGACCCGCTTCAGCTGTCGAGGCGCGGCTGAGAGCCGACCTCTTCGAGAGGCTGGAGCTCACCCCTGGACTCAACGCAGTGCGGGTGGCGCGCCCCTTCTTCGACCACCTCGAGGTGTGGCCCGACATCGTTCTCACCGAGCTGCGCGTCGCGATCGAGTACGACTCCATCGGTCGCCACGGACTCGAGCACGTCGGCAAGCGTGAAGAGGCCGACCGCCGCAAAGGCCGCGCACTCCGCGCCGTGGGCTGGGAGGTCGTGCGGCTGCGGACGGGCCGCCTCGAGGCGATAGGCCCTTACGACCTCTCACTCAGCGGCTGGAACCGCACGGCCCTCGGCCGACTCGTCGACAGGCTGCGCGATATCCGCGGCCCCCTGCTGGTAGACGCGTACGACCGGGGGTGACGGCGGGTCACCTCTCGCAGACGATGCCGTCGTGGTCGCGGTCCTGATACCAGTCGTACTCGGGGTCGACGCCGCTCCGGTAGTCGCCGTAGCCGCGGGCGATCGCCTCTTTGCAGGTGCCGAAGCGCGGGTCGGTCTTCGGCTCCGGCTTGGGCTTCGGCTTGGGCCTGGGCTTCGGCTTGGCCGGCATGTCGTGCGCCTCATCGGAGTCGATGTACTTCGCCTGAAGAGGGTGCGAACCGTCATCGCCGGCGGCGGCCCACCCCGTGCGGAGGAGGTATGCCCCCGCATCCTTGCCGTTCACGCGCGCATACCTGAGCAGATTGCCATCGGCATCGGTGTCGCTGAGGCCATCGACCGCCAGCAGGGTGACCGCGCCGCCGGCGAGGAACGCGGTCAGCTTCTTCTTCGCCTGGTCGTAGCCCCACTCGCCCTTCTCGGGTATGTCGATGCCGATGAGTCGGACGGTTCCTTCACTTGTGACGATCGTGTCGCCGCTCTTCACAGACTGGACCTCGACCGGCGTCTCGGTGGGAGTGGGAGTGGGCGTCGGAGTGGGCGTTGCCGTGGGCGTCGGCGTCGGCGTCGGCGACGAGCTCGGCGTGGCGGAAGGGGTGCGCACCGCCGCCGTCGGCGTGGACGTCGCCTGCGGCGCGAACGCGACAGGCGTCTCAGCGGTCGCGGTGGTCTCGGGCGCTCGCTGGCTGTTCAGCATGGCGTTCGCCACGTTGCCGGTCAGGAGAAGCCCCACCGCGGCGATGGCCGTGACCCAGCCCGCTGCCTTTCGGCTGCGGAAGCGCAGCCAGGTCGGCCGGCTGCGGACGAGCCCGACGATGCCCGTGATCAGGACGATGAGGAAGAGCACCGCGAAGATCGGCGACAGGATGACCGCGATCGCGAGTCCCAGCAGCGCGATCAGCACCCACGCCCATGCCGGCAGCCCCTTCTTCTTCACACGGGAGCTCTTCTTGGACGCCGGCGGCGGCGTGAGCGAGGGGCGCATGGCGACTCCAGCATCGGGCGGATCGGATGTCCCCGTCGGGTATGGCGAGGGCGGTGCCCTTCGACCCTAGATGAGAACTCTCTCATGTCAAGTAGGTCGACGGGCGGCGGCATCCCTGCACCGCGCCGTGACGCTCGCGTGCCTCAGCCGGCCGAGCGCGCGTGGGCCGCGATGCGATCGAAGACGGCGTCGAGCTCGGCGTCGACGCGCTGCTCTTCCGCGTGCGCGTCGTAGTACGCGAGGATGCGGCGGGCACCTTCGTCGAAGGTGATCGTCGTGCGGAACTCGGGCACCAGCGCAGTGACCTTGGAGTCATCGAAGAGCATCGAGTGCGCCTTGTCGCCGATGAGCGTCGGGCCGAGGGCGGGAGCGAACGCCGCGATCGTGTCCGATGCGACGTGCACGATGTCGGGCTCCGAGACGCCTGCCGCCTGCGCGAGCCACCCGTAGATCTGGTTCCACGACGGCGCGTGCGAGCCCGTGATGGTGAACGCCTCGCCGATCGCCGCAGGATTGCCGAGCAGGCCGGTGAACGCCACCGCGAAGTCGTCGGAGTGGGTGATCGTCCACAGACTCGTCCCGTCGCCGTGGACGATCACGGGCCTGCCGGCGCGCATCCGGGCGATGTCAGTCCATCCGCCGAGAGTGGGCAGCCGCCGCTCGTCGTAGGTGTGTGACGGCCGCACGATCGTCACAGGCAGGCCGCGTTCGCGGTGCGCGGCGACCAGCACGTCTTCGCACGCGATCTTGTCGCGCGAGTACTGCCAGAACGGATTGCGCAGCGGCGTCGACTCGGTCACCGGCATCCGGCGCGGCGGCTTCTCGTAGGCCGAGGCGGAACTGATGAACACGTACTGCCCTGTGTGTCCCTCGAACAGCTCCAGGTCGGTGTGCACGTGCTCGGGCGTGAATGCCACGAAGTCGGCGACGACGTCGAACTCCGCGCCACCCAGCGCGCCACGCACCGACGCGGGGTCGCGCACGTCCGCCTCGATCAGGCGCACGCCCTCCGGAAGCGGTCGGCGTCCGGTGCCTCGATTGAGGACGGTGACCTCGTGCCCGCGCTCGACCGACCTCCGCACGCACGCCGTGCTGATCGTCCCGGTCCCGCCGATGTACAGGATGCTCGCCATGCGCCGAGCCTACGCGCGGTCATGGCCCGCGCAGGCTCGGTGTCGGCTGGTCAGCGTGCCTTCCGGTCGGCCGGGGTCAGCTGGCGGTGCGGTCGAGCTCCTGGTGCTCGACGATCCACTTCTGCAGGCGCGGATACACCCAGAACGAGTAAATGCCGAGCGTGATGATGGTCAACAGGAACCACTTGATCCACATGCCGAACAGCCCGATCGCGGATCCGGTGAACCGAAGACGACGCCCGTTGACGTAAGTGTGCTTGGTCTTCCAGCGGTAAGTCATCACGACCGCCCACGGATAGCAGATGCCGAGGGTGAGCACGGTGACGAGGAAGCCGGCGATGCCGACGCCGAGCCATGTGGCTGCTCCTCCGTCGAAGTCGAACTTCAGCTGCTGATCGGCAGGCAGGGCTCCGCCCGTGCGGGTATCGGTCGCGTTGCTCATGGGATCTCCGGGTATCGAGGGCCGTCAGGCCGTGACGAGTCGGGGTGTTCGGGCACGCCGGAATCACCCCTCAGGGTGGGTTCGCCGTCGTTCGTGCGCAGCGCTGCGGGGAATGTCGGGTCACTCCTGTGGGGAGGCTACAGCGTGACGCGGCGAAGCAGGGCGACGCGCCGATCCCGCGTGTCGCCCTGCCGGTCGCCGCAGCAGCGACGGTCAGGCGCAGGTCGCGGTCACCAGCTCCCGAAGCACGCCCACCATGACGGCGCGTCCGGCGAGCATGTCAGGCTCTGATGTCTTTTCGAGCTCGTTGTGCGAGATGCCTTCGCGACTCGGCACGAACAGCATCACCGTCGGGGCGATGTCTTTCATGTTGGTGGAGTCGTGGCCGGCCACCGTCAGGATGCGCTGATGAGAGAGTCCGAGATCTTCGCTCACCTCTTCTGAAAGGGCGAAGAGCGCGGGCGTGTAGTCGTTGCTGTCCCATGCGTGAGTGCGCTCGATCTGGATCGTGAGCCCGCGCGACGAGGCGATGCCCTCCGCTTCGGCCCGGACGAGGGCCTCGGCCTCCGCGAGCGTCGCCGGGTCAGCGCAGCGCAGGTCGAGGTTCATCTCCGCCGACGACACCACGACCACGGGAGAGTTCGGGTAGATCTCCATCGTCGACACCGCAGTGTGCAGCGGCGGCGTGCGGAAACGGTCCGCGAGCCGACGCGCGAACACGATGAGCTCTGCGGCTCCCAGGAGTGCGTCCTTGCGATCCGCCATGAGGGTCGAGCCGGTGTGGGACTGCTCGCCGGTGATCCGGACGTGGAGCTTCCGTGCACCCCACGTGCCGGTCACGATGCCGATCTGGGCACCGCTCCGTTCGAGCTCGCGACCCTGCTCGATGTGGATCTCCGCGTACGACGCCACATCGAACGACACCGTCTCGCCGATCATGCCGAGCCCGGTGAGGGCGCCCTCCACCGAGACGCCGGCGCGGTCGGTCTTCGCGTATGCGTCGGCGAGCGTCATCTTGCCCGTGAACACCGAGCTGCCCATCATGCTCGGCGCGAACCGGCTGCCCTCCTCGTTGAACCAGTTGACGACGGCGATGTTGCGCGTCGGCGTCAGATCGCCCCGCTCTGCGGCATCCGCGACCTCTCGGGCGGCCGAGGCCGATACCGCCACGCCGTAGGCGCCGTCGAACCGGCCGGCCGTCGGCTGGGAGTCGAGGTGAGATCCCGTCAAGACATACGGCGCGTCGGGCACGAGCTCGAGCAGACCGAACTGATTGCCGATCGCGTCGTACATCACACGGAACCCGCGCGAGGCGAGCCAGCCGCCGAACCATGCGCGCTGCATGGCGTCGGGGAGTGTGGCGGCCTCCCGATCGACGCCACCGCGGGGGGTGGCGCCGATCGTGGAGAGGTGCGCGAAGTCTCTCAGGAACTCGTCGCTGTACGACTCACCAGTCACGGCGCAGTTCCATGGTGCTGCAGTGCAGGCTGCCGCCGTTCTTGGCGATCTCGCTGTACGGCACGGGGATGACCTCGACGCCGCGAGAGCTCAGCAGCTCGGCGGTGCGAACGAGGTGGTCGGCGACGATCACGCGGCGGCGGTCGACGACGAGCGAGTTGACAGCCCAGTCCTCGCCTCGAGGCACCTCGAGCGTCTCGATTCCCAGGGTGTCGAGGAGGTCGATCAGCTCGAAGGGGATGAGGTTGCTGTTGATCAGCGCGAGGTCGTCGTCGAGCATCACGATGCCGCCGTCGATGTGAATGATGTAGCCCGGGAGGGGCACTTCGATGACCTCCATGCCGATCGGCTCGAGCAGCGAGCGGATCTGGCGGTAGCCCTCCTTGTTGCAGCGCACCGAGGTGCCGAACAGGGCCAGATCCTTCCGCAGCTTCGTGAAGCTTCCGCCTTCGGCGATCGCCGTGCCCGTGAGGGTGCCGAGGATGGGCATGCCCTGCGCGGCGACGGTCTGCGTGATCGACTGCTCCTCACCGCGGCGCATGCGCGGAGCGAGACGCAGGATGACGGCGCCACCGGGCACCGTGATGAGCGGATCACGCGTGTAGATGGACTTCGTGAAGGTCTCGTCCAGGTCGGGAGCGAACACGACCTCGACGCCCTCCGCCCGCAGAGTGCTCACGTACGCGTCGTACTGGCTGTGCAGCAGGTCGAGGTCGGGGACTTCGTCCGAGAACCAGTACCACGTCTTGCCGGGGTCGACGAGTGCGCCGATGTTCTCATCCCACGCGTCGCCTCGGACGTTCGCGAGGCCAGCGTTGGGGCGGCGCATGAGCACCGTGCGCAGCTTGCTGACCTCGTCGGCGGCGCCCCACTTCTGTCCCCAGTTGGAGACGAATTCGTGCTCGTCGAGGAAGCCGGGCTCCGGCTCGGGCCCGAGTACTCGGTGGACGTACGCGCTGCTGCTGATGCTGCTGGTCATGGGCGTGGCTTTCTGTGAGAGGCGTCGGGGGCCCTGGAGGGCGGTTCAATGCTAGGAACGGGCATGGTTCGCAGAGCCGTGACGCGTGCCGCAGGTATGCCGCCTCAGGTTGTGCACGCGCACATTCGGTGATCCTCCGAGCGGGTCGCGATCGGGACCGGCTCGGTGACCCGCAATGCGGTCGATCCATGGATTGTGCATGTGCACATCGATCGGCGGTGAAGACGCCACGGATCTCCAGGGGTGAAGCGCGGTGGCCGCCCGTAGCTTCGGGAGGGTCCCACCACCACACTCGTGACCCTTCCCGAATCCAGGAGCCACACATGCCCAAGTTCATCCGCACCTCGGCGATCGCGCTGATGTCGGCTGCCGCTCTCGCTTCTCTCACGGCGTGCGCATCGACGGAGGAGGCGCCCGCACCCGCGTCGTCCGCGGCCGCCGACGCCCCCGCCACGCTCACCGATGGCAAGCTCACCGCCTGCATGACCGTCGGCTACAAGCCGCTCGAGTACTTCGAGAACGAGACCGACGGCGAGATCATCGGCTTCGACGCCGACGGCATCCGGGCGCTCGCCGACGTGTGGGGGCTGGAGCCCGTGTTCGAGAACATGGCCTTCGACGGCCTGGTTCCCGGACTGCAGGCCAGCCGCTGCGACATCCTCTGGTCGGGCCTCTACATGAGCGAGGAGCGTCTCGCGGTCCTGGACGGCACCGCGTACCTGACCACCGGACCGGCTGTCGCCGTCGTCAAGGAGCGCGAGTCGGAGTTCACCGACGAGCTGTCCCTCTGCGGCGGCTCGTTCGCCACCCAGGCTGCCGGCGCCCTCACCGGTGTCGTCAATGACACGAGTGACAAGTGCGTGGCGGAGGGCCTCGAGCCGATCGAGGTCGTCGAGTACCCGCAGCCGACCGAGGCCCTCGCGTCGGTCATGAACGGTCGCCTGGACGGCATCGTCGAGGTCGACATGGCCCTCGCCGAGATGGTCGCGGCGACCGAAGGACTCGCGTACATCGGCGACATCTACGTGCCCGACACCAAGTTCGGAGTCTTCACGCAGCAGGGATCTGAGATGTCGGCGGCCGTCGCCGAGGGCATCGCGACCCTGCAGGAGGCCGGCACGTTCGTCGAGCTGGCAGAGAAGTACGGCCTCGACGCGAGCCGCGTCGAACTGGGCTGACGACGATTCGACAGGGAGAGGATGCCGGCAATGAACTTCGACTTCACGCTTCTCTGGCAGCAGCTCACATCAGCGGCGTACCTGAACGGAGCTCTGCTCGCGATCGGCGTGGCGATCGTCGCGCTCGTCCTCTCCCTGTTGATCGGCTACGCCGTGGCGCTGGGCGGCGCCAGCAAACACGGCGTGGTCCGGGGAGTGTCCGCCGCCTACGTGTGGATCTTCCGGGCCATCCCCGCGCTGCTCGTCCTGCTGGTCGTGTGGAACGCGCTGCCTCAGCTGCTGCCCATCTTCCGAGAGGACTGGTTCACTCCCTTCTGGGCGGCGGCGATCGGTCTCGCCGTGGTCGAAGCGGCATACTCCGCGGAGGTCATCCGGTCGGCGCTGATGAGCGTCGACGAGGGGCAGGTGCAGGCGGCTCGCGCGCTCGGGATGACCCCGGTTCAGACGCAGGGCCGCATCGTCCTGCCTCAGGCGCTTCGCATCGCACTGCCCCCGCTGGGCAACTCCTTCATCGGACTCATCAAGTTCACCTCGCTCGCCAGTGTCATCTCGCTGCGTGAGCTGATGGCGACGGCCCAGGTAGGGGTGGCGACGACGTTCCGCTACGCGGAGTTCTACACCGCCGCGGCCATCTACTACATCGTGATCGTCTCGATCCTGTCGATCGTCCAGCGCCGGATCGAGAAGAGGTTCGAGTGGACGAGCACTGCCAAGCGATCCACCATCACCTTCCGTCGAGTGGGAGCCTCCGCATGACCGATGCACGCAGCGACCTGCTGGTCGCAAAGAACCTCACCAAGAGCTACGGCTCGAACCGCATCCTCGACGGCATCGACTTCTCGGTCAGGCCGGGCGAGGTCAAGGCGATCATGGGCCCCTCCGGTTCGGGCAAGTCGACGATGCTCCGGCTGTTCGCCCTCCTGGAGCGAGCAGACGGGGGGACGATCGAACTCGAAGGGCGTCGTCTCGGAACCGATCCCGAGAAGCAGTCGCGCGTCCTCTCGGAACGCGTGCTCGCCCGTCAACGCCGCGACATCGGGATGGTGTTCCAGCGCTTCAACCTCTTCCCCCACCTCACTGCCCTCGAGAACGTGGCGTCGGGGCTCCGGATCGTCGAGAAGATGAACTCGTCGACCGCTCGCGACAAGGCGCACGCGATGCTCGAGCGCGTGGGCCTCGGTCACCGGTCAGGTCATTATCCGGGCGAGCTGTCGGGCGGGCAGCAGCAGCGGGTCGCGATCGCGCGGGCTCTCGTGATGAACCCCAAAGTGATGCTGTTCGATGAGCCGACTTCGGCGCTCGACCCCGAGCTGGTGTCGGAAGTGCTCGATGTCATGGTGTCTCTCGCGCAGGAGGGCATGACGATGCTCGTCGTCACGCACGAGGCGCGCTTCGCTCGCCGTGCCGCGGATCGGGTGGTCATGTTCGATGCGGGCAGGATCATCGAGGATGCCGAGCCCGACGCGTTCTTCGACGCACCGACGCACGAGCGCACGCAGCGCTTCCTGTCCCGGATCCACTGAGCCGCAGGACAGTCCGCGTCAGTCGCGCGCGCGGGCTGCTCTCGCCTGGAGGGCGAGGGTGGTCCGCGCGGCGTCGCGGACGTTCGTCACATCCTGACCGGTCACGTCGCGGAACCGTGCGAGCCGGTTGAACACGGTGTTGCGGTGACAGAAGAGGGCCGCCGCCGCCGTCGAGACGCTGCCGCTGGCCAGGAACGTCTCCACTGTCTCCACGAGGCGCTCCTGCTCCTCTGCGCTGAGGTCCTCGAGCCCGCCGAGCACGTCGTCGACGAGATCGTGCGCGAACTCGCCCAGACTCGATGCGGCCAGCGTGAGCCACATCTCCTCGGCACGCCGCGGTGTCGCGAGCGTGGGGGTCACGTCGAGGCACGCGAGCGCGAGTCGCACGGCATGAGGAACGCCGCGCAGGCCGGCGACCGGGTCGACGACGATGCAGCCGGCGTCGCGATAGAGCTCGCCGACGCCCGCGTCGCCGTCCGGCATCTGGACGACGACGACGCCGATCTGCCCGATGTCGTGCACGAGGTGCGGCATGTCTCGCGCTGCCGCGGCGTCGCGGATGCCGTCGATGACGCCGAGCTCTCGCGGCGAGACGATCACGGAGAAGAGCCGCTGCGCGTCTATGCCCACGAACTGCGCGACGCGGCTGATGACGTCGGGCCGCTTGCCGTCGGAGTCGAGCAGGAGGTCCACCCACCGGCGCTGCTCGTCTTCGAGCGCCCGGGCCGATTCGGCCGTGCGCGCCTGGTAGGAGACCAGCACGTGCTGCGCGTGAGCCTCCACCGCGTTCCACACGTCCATGCCGCCCGTCAGCATCGCCGGCATCTCCTCGGGGTGCACCTGGTCGATGAACGAAGCCCAGATCACACGGAAGTCCAGGCGAACGGCGTTCATCAGGTCGGGGAGCGGCATCCCCTGGTCGGCGCGTCGTCGGCCGATCGCGGTCGAGACGCTCTCGGCGTCATGGCCCTCGCCGCGCTGAGCGATCTTCCGGAGCAGCGCGCTCAGGCTCTGGCGGGCCGATTCGCGCACCTCGTCGAGGTCGACGACGTCAGCGGAGTACGACGGGATCTTCACGACTTCCTCGGCGAAGGTGTCGACGAGCTCGTCGAGGTTCGCGAGGCTGCGCTCGGCCATGCGCACGATGATGCGGCGGGCTTCGGCCGATGGTCCGTAGCCCGAGGTCTGCACGCTCCCAATCTACCGGCCGCCGTGGCGGCCGAATCAGCGGGGTCGGAGCGCGCTGACCTGTTCCGGCGTAAGGGGTCGAACGCGCATCCCCTGCAGCATCAGATGGAGCCTGGCGGTCTCCTCGAGCTCCTCGAGCGCATCGAGCGCTCCTGCCACTGTGGCGTTCGCGACGATCGGGCCATGGTTGCTCAGCAGCAGGGCGGCGCTGTCGCGTGCGGCGCGCTCCGCGAGAGGGCCCAGCGAGTCGTCTCCGGGGGCGTGGTAGGGCAGCAGCGGCAGACGCCCGATGCGCATCGCGAAGTACGCCGTGAGCGGCGGGAGGACGTTCTCCGGGTCGACGTCGGCGAGGCACGACACGGCGGCGGAGTACGTGGAGTGGGTGTGGATGACGGCGGCGGCTGTGGGGCGCGCGCGGAGCATCGCCGCGTGCAGGAAGGCTTCTTTCGAGGGCTTCGCGCCGGTCAGATGCGCGCCGTCGAGGCTGATGACCGACAGGTCGTCGGCAGTCACCGTTCCCAGGCTGCTCCCTGTCGGCGTGACGATGATCCGGTCGTCGACGCGCACGCTGATGTTGCCGGTGCTGCCGTGCGTGAGGGATCTAGTGAAGATCGAGCGAGCCGCGTCGATGATCTGCCGGCGGGCCTGCGCTTCATCCATGTCGTCTTCCTTCCACAGCCGTGGTGAGCAGTTCGGGGTCGCCGAAGTTCCCCGACTTGAGCAGCAGCGCCAGCGAGCGGCTGTCGGTCGTGTAGATCCAGGGCACGCCCGGCGCCGCTTCGTCGCCAATGACCCCGCCACGGATGCCGAGAGCGGTGACGACCGCGCCGGAGGTCTCGCCGCCGGCTACGACGAGGCGGCGCACACCGCGTTCCACGAGCCCGCGGGCGATCAGGCCCATGGCCGTCTCGAGGATCGACGAGGCGCGCTCGGAGCCGAGGATCTCCTGTGTGCGACGAAGCTCCTCGGGAGGAAGCGACGAGTAGATCAGGGGCGCGTCGCCCGGTGACTGCGCGTCGTACCAGCGGAGCGCGCCGGCGGACAGCCGCTCCGGGTCGGGCGTCTGAACCGCGTCGAGGCGCAGGGAAGGATGTGTCGCGCTCATCCGGGCGACCTGCTCGAGGGTGCGGGCGGAGCAGCTTCCCGCGAGGGCCGCCGCCGTCACCGCACCGACGGGGTCACCCTCGCCAGGCGCCTGTTCGGCCCGCCCGATGCGACGGGCGATCGCCGCGCCGAGACCGCCCGCGAGCCCCGCCGCGCCGGTCACGAGCCGGTCGGAGGCGACGGCTCGGCCGATCTCGGCGAGATCGTCATCGGTCACGGCGTCGACGACGACGTAAGGGTGCCCACCGTCTTGCAGGCTCGACAGCTCGGCCGCGATCTCGGTGCTGCCTCTTCGGACCGTCCGGTGGTCGATGAGCCCCACAGAGCGCGTGGTCTGCGCCGCCAGCACGTCGGGAATGAACGAGTTCGTCATGGGCGTGAGCGGGTGGTGTCGCATCGGAGAGTCCGACAGCAGCTGTCGATCGACGAACAGGTGACCCATGTACTGAGTGCGCAGATGCTCGGGCGAGCTGGGAGCGAACACCGCTCGGGTGGCGCCGAGCGCGTCCATCAGGGCATCGCTGACGGGGCCGATGTTGCCCTCCGCCCGCGAATCGAAGGTGGAGCAGTACTTGAAATAGAACTGGCTCGCCCCCCGCGCCTCCAGCCAGGCGGCGGCTTCCAGCGACTGGCGCACCGCCTCGCTCGGATCGACGGTGCGTGACTTCAGCGCGACGACCACGACGTCGCTTTCGGGAAGCGCGACGTCCCTCTGATCGCCGAACACGATGGCCACCCGCAGGCCCGACCTCCGGAACGCCACCGCGACGTCCGTCGCGCCGGTGAAGTCGTCTGCGATCGCGCCGATCATCGGGTCACCTCTCCGGCGCGGGCCCATGCCTCCCGCGACCCGTGAAGATCGGGGGTGGCAACGGGCATTCGGACTCCTTCGTCACGGCCGAGCCTAGCGGTGCCGATGGCATCCTGCGCTGGAAGGCACGGGCCCGACTCTCGGCTACTCCGGCAGCAGCGACACCGGGAGCGGCTTCACCTACGTCCCGGGAGGCCCCGGGCGCAAGTTCTTGAGCTACTCGGCCGGCTCCGGCGGCGGGGCGGGCATGAGCTGGGTCGACCGGAGCTACCCCGGCGCCCACATCACGTCGGACGCGCGTCGGCCCGAGGACATGCACGACTGCTTCGGTCCGCTGGCGGACAGCGGCACCGTCCGCATCATGGCTCCTCGTGGGGTGAGATCGAGCGGGCAGCGCGTATCAGGACTGAGGCACGGGGCTCGACCGCTCTCGTACGGTGATCGTGAACAACGCGGGGATCTACCGTCGTGGCGCCGTGGACGAGCTTTCGCTGGACGACGTCGATCTCCTTTACCGCATCAACCAGCGTGCCGTGATGGTCTCCGTCGCCCAGCTGATGCCGCTTCTCACCTCGGGGAGCGCGGTGGTCACGATCCTCGAGCGCACCTTCCTCGGTCGAATCGCGCAGCCGAACGAGATCACGGCGGCCGTGCTTCTGCTCGCAGGTGAAGGCGCTTCGTACATCACCGGTGCCGAGCTCGTGGTCGACGGGGGACTGTCCGTCTGACCGGCGACGTCGGTTCCAGCCCCAGATCGGACTGATTGGGGGACGCCCGCGTCAATGACGGCGGCGATCCCCCGTCGCTGAGCTGAGGGCCGCGCCCCTCACTTCGATGCCTTCTCCACTCACGGCGCGGCGGCGGTGGGTTACTGGTCATGGTGTTTGTCGTGGGCGCCACTCACCGATCCTGCGAAGAGTGAATGCTCGTCGCTGTTGTCTGGGGGTCAGATGGCCAGGGGTGGCGCCGCTGGCGTTCGAAGGCGACTGATTCAGCAGTGGACTGATTTGGATGAGGGTTGATGTCACGTACGTTTAGGTTCCTGCCTCTGGTGGTGTGCGGTGGCGCGGCTGTGCTGTTGGCGCTGGTGTTGGC
>Ga0180217_1000818_pt1 | contig 41263 bp, 31 predicted proteins | sample eDN3rd37CBELigOP_FD_128521 | JGI IMG/M metagenome (GOLD analysis project Ga0180217, IMG submission 128521) | Enriched Organic Plus compost microbial communities from Emeryville, California, USA - eDNA 3rd pass 37_C BE-Lig OP (version 2) (version 2) ...
GAACCTGCCCTTCGGCGGCTTCACGGGCCGTCGCAGCTATCGCCTGGGTGTCCGCTTCAACTACTAAGACAAAGCAGACTTCAAAGCTCAGCCCCGGACCCGAAAGGTCCGGGGCTTTTCTTTGCGTGATGCGGAAGGGATAGGCGGGGATCGCGCCGCCAGAGAAAATTTCTAATCGTTGCGGCGGCGGCCGCGCAGCAGCTCGGAAAGGCCGCCTGCGTCCGCGATCAGCAGCAGGCGCGAGGAGAGGCGCCGCAACAGGCCGTCCTTCTCCATGCGGGCCAGGACCCGCACCACGGTTTCCGCCGAGGTGCCCAGGTAATCGCCCAGGTCGAAGCGCGAGAGCGGCAGGCGCAACTGCCTGCGATCCGCGTCGTAGAAATCCTCATGCTCCATCAGCTCGAGCAGGAAGGTCGCCAGGCGCTGGGAGACATTCTGCTGGCCCAATACCAGGATGCGCTTCTGCGCCTGGCGCAGGTCGAAGGCGATGCGCACCAGGAAGCTGGCCTGCAGCGCCGGTTCGCGCTGCAAAAGGGCGCTCAGCTCCAGCCAGGGGATGCGGTAAAGCGAAACCTCGCCCACCGCCCGGGTGGAGCTGAAATAACGGCCCTGCTCGGGAACGCCGAACAGGTCGCCCGGAAGGGCGAAGGCCATCACCTGGCGGCGGCCGGATTCGGCCGTGCGGCTGATGCGCACCATGCCGCTGGCCACGGTGTAGACGGAATGGGCCTCGCTGCCTTCGAGGAAGATATCTTCGCCATGCCGGAACGTGATCAGGGTGGCGATGTCCTGCAACAGCGATTGCTGGCCGGGAGAAAGAAGATTGGCGATACGGGGCTGTTCGTTCGTCCGTTCCAGCCTGAGGGCGCGAAGCTCGGGCGGGCGGCCGCTGCTTCTTGCGGGAATCTCACGCTCCAACACGTAACGCATGGCCGTATTAAAGCGATGCAATCTGACTTATGTCAAAGTCTAATGTGTAAATGCGGCCGCAAATACTGCATGCGTTGCGCCATCGCTTGACGAACATTTCCAAGGACTGCTCTGCTGCAAGCATTGACGCCATGGTGCTTTCGCGAAGACTGTTCGACATTGGCCGAATGTCATCGGCGGAAGTCGCAGAACGGTCATCCGAAAGTTTATTCATATTGCCCGTCCGACGACTGACAATAGTCATGTTCCTGATCGCCAGGCGCGGCGTTTCCGGTAAACGCTGCGTTCGCCGAATGCTGCACCGCCATGATGACAGTGCCTACCGTGCGGCCTATGCTGCGTGCACACTATAAGAATCGCCCCGGGGCAGGTTGTGTAAGGCGATCGCGGCCTCGGAGGCGGCAAACGGGGGGAGCATGACGCCATGAACATGTCCGGCTATTCGCCGCAAACGCCGTTCCCGCTCCGGCTGCCGGGCTGGATGCGGAAGCTGATCGAGGATGGGCACAAGTCCGGCGGCATGGCGCATTTCATCCGCTATGGCTTCGCGCTCTTCTGCATCCTGGCGGCGCTGTTCCTCACCATGGCGCTGCAGCAGATGGAGATCGGCCGTCCGCCGCTCTTTCTCTTCAACGCCGCCATCGTGATCTCGGCCTGGTTCGGCGGCGCCGGGCCCGGCGCCATCGCCGTGCTGCTGTCGCTGCTGGGCGGACTTTATTTCTATACCGGCGAGTTCGACGGCTCCGGCTATCAGGTGAATTCGGTCGTCATCCTGCTCTTGCTCCTGTTCACCCTCTGCGCTCTGGCCGGGCGCATGCTGGGGTTCTGGCGGCGCAACGCCGAACAGGCGCTGGGCGCCAAGGCGCAGCAGTTGCAGCAGGCCTATGACGCGCTGCGCGCTGAGATCGCCGAACGCCGCCGCACCGAGCAGGCCTTGCAGGAGGCCCGCGCCGAGCTGGCCCGCGCCGCCCGGCTCACCGCCATGGGCGAGCTGGCCGCCACCATCGCCCATGAGGTGAACCAGCCGCTGGCCGCCATCTCCAACAGCGCCGGCGCCTGCGCGCGCTGGCTCGACGCCGATCCGCCCAACCTCAAGGAAGCGCGGATGCTCGCCTCCTGGATCGTGCGCGACAGCGAGCGCGCCGCCGCCGTGATCAGCCGCGTGCGCGCCATGGTCCGCAACACCATGCCGGAAAAGGCGCCGCTCGGCCTCAACCGCATCATCCATGAGGTGCTGGACTCGCTGGAATACGATCTGCGCAAGCATCGCGTCGCGGTGGCGCTGTCGCTGGACCCGGCCCTGCCGCGGATCATGGCCGACCGCCTGCAGCTTCAGCAGGTGTTCCTCAACATCTTCATGAACGCGGTGGAGGCGATGGCGCAGGCCGAGGAGCGCCGACTGATGGTGCGGACCGCCGCGACCGCCGGCGCCATCCTGATCGAGGTCGAGGACAGCGGCGGCGGCTTCGAGGGGGCGGGGGAAAAGCTGTTCCAGCCCTTCTACACAACCAGGCCGTCCGGGATGGGGCTTGGGCTGGCGATCTGCCGCTCCATCGCGGAACATCATGGCGGCACGCTGACGGCGGTGCGGGGCGTGCGCGGCGCCTGCTTCCGCCTGACGCTGCCGCGGGGAGGCTGAGGCATGTCCGAAAGCCCCGCGCCGGTCGTCTATGTCGTGGACGACGACGCCGCCATCCGCCAGACGCTGTGCAGCCTGCTGCGCTCGGTGGGGCTGCGCATGGAAGGCTTCGCCTCGACCGGGGATTTCCTGCGCCAGGCCGATATGAGCCTGCCGTCCTGCCTGGTGCTGGATGTGCGGCTGCCGGATATCGGCGGCCTGGAATTCCAGCGCCACCTGGTGGCCAGCGACAATCCCATCCCGCTGATCTTCATCACCGGCCATGGCGATATCCCCATGTCGGTGCGCGCCATCAAGGCCGGGGCGGTGGAGTTTCTCACCAAGCCGTTCCGTGACCAGGACCTGCTGGATGCCATCCAGCACGCCATCGCCCGCGACACCGCCCGCCGCCAGAAGGAGCAGCGTGTCACATGCCTGCGGGCGCGCTATGAGACCTTGAGCCCGCGCGAGCGCCAGGTGATGGCGCTGCTCCTGTCCGGCCAGCCCAACCGGCAGATCGGCCAGGCCATCGGCGCCAGCGAATCCACCGTCAAGGCGCACCGCGTTCAGGTGATGCGCAAGATGCAGGCCGGTTCGCTGGTCGAGCTGGTGCGCATGGCCGACGATCTGGAGCTTGCCGACCTGGCGCAATAGCGCGCGCCCGCGCGGGTGCACGGATTTCGGCCAGGGTGAAAATCCGGGCAGGCGCCGACTGCCTCTCTTCCGTACACGCACAAAATCCGTTCAGCGTCGTGGCGCTGCGGCGCGGCGAACAATTCGCCTGTGCCACATGCACTTTGCGGGTGTAGAAAGCGAACCAGAAACGCGAAGCGGCGCTTACGCGACGATGGCCGCAAAGGCGGTCCGAACAGAACACCGGGAGTGAAACATGAAGCTGCAAACTCTTTCCGTCATCGCCGCGGTCGCCGCAATGGGTATTCCGCCCGCGCAGGCGGCCACCACCATCATCGGCGATTCCGTCACCGTCGCCTGCGCCAGGGCCGCGATGGCGTCGCCGCAATCGGCGCCCGCGCAGCGCGAGGCGCTGCAAGACTGCGATGCCGCGCTGGCCGGCAAGCTCACCGCGCAGGATCGCACCGCCACGCTGGTCAATCGCGGCATCGTCCAGGCGGCAGCGGGACGGACCGACGCGGCCATCGGCGACTTCGCCGACGCGCTGGCGCGCGATCCGCATCTGGCCAGCGCCTATGTCAGCCGCGGCGCCGCGCTGATGCAGCTCGGCCGCTATGCCGAGGCCCGCGCCGATTTCGACCGGGCCTTGTCGCTGAACGCCGCCCGGCCGGAACTGGCTTATTTCAACCGCGGCATGGCGAACGAGAAGCTGGGCGACCTCACCGCCGCCTATCGCGACTATCGCCAGGCGGCCATGCTGGCTCCTGGCTTCGCGCCCGCCAATGTCGAGCTGGCGCGCTTCCAGGTGGTGCCGCGCCGGGTCGCCCAAAATCGGTAAAGTCCGTTGATGGGCGGCAAGGAATAATAAGAAGAAGAAAACGGGCGGGATGGCTTCCGGCCGTCCCGCCCGTTCCTGTCGCCGAGTGGTAGCCTCAGCGCCAGTAGGGGAATTTCTTGCTGAAATAAGCCTTGGGCACCACGCCATACATGGTGAGGTTGCCGTCCACCGCCTGCGCCAGCCCGAAATCCAGCGCCGTCGAGCAGAGCGAATAGGCGTCCTGCGGACCAAGGCCGTATTTCTCGCCCAGGAACTTGACCGTCTCCTGGATGGCGATGGTCAGCGCCTTATCCAGATCGCGGTCCTGGCCCAGGATGTAGAAATTCTCCTTGTCCTCGGCATAAGGGTTCTTCATTTCCTTGCCCCGGCCCTTGTGCAGGATGAACTGCAGCGTCGGCGTCATCGAGGCTTCCAGCGCATTGCCGCTGACCTCGCCATCGCCCTGGGCCGCGTGGGGATCGCCGGTGACGAACAGCGCCCCCTTCACCAGCACCGGAAGATAGAGCGTCGAACCGGCCTGCAGCTTCTGGAAATCCATGTTGCCGCCGAACTGGCCGGGCGGGCCGGAAGGCACATCCTCGGTCGGCGCCACCACCATGATGCCCATGAAGGGCCGCAGCGGCACGGTGATCTCCGGCGAGAAGAAGACCTGCTTCTTCTCCGGGTCATACTTGATGACATAGGAGCCGCGCACATCGCCGGGGATCATGCCCGGCGCGGCGCCGCCGCTGCCCGCATTGTTGACGCCATAGGGAACGCGCGGCTTCACCTCCTTGATCCGCACCTCCAGCATGTCGCCGGGCTCGGCGCCGTCGATCCAGATCGGTCCGGTCAGCACATGGCCGCCAAAGCCCGGCTGGCGCGGCGCCGCCATGATCTCGACCGCGTCGGGAAGCACGTCCTTCTCGGCGATGCCTTCGGCGCCGAAATATTTCACCGGCCCGCCTTCCACCAGGCCGCCATGGCTGACCGTGTCGATCACCACCGTGTCGCCCGACTTGATGGAAAGAACCGGCTTGCTGCCGGGCGAGATGATGCCCCGCCGCACGGTCTTGAGGTTGGCGGGCAGGTGATGGGTGGCGGCCTCGGCCGCGCCCGCCAGCAGCAGCAGGGTGGTGCAGGCAAGCAGCATCTTTTTCATGGGGGTCTCCGTCACTGCCAATAGGGGAATTTGGTCTTGAACCAGGATTTGGGCACGACGCCGTACATGGTGAGGTTGCCGTCCACCGCCTGCGCCACGCCGAAATCCACCGCCACGGAGCAGAGGGAATAGGCCTCCTGCGCCTTCAGGCCGTATTTCCTGCCCAGGAACTTGACCGTCTCGCTGATAGCGCTGGTCAGTGCCTTGTCCAGGTCGGGGTCCTGGCCCAGGAGATAGTAATTGTCCTTGTCCTCGGCATAGGGGTTGGTCATCTCCTTGCCTTCGCCCTTGTGCAGGATGAATTGCAGCGTCGGCGTCATCGAGGCTTCCAGCGCATTGCCGCTGACCTCGCCATCGCCCTGGGCGGCATGGGGATCGCCGGTGGAGAAGAGCGCGCCCGGCACCAGCACCGGCAGATAGAGCGTGGCGCCGTCGCGCAGGCGCTGGAAGTCCATGTTGCCGCCGAAAAGGCCGGGCATGCGCGTGCCCACCGCCTTGGGCGGGGCCACCGTCATGATCCCCATGAAGGGCTTCAGCGGATAGCGGATGCCGGGGGCGAAGTTCACCGTCTTTTTGGCGATGTCATACTGGATGATCTTGGGCGTGGTGGGCGGCATCATGCCGGGTGCGGCGCCGCCCGCGCCCGCGCTGTTGACGCCATAGCCGACGCGCGGCGACACCGAGATGATGCGCACCTCCAGCATGTCGCCGGGCTCGGCGCCGTCTATATAGATGGGGCCGGTCAGCACATGGCCGCTGCCGGGCGTGCCCACGCCCCAGTCCTTGTGCGTCATCTTGGAGACGGCGATGGCGTCCTTCAGCACCTTGTCCTCGGTGATGCCGGCGCGCTTGAAATATTCGACCGGATCGGGGCTGAGGCCGCCATGGCTGAGGGTGTCGATCACCACCGTGTCGCCGGATTTGATCTTCAGCACCGGCGGCACTTCGGGCGAGATCACGCCACGCACCACGGTCTGAGGCGTCGAGGGCAGGTAATGGGTGGCGGCCGCCGCGCCTTGCGCCGTCAGCGCGAAGGCGGACAGAAAGAAGAGCTTGCGAAGCATTCGGATCTCCCGTGTTTTCCGGTGGGGCGTGCGGGCGGGCGCCGCCTTCCCTGAGAAGGCGGCGCTCATCGGTCAGTAGCGGAACCGCATGCCCACCTTGAAGTTGCGCCCGATCAGGTCATAGGGGCTGCCGCCCAGGCTGATGGCCACGATCGGGGGCTTCTTGTTGGTGATGTTCTCGATGTTGAGATAGGCCTGCAGCCGCTTGTCGCCTTCGCTGACGATGTCATAGGCGAAGCGGGTGTCGAACTGCAGCACTTCCGGCCAGATGTTGCGGTTGATGCTGTCGTTGCGCGCGGCGACGGCGTTGTATTCCGCCGTGCCGGGCGTCAGCCCGTCCAGCCCCACCAGCGTCGTGCTGTAGATGACGTTGGAGGTGTAGCGGACGTTCAGCACCGAGGTCCAGTTCTCCCACTGATGCTGTAGGTTGATATTGAAGGCCAGCTTGGGGGCGTTGATCGTGCCCACCGAGTCGATGTCCTGGGTCGGGGTGATCGAATGGAAATTGTCGATCCAGGTGCCCAGGGCGCGCAGATTGAACGAGCCGGGGATGAAACCGATCTCCGGCACCTGGTAGGCGAATTCCAGGTCCACGCCGCCGGTCTTCTGGGCGTTGAGATTCTGCTGGGGCACATTGATGCGGCTCACCCCCACAACGTTGGAGGGATCGGGGGTGACGAAGGGCGCATAGACCGAGGCCGCCCCGTTCACCGCCCAGTCGTCCATGATGGTCTGGATGCCCACCGTGGCGATGATGTCCTTCATCTTGATGTAGTAATAGTCGAGCGAGATGGAGAGGCCCGACAGCCATTCCCAGCCCGGCTGGAAGACGAAGCCGGCGGTATAAGTCTCGCCGCTCTCGGGCCTGAGCGCCAGATTGCCCACCGTGTTGCTCTTGATGAAGCCGGAAGTGCCCAGCACCTTGTTCTGGATATTGGGATTGCCTTCCGAGCCTGGATTGTAAAGCTCGTTCAGGTTGGGCGCGCGAATGTCGTGGCTGCGGGTGCCGCGCAGGCGCAGATTGTCGTTCACGTCCCAGGTGAAACCGATTTTCCAGGTGGTGACGTTGCCCGATGTGGAATATTCGGTGTTGCGCACCGCGCCGTTGATGCCGAAGGTCTGGATGAAGGGCAGGTCGCGCAGGATCGGGACTTCGACCTCGCCATAGAATTCATGCACCAGGATATGCCCGAAATAGTTCGAGTAATTCTGGTTCATCAACGCGCCCTTCTTGCAGTCGTCGCAATTGTCCACGTTGATGGCGTCGCGGCGCCAGTCGAAGCCCAGCGCCATGCCCACATCACCCGCCGGCAGGCTGAAGGGCGCGCCGGTGAAGCCGAGATGGAAGGTGTAGAGGCCCATCCGGTTCTCGACATTCGAGGCCGAGTTCCAATAGGCGTTGGCGGCCCTGTTCTGCTCCACATTGTTGCCGAAGATGTTGTAGGGCACGCATCCCGGCGACAGGTTGGCGATGAGCTGCGCGCGTACGGCGGGCGGCTGGGCGTTGAAATAGGGGTTGTTGGCGATGGGGCCGCAGACCGGCGCGCCGTTCGGTCCGGTCACCACATAAGCCGAGGCGAAGAAGTCGGCGGTACGCGGCGTGTTCTTGATATAGGGCTCGAACACCGCCAGGCCCAGGCCCAGATCGGCGTCCCAGCTCCATTCCTTGTCGAACAGCTCGAAGATGCCGCCGGCGCCGACATTGCCCATCATGGAGTCGGTGCGGTTGCGCGAGGCGATGGACTTGAGGTCCACCTGGCGGCTGGCGCTGTACTGAAAGCTGGTGATGCCGCGCGCCGTCATCACGTCGCGCACGCTTTGCGGCAGGAAGGGATTGTCGGCGAAGACGGTGAAGCGGTTGAAGTTCGGGATTTGGGCGCCGAAGGAATTGTTGAAGGTCATCAGGCCGCCATAGTTGAACTGGGCATAGGCCTGCAACCCGTCGCCAAAGTCGTAGTTGAAGCGGGCCATGGTCGCCCAGCGGTTATAGGCGCCGCGCAGGAACTGGTCGGGATTCTCGAAGCTGCCGTAATCGCCGCCGCCGATCTGCTCGGTGTTGCCCATGATGATGCCTGGCGCGAAATTGTAGGTGGTGCCGTTCTCGCCGAAGGCGATGCCCTTGAGCGGGCAGGCGCCGCCGCCGGGTACGGTGCAGCCCACGATCAGGCCGCTGGCATTGTAGGCCGAGGTCACCACATTGTTGGAGATGATCTGGGCGGGAATGCCCGCGGCGCGGGGCGAGGAAGGCGACATCACGCCCGGCTGCAACCGGCCCCAGCCGCGCGAGAGCATGTTCTTGGTGCCCAGGCTGATGGTGACCTCGCCGCCGATCAGCAGATGGCCCTTGCCGCCGAACAGGCTGGTGCCCCAGGTGAGGTTGGGCGCGAATTCCAGATTGTCGCCATATTGCGAGATGCCGAAGCGGACATCGCCCTTCAGCCCCTCGAAGCTGCGGTCCAGGATCAGGTTGACCACGCCCGCCACCGCGTCCGAGCCATAGGTGGCCGAGGCGCCGCCGGTGACGATGTCGATCCGCTGGATCATGCCGGTGGGGATCAGGTTGCTGTCCACCACATTGGTGGGGGCGTCGGGCACGAAGCGCTTGCCGTTGACCAGAAGCAGGGTGCGGGTCGAGCCCAGATTGCGCAGATTGAGGTTGGCCTTGGAGGCGTTCTGCGCGCCGGTGGAGTTGACGCTGGGGCCGCTGGTGGCGTTGAAGGACGGCACGCCGCGGATGATCTCGAAGACGCTGCCCGCGGCCTTGTTGGCGATCTCCTGGGAATTGAGCGCGGTCACGGGCGTGGGCGCCGCGAAGGAGGAATTGGTGATCAGCGAGCCGGTGACGCTGAGCGTCTCCACTTCCTCCTGCACTACGGGCTGCGCATGGGCGGCCCCCACGATCATCGCCAGCGAAGACGCCCCCGCCAGCCAGACATTCCGACCCCTCGAACCAGTACGCAACATTTATCTCTCCGAGCTGTTGTGTTTCACGAACAACCCGGGCGTCCCCCGGCAGAAAGACGATGCTCCCGCGCGCCGATTGTCTCGTGCGCCCGCTTTCTGCGTACAACGACGTATAGCAACCGCCGTGCCAGCCGCCGGTGCGGCGGCAAACAGCGGCGTCATGGGCTTTTCACGAAATGCGCGACTCACGCGCGCGTCAGCTTTTGCGCAAGGGTTGCGCAGTCTGCTTGCGAATGTTGGGCAGCCCGCTTTTGCGCCAACCTGATCGCGCGCAAGGCAGCGCGCGGCGCAGGGCTGTGTTGTCCGCCGCGCTATGGCAGGGCGCGGCGGCGCGTGAAAGGATTGAATCGCTGCTCCGCCAGCGCGGCCCAGGCGGCCGCGGCCAGGTGCGGCGTGCGGAAATAGCGGCGCGGCTGCGCCGGATCGGCGTCGGCGTCGAAGCCGGTCGCCAGCGTCGTGGCGGCGGCGTAATAGCCGCCGTCGGGCGCGCGCTGCCTTGCAACGGCGCGCAGCAGCGGCGCGGCTTCGGCCTCGCGCCCCGAAAGGCGCAGCAGCAGCGCTACCTGCGCCGTACCCTCTGTCCAGAAGCCGCGCGCCGCCGCGCTATAGGAAAAGCCATCGCTGGCGGAAAGCCGCGCCCGCACCGCCGCCAGCGTCTGCTCCCGCCGTGCCGGGTCGTGCGGCAGCGCCAGGAGCGGCCAGACCTGCGCATCCAGCGCCAGCAGCGGGTTGGGCGTAACGCCATCCGCGCCGGTGCCCGCGGCATGGCAGCGGCAGTCGGCCCGCCACATGGCGCGCACGAAGCGGGCCGCCCATGCACCATGCCCCTGCCAGCGCGCATCGCCGGTGGCGCGCGCCAGGCCCGCAAAGGCCGCCGCCAGGTCGGCATTGTGCTCGGTGGATTTCCAGCTTTGCGTCACGGGCGCGGGCTCATGGCCCAGCGTGCCGCCGGTGAAGCCGCCGGGGCCCGCTTCGCTCCGCCGGCGTGTCAGCCACCCGCCGATCCGCGCCGCCCCGTCGCGGTAGCGGCTGTCCTGCGCGCCATCGTCCAGAACCAGCAGCGCCAGCATCGCCCAGGCCATGTTGCCGGTATCGCTGCCTGCCTGATAGCGGTCCTCCACCCATCGGTTCTCTTTCATGCCCCACCAGCCGGGCAGCTTGAGCGGCTCGGCCCGCACCGGCCCGGCGAGATAGGCGTTGCGCAGGCGCCCGTCGCGCCAGTGCCGGTCATGGCCGAGCGCCAGCAGGATGGCCGCGCCGATCCGCGCCGCCTTTTGCCGCTCGCCGCAGCCGACAAGGGCGATCGCCGCCGCGGCGTTGTCATAGAGGAAAGCCACATCCTTCAGCGTGCGCTCCTGCGTGGCGGGATAGCTGGGGAGGAATCGCGGCGCATCGCCATCGCCCAGGGCGCGCGCCAGATAGGCGCAGGCGGGCGTCGCCTCCACCGCCCGGGCGGGCGGTCCGGCCCAGAGCAGCAGGCCCAGCATCAAAAGCAGCAGGCATCGCATCCCGCGCATCCTGCCATGGAACCCCGGCCGCCCGCGAGCGAAGCCTGAACGGGCGATGAACGCGGCGGTCTGCTCCGGTTCAGCCGCAAACCGCCAGGATGCCCGGTAAGGGAGAGGCGCATCATGCGGTACTTCTTCGACATCCGGAGCGATCAGCTCGAAACCCGCGACGAAGTGGGCATCGAGCTGGAAAACGAGGCTCAGGCGCATCGCGAGGCCCGCCGCCTGCTGGCCGAGATCGCTGAGGACGAATTGCGCGTCTCCCAATGCGCCATGCTGACGGCGCGGGTGCGCGACCAGTCGGGCCAGCCGATCTACCGGGCGGTGCTGACCCTGGAGGGCGCCCGCCTGCAATAGCATCAGGAACCTGCTGCCAGCTCGCGGATGCGCCATTCCTGACGGATGCGGGCGGCGTCGATCAGCATCCGCCCCGCCCAGCGATAGACATTCTGCTCGCGCACCTGCTGGCGCATCAGCCGCATGCGCTCGCGCTGCTCCTGGGCGGGCATGCGCAGCGCCTGGTCCATGGCATTGGCCATTTCGCCCGCGTCGAAGGGATTGACGATCAGCGCCTCGGACAATTCGCGCGAGGCGCCGGTGAAGCTGGACAGGATCAAAACGCCCCGGTCGTCGTCGCGCGCGGCGACGAATTCCTTGGCCACCAGGTTCATGCCGTCATGCAGCGAGGACACCACGCAGAGATCGGCGGCGCGGAACAGCTCGAACACCTCGTCCGGCTCATGGTGGCGGATCACCAGCCGGATCGGCTGATAGTCGCCATCGCCATGGCGGGCGTTGATATCGCCCGCAAGCTGCAACGCTTCCTGCTGCAACTGGCTGTAGGTGGCCAGCTTGCTGCGCGTCGGCGCGGCCACCTGCACGAAGGTGAAGCGGCCCTTCCATTCCGGCTTGCCGGTCAGCAGCACGTCCACCGCGCGCATCCGGTCCAGGATGCCCTTGGTATAGTCGAAGCGCTCGATCCCCACCGCCAGGCAGGCGTCGGGCGCCAGGCCCAGCCTTTCGCGCACGGCGGCGCGGCAGTCGGCCACCGGCGGCTGGCCTTCCAGCGCCTTGGGCGGCCAGGCGATGGAGATGGGATAGGGCCGCACCTTGGTGTCCTGTCCGCCGAAGGTGACGGCCGCCGTCTCGCGATCGATGCGGCTTTCGATGAAGCGGTCCACGGTCTCGAAGAAATTGTTGCAGTGGAACTGGGTGTGGAAGCCGATGACGCTGCTGCCCAGCAGGCCCTCCAGGATGCGCTCCTTCCAGGGGCAGATGCCGAAGGTCTCGGCATTGGGCCAGGGGATGTGCCAGAAGGTGACGATGGTCGCCTTGGGCAGAAGCTGGCGGATCATGCGCGGCGCCAGCGCGAAATGATAATCCTGCACCAGCACGATGGGGTCTTCGGTGCGCGCTTCCTCGGCCACCGCCTGGGCGAAACGCTGATTGATCCGCTCATAGCAGGCCCAGTCGCTCTCGCGGAAGGCCGGCCGCACGAAGGCGATGTGGCAGAGCGGCCAGAGACCCTCATTGGCGAAGCCGTAATAATAACCGTCCTGTTCCTCCTCGCTGATCCAGACGCGGCGCAACGTATAGGCGGGCCTGGCGGGCGGCACCATGATGCGGTCCTGCGAGTCCACCGTCTCGCGGTCGGCGCTGCCGCTGCCATGGGCGATCCAGGTGCCGCCGCAGGCGCGCATCACCGGCTCCAGCGCCGAAACCAGGCCGCTGGCAGGCGTCTGGATCTCGATGCCGCCGCCCTCGAGATGGTTATGGATGTAAGGCTCGCGGTTGGAGAGGATGATCACCTCCGCCCCGGGCAATGCGCGGTGCAGCAGGTCCTGCAGCGATTGCGGCGTCCATTGGGTGTGGGCGTCCTCGGTGGGGGCGCTGCCCAAATCCAGCTCGCGCAGCATGCGCTGGATTTCGCGGTCCAGCGGCGTGTTGGCGGCGCGCGGCTGCGGGCGGCGGCCCGCGCGCACCTCGTTGATGGCGCGGCGCAGCGAGCCCATCCAGCCGCGCAGCAGGAAGATCACCAGCAGGGCCGCGCTGCCCGCCACCACCATGCCGACCAGGAACAGGCTGCCGATCACATAGGTCTGCACCTGGCTGCTGCGTGCGTCGATGAAGGAAAGGTCGTGCAGCACCACCATGTGCACGGGGCGGAGGGCGGCGATGGGGAAGGCGGCCGCCAGCACATGGCGCCTGCCATAGGTAACGTCGGCGAAGCTTTCATTGCCGTTGCGCGCCACCCGGGCGCAGGAGAATTCGGTGGGCAGCTCCGTCGTGGCGGCCAAGAGCTTGCCATTCTCCTCGCACAGGCCCACCGCCAGGATGCGATCGTCCGCCGTCACCGCCTGCAGGATGCCGCGCAGCCGCGCCGCGTCATTGTCGGCCAGGGCGCGGCGGATCGAGCCTTCGGTCGAGCTGTAGACCAGCCGCGAGCGCGATTCCACGTCGCGGCGCGACCATTGCTCCACCAGCGAGCGCGACAGGGGCGCCAGCGCCATGGTGAGCAGGCCGAGCAGCGCCAGTCCCGCCAGCACATAGAGCGTGCCGGTCACCAGCCGCCGCCGCGTTTCCTGTTGCAGCGTCATCGGAGCGCCTTCCAGGGCCGGCTGAGCAGCGCCGCGCAGTTGATCAGGCCCACCAGCGAGTAGGTCTGGGGATAGTTGCCCCACAACTCGCCCGTATCGGGGTCCATGTCCTCCGACAGGAGCCCGGCGGCGCTGCGCCGCGACAGCATCTCCTCGAACATCACGCGCGCCTCGTCGGTGCGCCCGGTCAGGTGCAGCGCCTCGATCAGCCAGAAGGTGCAGACGGTGAAGGCCGTCACGGGCAGGCCGAAATCGTCCTCGGTGGAATAGCGCAGCATATGGCTGCCGCGGCGCAGATGCTTCTCCACCGCCGCCAGCGTGCCGGTGAAGCGCGGGTCCTCGGGCAGGAAGAAGCGCAGGTCCAGAAGCTGCAGCAGGCTGGCATCCATCACCGTGCCGTCGAAGACGGCGGACATGGTGTTCTCTTCCGGCCGCCAGGCGGCGGCCTCGACGCGGTCGCGGATGCGCGCCGCGCGCTTGGCCCAGAGGGCGGCGCGCTCATGCAGCTCCAGCGCCGCCGCCGCCGTCGCCAGCCGGTCGCAGGCCGCCCAGCACATCACGGCGGAATAAGTGTGGACGCTCTGGCGCGTGCGCAGCTCCCACAGGCCGGAATCGGGCGTGTCGTGCAGCCGCCAGGCGCATTCGCCCACTTTCTCCAGCGACTCGAAATCCTCCCGGCCGGAGGGCCGCAGCAGGCGCAGGTCGAAAAAGGCCTGCACGCCCGACAGCACGATCTGGCCATAGACGTCGTGCTGCACCTGGGCATAGGCCTGGTTGCCCAGCCGCACCGGCCCCATGCCGCGATAGCCGGGCAGGGCGGGCGCCTCGCTTTCCTCCAGCCGCGTTTCGCCCAGCACGCCATAGAGCGGCTGGATGGCGCCGCCCCGGGCTTCGTCCACGATGTTGCGCAGATAGGTGAGGAAGGATTCCAGCACGTCCAGCGCGCCCAGCCGGTTCAGCGCATGCACCGTGTAGTAGGCGTCGCGGATCCAGCAGAAGCGATAGTCCCAGTTGCGCCGCGAGCCCGGATGCTCCGGCACCGAGGTGGTCAGCGAGGCCACGATGGCGCCGGTCTCCTCATGCTGGCAGAGCTTCAGCGTGATGGCGGCGCGGATCACCGCCTCCTGCCAGTCGGGCGGCGTCGCCAGCCCGCGCACCCAGAGGCGCCATTCGTTGATCGTGTCGTTGAGCATCTGCGCCACCGCGGTGGGAAGGTCGCCCAGGAAGCTTTCGTCGGGGCCGAAGAAGAAATGCAGCGGCTTCTCGACCCGGAAGGTGCGGCCCTCATCCACCAGCGCCACCGGCGCGTCGGTGGTCAGGCGCATGTCCATCGCATCCAGGCCATAGCGGATATGGTTGGAGCCGAAGGTGCGCCGCGCGGGCTCGGCCGACCAGCCCGTGACCGGCTTCAGCCGCACCCGGATGCGCGGGCTGCCGCGCAGGGGGCGCACCACGCGCACAAAGGCGACGGGGCGATAGGTGCGGTCGCTGCGCTGGACGCGCGGGCAGAAATCCAGCACCTCGATGCCGTTGCCCGCCTCGTCGCTGTGGCGGCTGATCAGGACGGCGGTGTTGCGCAGATATTTCTGCTCGATGCGGACGCAGTCCTCCAGTTCGATCGCCCACAGGCCTTGCGCGCGGGGCCCCTCGCTGGTGTCGAGCAGATGCGAAAAGACCGGCGGGCCGTCCACGCGCGGCACGCAGGCCCAGACGAAGCGCCCGGCACGGTCCACCAGCGCGCTCACCTGGCAATTGCCGATGGGCCACAGATCCAGCGTCGCCGTCATATGCGCGCCGCCTCTTCCAGGAAGGCGAGGGTCGCGTCCACATCGCGCAGATTGTAGGACGCCGCCGTGGGCCGCGGCGGTCCCACCAGAACCCCCGCGCCGCCGCGCGCCCGCGCCGCGCGGAAGCCGGCCTCGTCGGTCTCGTCGTCGCCGATGAAGACGGGCCGCCCGCCCGCCATCGGCGCCTGCGCCAGGAAGGCGGCGAGCGCCGTGCCCTTATCGGCGCCGGGACTTTTCAGCTCGACCACCTTCTTGCCGCTCTGCACCGAAAGCCCCATCTCCACCGCCAGCCGCGCCGCTAGCGCGATGCAGTCGGCTTCGGCCTCCGGCGCCAGGCGGTAATGCAGCGCCAGGCCGAAGGGCTTCTCCTCCACGATGATACCCGGATGACGCGCCTGCAGCGCGCGCAGGCTGTCGCGGATCATCTCGCTGAAGGCGGGCGCGGGCGGCGACACTTTGCGCCCGTCGGGCCAGTGCAGCTCCGCGCCATGGCTGCCGCCGATCGCCAGCCCCGTGCCCTCGAACAGAAGCCGGATATTGGCGGCGGCGCGGCCGCTGACGATGGCCAGGCGTCCTTGCAGCTTGCGGCCCAGCGCGCGCAGCAGCACATGCAGCCGCTCCTCCACCAGAACGGCGTCGGGACGGGCGGCAATCTCGACCAGCGTGCCGTCAAAGTCGAGAAACAGGCTGGCCTCCTCCAAAAGATCGCGCGGCGGCGGGGGAAGCTTGCGGGCTTCTAATAGGGACATCTCAAAATCTCAGACTCGCATCATGGCCCGTCCGGCAATGGGACGGCAAGGAAAGGAATGTGCGGGAACCGGCGCGCAGCGCCGCCATGCGGGGGAACGTTTCCCGCCCTGCTGCGTTGCGCACGCAAAATCCCGCACGCTGACAGCGGCAGCTTTGCCGCGTGTGCCCGGTTGCATCTGCAACCCGGCACCGGATGCGGTTTCGGCGGTTTCCTTCGGCATGACGGAGGACCAAGCATGACACAGGACCGCAAGCCCGCGAAAACGGGCGCGAAGCAGAAGGACGAGGACACGGCGCGTGCCCGGCGCATCGCGCAGGAGCGGGGCGCCAACGACCCCGATTACCGCCCCACCGAGCGCGACGCGCAGATCGACGCTTCGGGCGCGCGCTTCCGCAGCGACGGCTGAAAAGGGCTGACCGGGATCGGATGCGCCCCTGCCGCCGGAGGTCCAGGAAGAGCTCCGGCGGCATCGGGACGGCATGGCGGTCCGGTCAGCGGTTCGAGGCGGTCTGGCTGACCCGGTTGCGCAGCGCCTCGGCCTGGGTGAGGTGCGAACGGATGTCGCCAACCGTCTTGGCGGCGAAATCCTTCACCGCCTGATTGTCGCCATCCTTGGAATAGCCGTCGAACAGCCGTTCGGCCTCGCGATGCGCCGCCACCTGCTGCGTCATGTAGCGATAGTCGAAATCGCCCGCATCGGCGCCGCGCAGATTGTCCAGCATGCCCTGGCGGCGGTTGTCCACCGCGGTGGGCAGCGTCACATCGGCCTTGCCGGCGCTGATGGCGCTCTTCAGCCCGGCGGTGGTCTTGGTGTGGGCGTCCACCATCATGCGGGCGAATGCCTTCACCTCGTCCGAGCGGGCGCGGTCGGCGGCGATTCGCCCGGCTTCCACTTCATACATGTCGCTGACCGCCGCGGCGGTGGCGAAACCGCGCGTGGTGGTGGTCATCTCGGCGGAAACCTGGCCGACCAGGCTGGCCACCGCATCCTCCACCGCGCTCACCGCCTCGGTGTTGGCGCCGGGCGCGGGCGGCGCATGGCCGGGCTGGTTGGGCGGCTGGGCGAAGGCCGCGCCGCTCATCAGGAAAAGCGCCGTCATGGCGCAAACAGATGATTTGATCATCAGGGAACTCCTGTCAGGAAAGAAACGTCGCAGCCAGAACGTCCCGGACGAAGCATCGTTGCGGCAGAACGGCTTGCACGCCCCAAGTTCCGTGCGGTGCGCGCCATCTCCGGTTCCGCGCGAACACTTATTTTTTCAACCGCGCCTGCGCCATGGCGGCATCCTGCACGCGAGTCTAAGCTGAAACGCAATTCTTCAGGAGGCGGCCGTGCAGTATTATGAAATCCGTCTGGTCCGCCAGGATGGCCCCACCATCCTGTCGTCCCGCTATGTCAGCGACTATGCGGCGCTGCGTTCGGCGCGAGCGATGGCCGCGCCCGACGACGGTGTGGAGATCTGGCGCGGCATGGAATGCATCTATCGCGACGGCCCCGGCCGGGCGCAGCCCAACTGACGGATTCCCGCTTGACGGATCACGGTCCGTGCATCTCGCTTTCGATGTGGCGGCCGATCGCGCGCACCGGCACCTCGTCCAAGCGGTAGCCGCGCACGAATTGCAGGCCCAGCTCCGGCGCCTTCTGCCACACCACCTTCGCCTCATAGGCCATGCGGCCGCGCAGATCGAGGAACCAGGCTCGCTCCTCGGGAAAGGTCTGGCTTTCTATGTCCACCCGCGCGCCGCTCACCGAAATGTCGCGCGCCAGGCAGCGCAGATAGCGGCTGCCGTCGAGATTGGCCAGCCTGGCCCCCCACAGCACGTTGCGCCGCGGCGCCTGCCGGTTTTCCGATTTTCTGAACATATCCCCAAAACGCGACCCAGCGGCCGGACCCTAGCGGGGCAAAGGTTTCGGCCCGCTGGCGGGCAAGCTTCAAATTTTAGGGATCGGTAGCGCCCCAATCCCTTAACGACGATTCCGGCCCGGGCGCGCCCGCCCTTGTCCTCTGCGCCGATCCGCGCACAATTGTGCGGGTGTGGCGGATTTTCCGGCAACCCGCGCGGGCAGCGCCACGTTCAGCAAGGTGATGGGCGGATCGGACAATTTCCCGGACGGCTGGCGGCGCTTCGCCGCCCTGTCCGCGCGCGTCCTTGCCATCGCGCTGGCGCTGGTGGCGGTGCCGGCGGCGGGGCTGGTGCTGCTGCCGCCCGCCCTGAAGCTGATGGCCGAGCCGCTGCCCGCCGCGCCCGCGCCGCCCGATGGCGGCTTCACCTTCGTCTTCCTGGATCGCCAGGGCCAGGTGATGGGGCGCCAGGGCCCGGTGGCGGGCGTGCCGCTCAGCCTGCCGGAGATGCCGCCCTATCTGCCCGCCGCCTTCCTGGCGGCCGAGGACCGGCGCTTCTTCCATCATGACGGCGTGGACTTTCCGGGTCTCTTCCGCGCCTTCCGCGCCAACTGGGATGCGGGCCGCATCGTGGCGGGCGGCTCCACCATCAGCCAGCAGACCGCCAAGCTCCTGACCGGCGACCGTGAACGCACATATGGCCGCAAATGGCGCGAGATGCTGGCCACCGCCGCGCTGGAGAAGCGCTTCAGCAAGCGCGAAATCCTCGAAATCTATCTCAACCACATCTATCTGGGCGACGGCGCCCATGGCGTGGACGCCGCCGCGCGCGCCTATTTCGGCATTCCGGCGCGGGAAGTGACTGTCGCGCAGGCCGCGATGCTGGCGGGGCTGGCGCGCGCGCCCTCGCTGCAATCGCCGCGCCGCGATCCCAAAGGGGCGCTGGCCCGCGCCCGTCGCGTGCTGGCGGCGATGGTGGAGACCGGCGCCATCACCAGGGAACAGGCCGAGGCCGCGGGGGACCAGGCGCTGGCGCTGGTGCCGCCGCGGCGCGACGATCATGACCATGTGCTGGACGCCGCCGCGCTGGAGGCCAGGCGCATCCTCACCGCGCAGGGCCTGACCTATGGTGCCTTCACCGTGCACACCGCGATCGACACCAGGCTTCAGGCCGCCGCCCAGGCCGCGGCCGCCGAGGCGGTGAAGACCCAGGGCAGGGCAATGGGCTTCTCGCAGGCGGCGCTGGTGGCGATGACGCCCGACGGCGCGATCCGCGCCCTGGTGGGCGGGGTGGATTACAAGGCCTCGGTCTTCAACCGCGTGACCCAGGCCAGACGCCAGCCCGGCTCGGCCTTCAAGCCCTTCGTCTATGTCGCGGCGCTGGAGCGCGGTTTTTCGCCCTGGGACTGGCGCCTGGACCGGCCGGTGAATATCGGCGGCTATCAGCCCGCCAATTATCGCGGCGCCGCCTATGGCGCGCTCCAGCTCACCGACGCGCTGGCGCGTTCGGTCAACACCATCACCGTGGCCCTGGCGCAGGAGGTGGGCATCGGCGCCGTCGCCGCCGCGGCGGAGCGGCTGGGCATCGCCTCGCATCTGGGCCGCTGGCCGTCGCTGGCGCTGGGCACCGAGGTGGTGACGCCGCTGGAGCTCACCGCCGCCTATGCCGTCTTCGCCAATCAGGGGCGGCGCGCCCATCCCCATCTGGTGACGCGGATCGAGGGCGCCTTCGACGGCGCGGTTGTGCATGCCCGCGCCACGCCCCGAGAGGCGCCGGTCCTAGCCGACACCGTCCGCCGCGACATGACGGCGATGCTCTATAATGTGGTGCTGTCGGGCACCGGCACGGGCGCGCGCCTGCCCCTGCAGGAAGCGGCCGGCAAGACCGGCACCAGCCAGGACTATCGCGACGCCTGGTTCATCGGCTTCACGCCGCACCTGGTGGCGGGGGTATGGGTGGGCAATGACGACAACCGCCCGATGCGGGCGGTGACGGGCGGGCGCGTCCCGGCGCAGATCTGGAAGCGGGTGATGCTGGCGGCCATGGCGGGGCAGGAGCCCGTGCCGCTGGACCGCAGCGAACCGCCACCGCCGCAAATGGACCAGTGGGGGCCGTCGCAGGACTGGTTCTTCGATGACATGGCCCGGGCGCCCGGTGCGCCGCAGCTCATGCCCTCCGGCCCGCCGCAGGGCTGGCGCGAAATCCGCGCCAACAGCGTGATCCCGCCGGACGCGCCGCCCGCCTATGACGCGCCCTATGACGGGCCGTCCGCCGGGCCGGTGCCGGAGCGGCGCACGGCCCCCGTCAGCATCGCGCCCCAGACCTATCAGGATTATCGCGCCCGGCTGCCCGATGAGGCGCCTGCCGCCTGGTAGCGCCTCTTGAGGCCATGCTTGCGCCGCATTCCGGCGGCCTGATGCGTGGGAACCCGCGCCCCGGCGTGGCGTTCCCGTCAAATAACAGCGGATGGACAGCGGCATGGCGGCTTATGGAGAATTTCTGCGCGGTCTTCTCGCCGATCCGCATGCGGTTTCCGCCCCGACGCCCTCCAGTCCGGCGCTGTCCGCCGCCATCGCCGCCAGGGTGGACCTTTCGCGCCCCGGCCTGGTGGTCGAGCTGGGGCCCGGCACCGGCGTCGTCACCGAGGCGCTCCTGGCGCGCGGCCTGGCGCCGGAGCGGCTGGTCGCCATTGAGGCGTGCAGCTATTTCGCCGGTCTGCTGCGCAAGCGTCTGCCCGGGATCGCCGTGGTCGAAGGCGATGCCTTCGCCTTCGAGCGCTATCTGCCGCGCGAGGCGGAGATCGCCGCCATCGTCTCCGGCATCCCGCTGCTGCTCTTTCCGCCGGCGCGCCGCCGCGCCCTGATCGAGCGGGCGCTGGCGGCGCAGGGCCCGGGCGGGGCCTTCATCCAGTTGTCCTATGGCTGGCTGCCGCCCATCAAGCCCATGGGTGGCATGCGCCTGCGCCGCGCGGTGGTCTGGCGTAACTTCCCACCGGCCCATATCTGGACCTTCACCGCCGAGCCCGCCGCCGCCCGCGCGCCCGCCAAGGGCGCCCGCCAAGACTCCGGCCCCCGCCTGGTAAGCGCCTCAAACTAAAGCAGCGGGAACTTTTCCGGGGCCGCCCCGTTATTCGCCCAACGGGGGGCATCTTGGCGTCCGGCGCAGACGATCTGACCTACGGCTTCCTGGAAGGCGGCGGCGCGATGGCCGCGCGCATCCGGGATTTCGACTGGGCCGCCACCCCGCTCGGCCCCATCTGGGGCTGGCCGCCCACGCTCAAGGCCGTCACCAGCCTGATCCTGCGCTCGCCCGTGCCGCTGGTCACGCTGTGGGGCGAGTTGGGCATCATGATCTACAACGACGCCTATTCGGTCTTCGCCGCCGACCGCAATGCGCGCCTTCTGGGCTCGGAGGTGCGCAAGGGCTGGGAAGAGGTCGCCGACTGGAATGATCATGTGATGAAGGTGGGCCTCTCCGGCGGCACGCTCTCCTACCGCGACCAGATGCTGGTGCTGGCCCGGCGTGGCGAGCCGGAGGAAGTCTGGCTCGACCTGGACTATTCCCCCATCACCGACGAGAGCGGCAAGCCGGTGGGCGTCATCGCCATCGTGGTGGAGACCACCGAGAAGATAAGGGTGCAGCGCCGCGCCGCCGCCCTGGCCGAACTGGGCGAGGCGATCCGCAAGACCGCCGACCCGGAGGAGCTGGCCCATGCCGCGGGCCTGATCCTGGGGCGCGAGCTGAAAGCCTCCCGCGCCGGCTATGGCGCGATGGACATCGCCGCCGAGACCATCGTGATCGGGCGGCATTTCTTCGCGGAAGGCGTCGCCGATGTCTCCGGCGTGATCCATTTCCGCCAGTTCGGCAGCTTCATCGAAGACCTGAAGCAGGGCCGCACCGTGGTCGTCGCCGACACCCGCGCCGACCCGCGCACCGCCGGTCATGCCGCGGCGCTGGAGCATATCGGCGTGCGGGCGCTGGTGAATGTGCCGGTGACCGAGGAAGGCGTCGTCGTCGCCATGCTCTATGTCAACAGCGACGCGCCCCGGCAATGGACGGAGGAGGAGGTCGGCTTCATCCGCGAGGTGGCGGCGCGCATCCGCACCGCCATCGCGCGGCGCCGCGCCGAGGAGACGGTGCGCCAGAACGCCGCCCGGCTCACCTTCCTGGACGCGCTGGCGCGCGAGACCGCGGGCGCCACCGGGGCCGACGCGGTGATGGCCGTCACCACGCGGATGCTGGGACAGCATCTGGGCGTCTCGATCTGCGCCTATGCCGACATGGAGCCCGACCAGGACCGCTTCACCATCCGCGGCGACTGGTCCGCGCCCGGCTCGCCCAGCATCGTGGGCTATTACAGCCTTAAGGATTTCGGCGAAACGGCGGTGGCGCGGCTGAAGGCGGGCGCGCCGCTGATCCTGAACGACATTCCGAACGAATTGCCGCCGCAGGAGGCCGAGGCCTTCGCCCGGATGGGCATCGCCGCCACCATCTGCATGCCCCTGGTGAAGGAAGGCCGCCTCACCGCGCTGATGGCGATCCACCGCAAGGCGCCGCATCGCTGGAGCGCGCAGGAACGGGCGCTCCTGGCCGAGGTGGTGGCGCGCTCCTGGGCCCATATCGAGCGCACGCGCGCGGAGCTGGCGCTGCGCCAGAGCGAGACCCAGTTCCGCACCATGGCGCAGGCCATGCCCGCCCATGTCTGGACGGCGGGGCCGGACGGGCTGCTCGACTGGCTCAACGACCAGGTCTGCGCCTATAGCGGCGTTCCCACGGCCGCGCTGCTGGGCATGGGCTGGACCGCCATAGTCCATCCCGAAGACCTGCCGGGCGCGGCGGCGCAATGGGCGCAGGCGCTCTCCAGCGGCAAGACCTATCAGGTCGAATTCCGCCTGCGCCGCGCCGACGGCGCCTTCCGCTGGCACATCGCCCGCGCCGTGCCGGTGCGCGACGAGGGCGGCCAGGTGCTGCGCTGGATCGGCACCAACACCGACATTGACGACCAGAAGAATGCCGAAGTGCTGCTGGAGCGGCGGCTGGAGGAGCGCACCGCCGCCCTGGTCAAGGCCGAGCAGGCGCTGCAGCAGGCGCAGAAGATGGAGGCCATCGGCAACCTGACCGGCGGCATCGCCCATGACTTCAACAATCTCCTGATGGCGGTGACGGGCAGCCTGGAGCTTCTGAAGAAGCGCCTGCCTGCCGATCCCATGGTGGGGCGGCTGATCGACAACGCCATGGAGGGCGCGCGCCGCGGCGCCTCGCTCACCCGCCGCATGCTGGCCTTCGCCCGCCGCCAGCCCTTGCAGCCGGAGCGCATCGACCTGTCGCAGCTTGTCGGCGGCATGACCGAGCTTCTGGAACGCTCGCTGGGGCCGATGGTGGCTGTGGAAACGCGCTTTCCCCATGGCCTGCCGCTGGTGGAGACCGATCCCAATCAACTGGAATCGGCCTTGCTCAACCTGGTGGTCAATGCGCGCGACGCCATGAACGGGGAGGGGCGCATCGTCATCGCCGCCCGCGCCGAGACGCTGGCTCCCGAACAGGCGCTGGAAGGCCCGCTGGCGCCGGGCGCTTATGTCTGCCTGTCGGTCGCCGACACGGGCGAGGGCATGGACGCCGAAACCCTCAAGCGCGCCACCGAGCCTTTCTTCACCACCAAGGGCGTGGGCAAGGGTACGGGGCTGGGCCTTTCCATGGTGCATGGCCTGGCCGAACAGTCGGGCGGCGCCCTCAAGCTGCACAGCGAGAAGGGCAGGGGCACCACGGCCGAGATCTGGCTTCCGGCGCTCCGGCGCGGCCTGGCGCCCGCTTCGGCGCGGCCCGCCGCCGCCCCGCCCGCGCCGGTGGCGGCGATGGACATACTGGCGGTGGACGACGACACGCTGGTGCTGATGAACACCGCCGACATGCTCGAGGACATGGGCCATCGCGTGGCGGCGGTGGGATCGGGGATGGAGGCGCTGCGCCTTCTGGAGGAGGGCATGGGCTTCGACCTGGTGATCACCGACCATGCCATGCCGCAGATGACCGGGGCGCAACTGGCGCAGGAGATCGCTCGCCGCCGCCCGGGCCTCAAGGTGCTCCTGGCCACCGGCTATGCCGAACTGCCCGCCGAGGCGGGTACCGGCCTGCCGCTGCTCTCCAAGCCTTTTACCCAGGCCGAACTGGCAGCGGCGCTGGCGCGGCTGTAGATTAATCCCGTTTGATCAAGGTCTTGGTGCCACAATTGCCAATAACTGAATGGTCAGTTATTTGTTGCGCATGCGCCCGAAACGCTGGGAAAGACGCAAGGAGGACCGCGCCGCCGAGATATTGGAAGCGGCGCTGGCCTGCTTCGCGGAAAAGGGCTTCGCCGCCACGCGCATGGAGGACATCGCGGCGCGGGCGAAGATCACCAAGGGCACGATCTATCTCTATTTCCGCGGCAAGGAAGACCTGTTCAAGGGCTTGGCGCGCCGCTCCATCGGCGTGCAGCTCGACGCGGTGAAGACCTTTGTCGCGGGCTTCGAGGGACCGACGCCCGAACTGCTGCGCCTGGTGCTCACCACCGCCGGGCAGTTCGCCATCACCAGCGACCGTGTCGTGCTCCCCAAGCTGCTGCTGGCCGAGGCCAACAAGTTTCCCGAACTGGCGGAGTTCTGGCGGCGGGAGGTGATCGACCAGGGTCTTGCCGTGTTCCAGGCCATCCTCGCGCGCGGGCAGGCCCGGGGCGAGTTCCGCGCCGTCGCGCCCGAGCATGCGGCGCGGCTCTGCATCGCCCCGCTTCTGATCGTGATGTTCTGGCGCACCGTCTTCGCCCGTTTCGATGAGGCGCCCTACGATTACCAGGGCCTGATGGAGGTCCATCTCGACACGCTGCTGCGCGGCCTGGCGGCGGAGGAAAGGCTATGAAGAAACTGGCGCTGATCGGTCTTCTGCTGCTGGCGGCCTGCAACGACGGGCCCTCCGACGCCTGGCTGGGCTATGCCGAGGGCGAGCAGGCACTGATCGCCGCGCCGCAAGGCGGCTGGCTCACCGAGATGAAGCTCGAACGCGGCCAGAGCGTCAGCAAGGGCCAGGCGCTCTTCACTTTGGACTCGACGCGCGAGCAGGCGGACCGCGACCAGGCCGCCGCGCAGCTTGCCCAGGCGCGCGCCAGCCTGGCGCAGGAACGCGCCAATCTCCAACTGACCCGCGCGCAGTTGGCGCGGCAGGATCGCCTGGCCCAGGAGGGCGTCGGCGTGCCCGCCGTGCGCGACCAGGCGCGCGCCGCCTATCAGCAGTCGCAGGCGCGCATCGGTCAGCTCGAAGGCCAGATCGCGCAGATGCAGGCGGCGATCAGTTCCGCCGGTTACGCGCTGTCGCAGCGCAGCGTTATTGCCCAGACCGAAGGGGTGGTGCAGGACATCCTGTTCCGCCAGGGCGAATATGTGCCCGCCGCCGCGCCGGTGGTCGCGCTGCTGCCGCCCGAGAATGTCTTTGTGCGCTTCTTCGTGCCCCAGAGCCAGCTTGCGCGCGTGCGCCTGGGCCAGCGCGTGCGCGTCACCTGCGACGGCTGCCGGCCGCAGGACGCCGCCATCAGCTTCATCGCCGCGCGCGAGGAATTCACCCCGCCGGTGATCTTCAGCGTCGGCAACCGTGAGAAGCTGGTCTTCAAGCTGGAAGCGCGGGCGCCGGGCGGCCTCAAGCTCCATCCCGGCCAGCCGGTGGAAGTGCGCCTGCCATGAATGCCGTCCGCCCCGGCGGGGCGCTCGCCATTGACGTGAAGGGGCTGACCAAGCGGTTCGGCGCCAAGCTGGCGGTGGACCATATCGACATCCAGGTGCCGGAAGGCGAGGTCTGGGGCTTTCTCGGCCCCAACGGCTCGGGCAAGACCACCACCATCCGCATGCTCTGCGGCCTTCTGACGGTGGATGCGGGCGAGGGCACCTGCCTGGGCTATGACATCCGCCGCGAGCCGGAGAAGATCAAGCGCCAGGTCGGCTACATGACCCAGCGCTTCAGCTTCTGGGAAGACCTGTCCATCCGCGAAAATCTGGAGTTCGTGGCGCGGCTCTACCAGATCGAGAACCGCAAGGCGCGGGTGGACGAGGCCATCGCGCGCCTGGGGCTGGAGCAGCGCCAGCGGCAGCTCGCGGGCGAGCTTTCCGGCGGCTGGAAGCAGCGCATGGCCCTGGCCGCCTGCATGCTGCACGATCCCCGGCTGCTCCTGCTCGACGAGCCCACGGCGGGCGTGGACCCCAAGGCGCGGCGCGATTTCTGGGAGCAGATCCATGCCCTGTCCGATGCGGGCCTCACCGTGCTGGTCTCGACCCATTACATGGACGAGGCCGAACGCTGCGACCGCATCGCCTATATCCTCAATGGCCGGATGATCGCCAAGGGCTCGGTGCAGGATGTGGTGGCGCATTCCGGCCTTGTCACCTTCGTGGTCGAAGGCGCGGGCGTGCGCCGCCTCCTGCCGGAATTCCAGGACAAGCCGGGCGTGGATTATGCGGGCTTCTTCGGCGCGGCGCTGCATGTCAGCGGCCATGACCGCGCCAGTCTGGAAGCGGCCGTCGCGCCGTGGCGGCAGCGCGACGGCATCACCGTCAGCGAGACCGCGCCCAGTCTGGAGGATGTCTTCATCCAGCTCCAGGAGGACGCGCCGTGAGAGGCTTCTCGCTGGCGCGCATCTGGGCGATCCTGGTGAAGGAGATGCTGCAGATGCGGCGCGACCGCATCACCATGGGCATGATCCTGGGCGTGCCCCTGATGCAGCTCTGCCTGTTCGGCTTCGCCATCAACCTCAATCCCAAGGCGCTGCCCACCGCGGTCTCCATCGCCGATCACGGCCCCTTCGCCCGCTCCATCGTCGCGGCTTTGCGCAACTCCTCATACTTCGACATCGTGGCCGAGACCAATTCGCCGGCCGAGGCCCGCGCGCTCTTGCAGAAGGGCCGGGTGCTGTTCGTGGTCGAGATTCCGGTCAACTTCACCCGCGATATATTGCGCGGCCAGCGGCCCGACCTGCTGCTGGAAGCCGACGCCACCGATCCCGCCGCGGGCGGCTTCGCCATGAGCGCCTTCCAGGGTCTGGTGCAGACGGCGCTGCGCGACGATCTCAAGGGGCCGCTGGCGGCGCGCGCCCAGGGCCCGCCGCCCTTCAACGCGGTGACGCACCTGCTCTACAACCCCGAATCCAATACGCAGTATTCCATCGTGCCGGGGCTGCTCGCCATCATCCTCACCATGACCATGGTGCTGATGACCTGCCTGGCGCTGACCCGCGAGCGCGAGCGGGGCACCTATGAGAATCTGCTGGCGATGCCCGCCACCCCCATCGAGATCATGCTGGGCAAGATCGCGCCCAATGTGATGGTGGGCGCGATCCAGAGCGCCATCATCCTCTTGATGGCCAAGTTCGTCTTCGCCGTGCCTATGGCGGGATCGGGGCTGCTGCTGGCGGGCGCGCTCACCGTCTATATCGTCGCCAACCTGGCGGTGGGCTATACTTTCTCCACCATCGCCGACAGCCAGCTCCAGGCGATGCAGATGACCACCTTCTTCCTCTTGCCCGCGATCCTGCTGTCGGGTTTCGCCTTTCCCTTCGCGGGCATGCCGCTCTGGGCGCAATATATCGGCGAGGTGCTGCCCGCCACGCACTTCCTGCGCATCATCCGGGGCATCCTGCTCAAGGACAACGGCTTGCCTGAGATCTGGCCCGACCTGTGGCCGCTGCTGCTCTTCACCCTGGGCGCGGGCACCATCGCCCTGTTCCGCTTCCGCCGCACCCTGGATTAAGCGGCTCGCGCGGCTCGCGATTGCGCGGCGCCCCCGCCGCAACCGGACGTGACGCGTTGACGCAGGCGGGGCGCGCGCTAGGATCGGCCGCGAAGGTGGCTTTGCCATGAGGAGCGCCCGTCATGACCGGATTGCTCAGCGACCGTGAAATCGCCGACCTGACGCCTGCGGAACTTGCGCCGCACCGCACCCCCATTCCCACCCAGGCCGTATCCAGCGACGAATTCTGGCCCGCGCCGCAGACCCCGGCCCAGGCCGAGGTCGAGGCGCGCCTGCTGGCGATGGGTGAGGAGCTTGCGAAGAAGCAGGGCCTGTCGCGCCGTCGCTTCTTCCAGACCGCCTCGGGCATGGCGGCCGCCTTCGTGGCGATGAACCAGGTCTATGGCGGCCTCTTCGACGCCACGCCCGCCGAGGCGCAGACGCCCGAACAGGCCGCCGCGCGCGCCGCGGGCCTTGCCGACCAGTTCATCATGGACATGCACACCCATTTCCTGCGCGACGACACGCGCCTCACCGGCTTCGTCGCCATGCGCCAAAGCGTCGGTCGCGCCGGCTGGAACAAGGACCTGGCGGGCAAGGAGCAGACCATCGAGGATTTGAAGTTCGCCAACTACAAGAAGGAGCTCTTCTTCGACAGCGACACCAAGATCGCGCTGATCTCCTCGGCCCCGTCCGAGATTCCGCAGGACTGGTTCCTCACCAACGAGCAGATGGCCGAGGCGCGCACGCGCATCAATGGCGAAGCGGGCGCGCGCCGCCTCTTCACCCATGCCATCTTCACGCCCGGCCGTCCCGGCTGGCTGGACGATCTCGACGCCGCCCTGGCGCTGAAGCCCGAATCCACGAAGGGCTATACGGTGGGCGACAACACCCACAAGGACCTCGCCAAATATCCCTGGCGGATGGATGACGAAAAGACCACCTATCGCGGCTATGAGAAGATGGTGGCGGCGGGCATAAAAAATGTCTGCGTCCATAAGGGCCTGTTCTCGCCTTCGGTGGAGAAGCAGTTCCCGCATCTGGTCGCCTATGCCGATGTCCGCGACGTGGGCAAGGCGGCGAAGGACTGGCCGCAGCTCAACTTCATCATCTATCACGCGGGCTATCGCAACGCCGATCCGGCCTCGTCGCTGGCGGAGTTCGAGCGTACCGGGCGGCTGGAATGGGTGAGCGACCTGGCCGAGGTGCCGGAGAAATTCGGCGTCACCAATGTCTATGGCGATCTGGGCCAGATCTTCGCCTCCACCCTGGTGGCGCAGCCGCGCGTCTGCGCCGCCATCATGGGCATCCTGATCAAGGGCCTGGGCGAGAGCCGCGTCACCTGGGGCACCGACGCGCTCTGGACCGGCTCGCCGCAATGGCAGATCGAGGGCCTGCGCCGCCTGGAGATACCGGAGGACATGCAGAAGAAGCACGGCTTCGCACCCCTGGGCGGCCCGGACGGGCCGGTGAAGACGGCGATCTTCGGCGACAACAATGCGCGGCTTTATAACGTGGACAAGGCGGCGCTGTCCGCCGCCATCCGCGCCGACAGATACACGCAGCAGAAGCGCGCCTATCTGGAGCAGGGCGCCGATCCGTCCAACCTGCGTTACGGCTATATCAACCGCGCGCGCGGCTGATTGCCGGACCCGCGCGCGTAATCCTCAGACCACAGGCATGTTTGCGCCCGCCGCATCGGAACATTTCGCGGCTGTCATGAAATGCCCGTCAGCCGCGCAAGTCCCGCACGCGGCTTCGTGTTTTTCCTGCATCAGGTCGGCGCGATATGGCCCTTCTCCCCTGATCAGCCCAGAGCTTGCGTTGACTTGTGCAATCGGTGTCGCAAACCTTTGCCCGCGCCGTTAGAGCGCCTTGATTCCATTTGGGGAGGCCCATGCTCTATTATAAGCAATATCTGCTCGGCGGTTCCGCGACCGCCGTGATCGCGATCCTGTCGCTTGCGTCCGCGCACGCGCAGGGCACGCCGTCGCTGGAGATCGAGACCATCTCCTCCTCCGCCTCGCGCATCGACCTCAAGGGCTTCGAAGCGCCCACCCCCGTCAGCGTCATCGGCATCGAGACCATCAACCGCGACGCCAAGGTGAATATCGGCGACCAGATCCGCGAGCTGCCGCAGATCCGCGGCGGCCAGGGCATCAACAGCGGCTCCAACTCCCGCAACGTCGCCCAGGCCAATGCCGGCATCGACACCGTCGCCATCCGCAACCTGGGCGCCAACCGCAACCTGGTGCTGATCGACCGCCAGCGCGTCGTCGCCTCCTCCGTGCAGGCGGGCGAGGTGGACATCGCCATGATCCCGCAAAGCGTGGTCCAGCGCGTGGACGTGGTGACCGGCGGCGCCTCTGCCGCCTGGGGCTCCGACGCGGTGACCGGCGTCATCAACATCGTCATCAACAAGACCTTCGAAGGCTTTAAGGGCAGCGTCTCCTACGCCAACAAGACCGAGGTGGAGCACAACCAGTACCGCGCCGAACTGGCCTGGGGCACCAGCTTCCTGGACGGCCGCGGCCATTTCCTCGCCGCCGCCAACTGGACGATCAGCAACGACACGGTTTTCACCGGCCAGTTGCGTCCCAACGGGCGGGCCTTCGTCTACAACCAGGCCTATTGCAACGCCGTCAGCTATCCGGCGGCGACGCCCACCGCCAACGGCACCTGCTCCAGCCTTTCCGGCCAGCCGCTTCTGGTCTATGCCTATCAGACCGGCAGCGCCACCATCACCGGCGGCGGCCTGATCAACAACAACAGCGCCGGCCTGCCCGGTTCGGGCCTGGCGGCGAACGGCCTCAAGGGCCAGCATTTCGTGGGCACGGCCAAGGAGGTCGCCACTTTCAACTATGGCACCATCCATAACGGCTCGGTCTGCTACAATGGCTGCACCAACGACGCCACCACCGGCCTGACGCCCTGGGACCCGATCCCGGCCGCGCCCTATCACAGCGCCAACTATTTCAGCTATGGCAGCTTCAAAATCCTGCCCGACGTCACCGCCTCGATCCAGCTCAACTATTCGCGCCTGTCCAGCCGCACCTTCGGCGGCGAGCGCACCGCCTCCAACGTCACCATCTATGCCGACAACCCCTTCCTGCCGCAGGAGATCGCGCAGCGCTTCGTCTGCCAGGGCGGCGTCTCGGCCATCGGCGCGCCGGGGACGGCGACCTGCGTCGGCACGCTGTCGAACGGCTACGACCCCTATCTGCGCGACAATCGCGGCGGCACGCTGGCGCAGCGCCAGGCGCGCCCGGCCCAGACTCTGACCATGGGCCTGGACTATCTCAACAACACCATCACCACCGGCGCCAACACCCCCACCAGCCATTCCCTCTGGACGCTGGACAATCTCTGCGACGCGGTGGGCGTGCCCTGCTCCTATATCAGCAAGACCCTGTCGCGCGGCGTCTTCGGCCTGGACGGCGCGCTGGGCGACAGCTTCACCTGGAACGCCTATATCCAGCACGGCGTCACCCGCATCCGGCAATTCTCGCCCGGCAATGCCGTGACGGCGCGCTTCAACAACGCCCAGGACGCGGTGCGCGTCACCTCCGGCAATGTCGGCACCTCCGGCCTGCCGGTCGGCGCCATCGTCTGCCGCGGCGTGCTCAACCCCGCGCTGGCGCAGCGCACCGCGGGCCTGCCGGCGGGCGATGACGACATCACCGGCTGCCAGCCGATGGATCCCTTCGGCTACAACAACATCTCCAACGCGGCGATGCAGTTCATCAAGCCGGGCCTCAATCCGGAAAAGACCGGCATCCTCAACTCCACCATCACCCAGCTTTCCCAGACCGCGGCGGCGCTGTCGCTGAACGGCGTGCTGCCCTGGTCGCTGCCGGCGGGCGAGATCGGCGTCGCCTTCGGCGGCGAATACCGGCTGGAGCAGGGCTTCCAGTTCTCCCCCGACATCCGCGCCCAGAACACCGGCTGGGGCGTGGGCAACGTCAATACCTTCAAGGCCAAGTACCATGTCGAGGAAGGCTTCCTGGAAGCGGAGGTGCCGCTGCTCAAGGACACGCTGGTGCAGACCCTCAGCCTCAATGTGGGCGGCCGCCTGACCAGCTATTCGACCAGCGGTCTCGTGGAGACCTGGAAGGTCGGCCTCAACAGTCAGATCAACGACGATCTGCGCTTCCGCGGCACGCTGTCCTATGACATCCGCGCGCCCAATCTATGGGACCTCTATTCGCCGGGCGGCCCGGCGGGCATCACCTGCCAGCCCTTCGTGCCGCGCCCGGGCGTGGGGCCCAATCCCTGCTTCAACGTCAGCGGCGGCAATCCCAACCTGCAGCCGGAGCGGGCCAACACCGCCTCGGCGGGCTTTGTCTTCACGCCCACCTGGCTGCCGGGCTTCACCGCCTCGGTGGACTGGTACCAGATCCACCTGCATGGCGGCGTCACCACGCCCAACCAGAACACCATCCTGACGCGGTGCCGCGCGGGCGAGCAGGTCTATTGCAACCAGATCCAGTTCCAGGTCCCGGGCGACACGCTCAGCCCCATCGCCTTCATCTTCTCCACCCGCGTCAACGCCGCGCTTCTGTCCACGGCGGGCTTCGACTTCGCGGCCGCCTATGGCTTCGATCTCTTCACCGGCCAGATGGACGTCACCTTCAACGGCAACTATGTCTATGACTTCTCCCAGGACCTGAACGGCATCAATTTCCAGGGCGCGGGCGCGGTCAACGCTTTCTACAGCGGCGGTCCCAAGTTCCGGGGCACGCTGTCGGCGAACTACCGCGAAGGCCCCTGGACGCTCGGCATCCAGACCCGCATCACCGGCGATGCGGTGCTGGACAACGGCACGCAGAACCAGCCCACGCTGGTCTATGCCACGCCCACCTATCAGCGCATCAACGGCGTGGATGTGGCGACGGTGCAGCCCGGCCGCAACGGCGACGGCATCACCGAGACCAACTACCAGGCCATCCGCGCCCCCATCGACCTGCGCGTGCAGTATCGCTGGACCAACAACATCACGCTCTATGCGGCGATCGACAATATCCAGAACCTGCCGGTGGATTCGACGCTGCGCCGGGCCTATCGCATGGGCGTCCGCTTCGCCTATTGAGCGTCCGCCGCAGAAATCCGGCCCCGGGCGCCGTGGCGCGCCCGGGGCTTTTCTTTGCCCGCGCCGCCCGCTGGCGCATTTTCGCGTTTCCCTCAATCGCGAAAATGCTCCAGCGCCTTGTTTTGTCGCGGTTCCGGACGGAAAACCGTTGCACACTTTTCCTGGAACCGCTTTATGCCTCGGGCATGATGCTTCGCCCTGCCGCCGCGCTCTGTGCGCTCCTGGCCGCCATTCTTCCCGCCCAGGCGCAGAGCCTTGCCGGCGCGCTTCTGGACGGCACGCCCAATGCCGATTTGCGTCTGCGCTATGAGAGCGTCACCGACAAGGCACGCGCGCTGCCCGCCGACGCCATCACTTTTCGCGTCCGGCTGGGTTATGAGACCGCGCCCTGGCACGGCCTGACGCTGGCCGCGGCCGCCGACATCCTGGTGCCGGTGGGCGACACCGCCTACAACACCACCCGCAACGGCAAGACGGTGTATCCCACCATCGGCGATCCGCAGCTTGTCGCGCTGAAGCATCTCAACCTCGCCTGGTCGGGCTTCGATACCCGCATCGTCGCCGGGCGCCAGCGCCTGGCGCTGGGCAGCCAGCGTTTCCTCGCCAGCCCCGACTGGCGCATGCACGGCCAGAGCTTCGATGCGGTGCAGTTGGTCAACAGCGCGCTCGACGGGCTGGAGCTGACCTATATCTGGATCGGCCGCGTCAACCGGCTCTATGGCGACACGCTGCCCTTCGATCCTGCGGCGGCGGCCGCCGCCACCAACCAGGCCGGCTATTACAAGAGCGACAGCCATGTGCTGGGCGCCGCCTATACCGGCATCGCGGGCCTGAAGCTGGAGGCCTATGCCCTGCTGCTCGATCTCGATCCGCCCGGCTATGCCACGCGCCCGGCGCAGCTTGCGGCGGCGGCGCGCCTATCCACCGCCACCTATGGCGCGCGGGCGGAATATGACCTGCCGCTTTCGGACGATCTGCGCGCACGCTTCATCGCCGATTATGCCCGCCAGCAGCCTTATGCCGCCAACCCGCTTTCCTTCGGGCTGGACTATTGGCTGGGAGAGGCGGGGCTTTCCTGGCGCGGCTTCGGCTTAGGGCTCGGCTATGAGGTGCTGTCGGGCAACGGCACGGTGGCGCTCTCCACCCCCATCGGCATGCTGCACGCCAACAATGGCTGGGCCGATCTCTTCACCACGACGCCGCTCAACGGCCTTGCGGACCTTTATGCACGCGGCAGCTATGCCTGGCCGGGCTTTCTGGGCCTGCGCGGCCTGACCGCGACGGTGACGTATCACGACTTCAAGACCGGCCGCCTCGGCCGCGGCATCGGCAGCGAATGGGACGCGCAGACGGAATTGCAGCTCGACGCCCATGTGACGTTGCTGGCGAAATACGCCAACTATGCCGGGTCGGGCGCGGCCTTTGGCGGCTTTCCCGACAAGTCGGTCTTCTGGCTGCAGACCGTCTTCCGCTACTGAGCGCGGTCCCAGTCTTCCCTGGGCACGAAGCGGCCGGTGGCGCGGATCTCGTCCAGCACCGCGCGCGAACGCACATACCAGCCATTCTGCTTCTGCGGCGTGATGTGGTTATGGTCGCTGTCCACCATGGGCAGAAGCTCCTTCGGCCCCTTGATGGCGTTGAAGGCGGCGATGATGCCATAGGGCGGCGAGGTGACGTCCAGGAAGCCCGGCGCCACCAGCGCAGCGGCGGTGATGTCGGGGGCGAAGCTCATGGCGTCGAAATAGGGCGCGGTGGCGGCGACCCTGGGATCGCTGCTGGACCAGTTGGGATAGCCCTGGCGCGCGCCCTGCACATCGCCCACGATGTTGGCGCCCGAAGGCACATTGACCAGCATGGCGGTGATCTGGTCGGGCACCAGCCCCGCCACCGCGAAGCTCTGCTGCCCGCCCATGCTGGTGCCCATCACCACCACCGTGCGCCCGTCCCAGTTGGGATGGGTGCGGATATATTCGATGGCGCGCACGTCGCGCAGATACATGTTGAGGAAATAGCTGGTCTCGCGGTCGGTATTGCCCAGGCTGGCATAATTGCGCGGCGCGGTGTCCTCGTCGGGCCGCATGTCGTGGGAGGTGACGTTGAAGGCGAGCCAGCCTTCGGCCGCGCGGTTGACCGAGGTTTCCTTCTGCAGGGGATAGACGCCCGCATACTGGAAGATCACCAGCGCCGGATATTTGCCGCTGCCGGTGCGCGGCACCGCCAGATAGCCCTGGGTGCGGGAGTTGAACGCGTCCAGCGTTACCATGGAGAGTGTCACATCGGCCTTGCCCGATTCCACCTCCTCCAGACGCGGATTCACCGGCACGGCGCGTAGCGCGGCCAGCTTGGCATCCCAGAACTGCCGGAAATCGGCGGGACGCGGCGCGGGCGCGCGGATGTCGCGGATGCCGACGGCGGCGGCGGCGCTCATCGCCGCCTGCGAGATGGCGGTGACGTTGGGCGCAGGCCCGTTCGCGGGCGGGACGGGGCGCAGCACCAGGGTGATGATGCCGGGGCGCGACAGCGCGCCTTCCACGGTGGCCGCGCCGCTCGAAAGATCGAGCGCCCCCGACGACAGCACCGCCAGATTGTTCTCCCGCACCTCATAAGTATAGGCCGCGGTCGGCATGCCGAGCGGCGCGCGCACCGTCCAGCGCACTGTTTCGCCCACGGCATAGAGGCCATTGGGACGCGCGGGCGTGATGGTGATGTTGGGATTGAAGGGCGGGCCGGCGGGCGCCTGCGCGGGCGGCGCGGCGGGCGCCGGGGCAGGGGCGGCGACCTGCGCCTCTACGGCGGAGACCGCCAAGGCGCTGACCAGAACAAATGCAAGAATGCGGCGCATCGGACTTCCTCGTGTCTTTGCCGTCAGCGGACCGGCGCCTCGAAGGGCGAGGCAGGCAGGCCCGAGCCGTCATATAAAGTGCAGACCGGGCTTTCGCCCCAGCAATAGCGCACGCGGGTGGCGTCGCCCGCATCGGGCAGCACCACGCTCGCGCCCTCGATGCGGCTATAGGCCCAGCGGCAGGAGCCCGCCGCCGTCCCGCACAGCTCGAAGGCGTTGGGATGGCCGCTGCGGCCCGCCAGCGCCCCCGTCACGTCGCGGAACGAAACCACCGCCTCGCTCCCGCGCCGGGTCACCCCCGCCACCATCGGCCCGGAAGGCGGGATGGCCTCGCCATAGACGATGTGGCGCGCGGCGATGGCCAGCCGCCGCCCGACATCGCGCTTGTTGCTGGGGTGCAGATCGTTGGCGTCGCCGATGTCGATATTCACCGTCAGCGCCGCGCGCCTGTCTTCCAGCGCCGCCAGCCGCTGCGCCTCGCGCACATCGGCCCAGCCCGATTCCACCGGGCGGGTCGGGATCACGCCGTAATTGGGCAATTGCACGATCAGGAAGGGCAGGCCGGGATTCTCGAACTGCCGCCGCCAGTCCTCCATCATCGCCTTCAGCGTGGTGCGGTAGTTGCCCGCGAAGAAGATGTTGGATTCGCCCTGGTACCAGACCGCGCCCTTGACGCCGAACGGGCCCAGCGGCGCCACCATGCCGTTGTAATTCATGGTCAGGCCATGGGTGACGCCCCAGGGCATCTGCGGCGCGATCAGACCGTCCGGCACTTCCCAATATTTCCACGGATTGGAGAGCGGCACGCTGGTGCCGTCGGCGAAGCGGATGGCGCGCATCTCGGCAGGGCCGCGGATGCCGCAGTTGCGCCAGGAACAGAAGATGTTGGTGGCGATGACGTTGACGCCTTCGCGCAACACGCCCGGCCGCACGGGATGCTGGGTGCGGCTGGCGAAGGAGGAGGAACCCACATCCATCCCGTTGATCCAGGTTTCGTCCTCCTCATTGACCTGGCCCAGGTCCAGCACCGCACCCGGCTTCCTGGCCTGCTCGGCGGTCAGCGTCACGGTGGTGCGCATCCACATCTGACCGATGAAGCCGTCCGGGTTGGTGCCGTGCCACAAGGCCCAGGGGCCCAGCGCCATGGGCGCGGTCTTCCAGCCGCTGTCGTCGAATTCCGCCCGCCAGGGCTCGCCCGCCTTCGGCATCGCCTGCCGCCACCAGGCTTCCCAGGTGCGGCCCCAGCGGCGCTGCGCCGCCTGCGGGTCCTTGCGGTACAGCGTCAGCATCTCCAGATCGTCCTGGAAATAGCCGAGCTTCGCCAGCGCGTCTTCGCTCACCCAGTTGCGCACCCGCGCCCCGCCCCAGGCGGCGACCACCATGCCCATCGGCACATTGACGCTGCGCTTCAGCTCGCGCACGAAGTAATAGCAGCTTCCCGAAAAGCCCCCGACCGTCTGCGGGCTGCCCACCACCCAGCGCACCTGATGCGCGGGGCGGAAGATCGGCGTGGTGCTGGCATTGTTGGGAATGGTGAGCTGGCGGATCGTGCCGTCGGTGGCGGCCTGCGCATCCTGCGCCGCGCCTTGTGCCGCGCGCTGCGCCAGCGCCATGTTGGACTGGCCGGTGCAGAAAAAGACATCGCCGATCAGTATGTCGTTCGCGGTAGCGGTCTGCCCGCCCGCCGTGGCGGTGAGGACATAAGGCCCGCCCGCAGCCATGGCGGGCAGGGTGGCGCTCCACCGTCCGTCCGCGCCCGCGCGCGCCTCGGCCGCATTGCCGCCCAGCGACACGCTGACGGCGGTTCCGGCCGGGGCCTCGCCATAGACCTTGATCGGCCGGTCGCGCTGCAGGACGGCGTGATCGGCGAAGAGCGGATGCAGCAGTTGCGGCTCCTTGGGCGCGGGCTGCGGCGGCTGGAAGGCGGGCGGCGGCGCGGGCGCGGGCGCCGGTTGCGCGATGGCGGACACTGCCAGGATTGCGGCCAGTCCCGCGCCCATCCAGATGCCAAGTTTCATGCGTATCCCCCCGATGCCGCGACGCCGCCCCGTTGCCGGAGCGGCGTCCCTGGCGATGCTCTTCTGCTCAGTTCTGCGCGGCCTGCACCGGCTTGCGGCCGAACTGCCGGTCCGCCCAGGCGATGAAGTGCTTCATATTATGCCATGAGGTGTGGCCGCCATTGTGCTGCCGCCAGGCCAGCTTGCCGTCCAGGAGGCCGACCTCGACCTCCGGCTTCTTCTCGGTGCGCCAGTCGCTGGAGACACCCAGCGCCGCGGCGCCGTTGATCTGCCAGGCGGGCTGCGCCGCCACGGTGGCCATATAGCTGCCCTGCTGGTCCAGCCACAGCGCGTCGCCTTTCTCCGGGATGCCGTAGGAGATGAAGGTGAGGCGCGGCGCGCACAGCGCGATCAACTGATGCGCGTCCACCGGCATGTCGTTGGGCGTCATGGCGCCGAATTTGGATTCGGCGGTGGCGTATTTCAGGAAATTGCCCGCCACCCAGTGATACTCACCCGCCCCGGCCACCGTCTCGACCGCCTCGCCGAAATTGCGCCGGTGCAGCTTGGCGCCGCCTTCGCCCGAGGAGCCCACCAGCACCATGGCGAAGCGCTCGTCATAGGCCATGGTCACAAGCGCCGCCTTGCCATAGCGCGAGACGCCCTCGATGCCGATCTTCTCGCCATCCACCGCCTTGACGGTGCGCAGGTAATCCAGCCCGCGGCTGGCGCCCCAGGCCCAGGCGCGCAACGCGCCCCAATCGTCGGGCTTGCGCGCCTGGCCCTTGTTCATCAGGCCGATGATGCCGCGCGTCAGGCCCGCGCCATTGTCGGCCTGGATGCTGGAAGGATCGATCAGCGCAAAGCCCCAGCCCGCCGCGATCAACTGCTCCTGCGACGGCGGATCGCCATTCTCGTTCAGCGTGCGGGGCGGCTGCTGGAAGGGATTGGGCGCGATGAAGGGCTCCCAGCCGGGATGATCCTGAAACACCTGCTTCAGGGAGGGATCGATCCGCAGCATCGCCGTCTTGAGCGCGGCGTTGAGCCTGACGAAATCCGCCTGCGCGGGCTGCGAGGGGTTGGGATAGGCGCTCCGCCCGAACATCATCAGAAGCGGCACCGGCCCCTTGGCATTGTCGGGCAGCACCATGGTCATCTGGATTTCGACGGCGATGGCGGGATAGGCGGAATTGTCCACCCGCCCCACCAGCCGGGTGGAAGTCACCGGCATGCGGTTGATATTGGTCTTGTCCACGCCCTCCACCCGCCAGGTCACGCGCGGCATGTTGGCGGGCACGCGGCCCAGGATTTCGCGGTCGAACTCCTCCATGATCTCGGCCCGGCGCTGGCGCCATTGCTCCGCCGTCGTCACCGGCTGGCCGTTCTTCCGCGTCATCAGCGCGGGCAGGTCGGTGAAGGTGTTGGCCTTGGCCTCATCATAGTTGGCCGGGTTCGGCGCGTTGGCCTGGCCGCTGGGACCCTGCCGCAGCCGGGTGATGCCGAGCTGGCGCTGCATGTCCTGGTGATCCTGCTGGGTGGTCCAGTTCAGGGGCGCGGGCGGCTTTGGCGGCGACGCGGGTTGGGCAAAGGCTGTGCTGCACAGCAACAAAAGACCCAGCGCGAATCCTGCAGAATTTTTCATGGACGCCCCTCCGGTAGCGAAAACGGTTTCACCGTTTTTCGTTGCGGCACATGGCGCGCAAGTGCCGTCTCGCGCGGCCTGACCGATGGCGGGAGCATCGCATATATCCTATGCTCCGGCTAACAAAAACTGCTGGGGGACGCCATCATGTCATTGTCGGCGGCGCTGTCGCGCCGTTCCTTCCTGGCCATGGGCGCGGCGGGCGCCAGCCTAGCCGGCACGGGCGCGCAGGCGCAGCGCCGCACCCTGACGGCGGGCCAGGTGCTGGAGCGGATGAAGGCCAACCTCAACACGCCCTGGCGCGAAGGCGTGGGCGTGGACCGTTTCATCGCGGGCGGTCCCGACACGGCGGTGCGCGGCGTCGCCACCGTGATGATGGCCAGCTTCGACGCGCTCAAGGATTCGCTCAAGGCGGGCTGCAATTTCGTCATTACGCACGAGCCCACCTACTGGTCGCATCAGGACCGGCTGGACGAATTGCGCGACGACCCGCTCTACAAGGTCAAGCTCGACTATCTCACCCGGGGCGACATGGCGATCCTGCATCTGCACGATCACTGGCACGCCCATCGCTCGGTGGACGGCATCCATGTCGGCACGGCGCGGGTGCTGGGCTGGTCGCAATACATGCACAAGGACAATCCGCGCTACTACACCGTGCCGCCCATGACGGTGCTGGACATGGCGCGGCACATCCAGGCGCGGATGAAGGCGCGCACCTTGCGGGTGATCGGCGATCCCGGCCAGACCGTCAGCCGCCTGTATGCGTCATACGGCAATTTCGGCGGCCTTTCCGGCGCGCAGATCTTCGAGAATGTGGATGTGATGGTGATCGGCGAGGCGCAGGACTGGGACCTGCCCATGTTCGTGCGCGACAGCCTCGCCGCCGGGCGGGACAAGGCGCTGATCGTGATCGGCCATGTCCTGTCCGAGCAATGGGGCATGGAGTATGCCGCCGAATGGCTGCGCGGCTTCGTCAAGGAAGTGCCCGTCCGCTATGTTCCCATCATCGAGCCTTACTGGAATCCCGAAAGGCCGGTGATGGAAATCAACACCAGGCTCTGACCCATGGCCGAGATTCGCATCGCCCAAGCCACGCCTCCCGCCGCCGGACGCGGCGCCGCCACGCCGCCGCCCGCCGCCGGGCGCGGGGCGCAGCGCACCGGCCCCGTGATGGCCGGGCAGTTGATCGACCTGATCCTGACGCGGCTGGGCGCGCCCAACCGCCCGCGCAGCAATGACCGGCTGGTGGCGGGCGATCCGCTGACGCCCGTTACCGGCATCGCCACCGTGGCGATGGCGACGCTGGATGCGCTCAAGGCCGCCGCCGCGGCGAAGAAGAATTTGATCCTCACCGCCGACGCCACCTGGTGGTCGGAAGGCGACGGATTGGTGGGCATGGAGGGCAACCCCACCTTCCGCGCCAAGCGCGATTTCATCCGCGCCAACAATCTGGTGGTCTATCGCATCGCCGACCACCTGGCCGACGCCAGGCCCAATCCCATCGCCGACGGCATGGCGCGCGGACTGGGCTGGGAGGAGCAGACGGTGGAGGGCGGCGAGACGGTGCGCTTCCGCCTGATGCCCACCAATCTTCTCGACCTTTCGCGCTTCCTCAAGGAGCGCCTCGGCGCGCGCACCCTGCGCGTGGTGGGCGATCCCGCCCTGCCAGTGCGCGATGTCGCCGCCATCTGGGGCCGGGCGACGCAGATGCCAGCCATCCGCGCTCTGCGCAGCGACATAGATGTGCTGGTGGTGGGCTACACGTTTGAATGGGAAGCGGTGCTCTATGTCCAGGACCAGATCGCCATCGGCCTGAAGAAGGGCCTGATCCTGCTGGGGCAGGTGCCGTCGCTGCAGGGCGGGATGAAGCATTTCGCCGGATGGCTGGCGGGCCAGATCACCGAGGTGCCGGTGGAGCATATTGCCCTGGCCGAAGGCTGGTGGAATTTGGAGCGGCCGGTGAACGAGATCACGACCACGCTTTGAGGAAAGAGGATCATCCCATGCGCAGTTTCACGCGCGCCGCGGCTGTGGCGCTGCTTCTGGCGTCCTTCACCGTTCCGGCGCTGGCCGACAATTGGGTGGGCGCCTGGGGCTATGTCGCTTCGCCCCTGCCGCCGGGCGTGACGCCCGCGCCGCTCGCGCCGGCCAACGCGCCCGCCGCCGCCGCGATCCTGCCGCTGGGCGCGCCGCCGCCGCCGCCAGCGCCGCCCGCTGCCGCGCCGCAGGGCCCGCGCCTGGAAAATCCCGGCAATGTCGAAGTCCTTGCCAAC
>Ga0180217_1000820_pt1 | contig 41159 bp, 36 predicted proteins | sample eDN3rd37CBELigOP_FD_128521 | JGI IMG/M metagenome (GOLD analysis project Ga0180217, IMG submission 128521) | Enriched Organic Plus compost microbial communities from Emeryville, California, USA - eDNA 3rd pass 37_C BE-Lig OP (version 2) (version 2) ...
CAGCACCGCACCGATGCCCAGCCGCTTGAACACCGGCACGGCGATCACCGCGGCCAGCAGGAACACCAATGTCAGCTCTAGGCCACTACCGTGCATGCATTCACCTCCAGCCCATTATGCAGGCCGCTCCCGGAGTCCGGGGTGGCGCTTCGGATTGAAGCCGCCGACTGCCCGCGCTAGGCTCGGCGATGGTTCATCCAGGGAGAGGGCGATGAAGGCGATATGGGGAATCGCGCTGTGGTTGCTGGCCGCCGTGGCCCAGGCGCAGACCGCGGAACTGCGGATGCCGGTGGAGGGTGAAATCGGCATCGATCCGGTCGGTGCGGTGTTCGACTACCGGCTCGACACCGAACTGACCCCGGCGGTCGCCGCGTTGATCGAACGCTCGGTCCGTCAATGGAAATTCGAACCGGTGCTGCGCGCCGGCGTCGCCACCCATGCCAAGGCCCGGATGCATCTGATACTGGTCGCGCATCAGGTGGCCGGCGGATACCGGTTGAAGGTGGAGCAGGCCCGTTTTTTCGGCTATCGCAAGCCCGCATCGATGAACCCGCCACGCTATCCGGCCGAAGCGGCCCGGGCGGGCATAGGTGGCGATGTACTGGTGGCGGTGCGGGTCAACGCCGGGGGCCGGGTCGTGGATGCGGTTGCGGTGCAGAACGCCTGGCCGTACGCGAAATTCGATGAGAGCTCGCAGCGCTACTGGGGCAGGATCCTGGAAAAGGCTTCGCTGGATGCGGCCCGCAAGTGGACCTTCGTGCCGATCGATTCCACCCGGGCCGAACCGGCCGACACCACCCTGGTCCTGCCGATCAGCTTCCGCATGGATGTACCGCCGGCCACGGAGGGATGGCGCCAGGAATCGGCCGGGCCCGCCAGGCCAATCCCGTGGCTGGAGCCGGCGCAGCAGACATTCGACGCTTCCGGTTTGAAGCAGGGAGACGTCCTGGCGCTGGACTATGCGGTGAAGCTGAAGACATCGGTGGTGGGGACCGCGCTGTGAGCGTTCCCTTTCCACTTCCCATCATTGGATGCTGGAACAGGAGCCTGCGATGGATACATGGAGTCGTGCGCCGGCGTACCGGTTGCTTGAAGGCGATCCGCCGAAGATGCCGCCGCTGCCTGGAAAAAGGAGGACGCATCATGTCGCTGAAACCGCGTGATATCGGCCGGGCGCTGGTGCTCGGCCTGCTGCTGTGCGGGGCGGCGGGCGTTCTTGCCGGCGTCAAGGAGGTCCGCAAGCAGATCGAAGCGAGCATGCTGGTGACCGGTTCGGTGATCATCGAGGCGGACGGTTCGGTCGGACAACTGGAGGTGGATCAGCGCGAGAAACTGCCGGCGGTCGTCGCCGGGCTGATCGACAAGGCTGCCGCGGAATGGAAGTTCGAACCAGCCCTTGTCGATGGGGTCGCGCGCCGGGGCAAGGCGCGGATGAGCCTGCGGGTGGTGGCCAACAAGCTGCCCGACGGCGACTACCGGGTTGCGTTGACCGGCGGCTACTTCGGGGACGAGGCGATCACGCCCGAGGAGCGCCAGCAACGCGCGGATTCGGTCCGCGGCCTCAAGCTGAGGGCTCCAGCGTTTCCCGAGCCGGCGGCGCGGATGGGCGCGCGCGGCACGGTGTACCTGATCGTGAAGGTGGAGCGCGACGGAACGGTCGGCGATGCCATCGCCGAACAGGTGAACCTGGGAATCGTCGGCGACGAGCGCCAGATGCAGCAGATGCGCAACCTGCTGTCGAAGGCCGCGCTGGTCGCGGCGAAGAAGTGGACCTTCCAGCCACCGTTGGAAGGCAGCTCGGTCGATGCGCCGTTCTGGCTGGTGCGGGTGCCGGTGGACTACCGGTTCCCGGACGACAAGGTCACCGGCTACGGCGAATGGGAGGTCTATGTCCCCGGACCGCGCGCGACCGCGTCATGGATGCAGGCGGAGCAGGAAGGCGCGGGTGCGCCGGACGCGATGGTGGCCGGCGGTGTCTATGAAATCGGCAAGGGCCGGCGTTTGCTGACACCGCTGTCGGGCTGATCGACGCGTTCACGCCTGACACAGGCAACCGGGGTAAACGAAAACGCCGGCGCGAGCCGGCGTTTTCATCTTGCTGTTGCTGGCTCACCGCTTCATCGAAGCGAAGAACTCGTCGTTGGACTTGGTGTTCTTCATCTTGTCCAGCAGGAACTCCATCGCGGCGATTTCGTCCATGGGGTGGAGCAGCTTGCGCAGGATCCAGATCTTCTGCAGCAGTTCCGGTTCGATCAGCAGGTCCTCGCGGCGGGTGCCGGAGCGGTTGATGTCGATGGCCGGATAGACGCGCTTCTCGGTGATGCGGCGGTTCAGGTGCACTTCGCTGTTGCCGGTGCCCTTGAACTCTTCATAGATCACCTCGTCCATCTTGCTGCCGGTCTCGACCAGCGCGGTGGCGATGATGGTCAGCGAACCACCTTCCTCGACGTTGCGCGCCGCGCCGAAGAAGCGCTTCGGGCGGTGCAGGGCGTTGGCGTCCACGCCGCCGGTCAGCACCTTGCCGGAGCTGGGCACGACGTTGTTGTAGGCACGGGCCAGGCGGGTGATCGAGTCGAGCATGATCACCACGTCCTTCTTGTGCTCGACCAGGCGCTTGGCACGCTCGATCACCATTTCGGCGACCTGCACGTGGCGGGCGGCGGGTTCGTCGAAGGTCGAGGACACCACTTCGCCGCGCACGGTGCGCTGCATCTCGGTGACTTCTTCCGGGCGTTCGTCCACCAGCAGCACGATGAGGTGCACGTCCGGATGGTTGGTGGTAATGGCGGTGGCGATCTGCTGCATCATGATCGTCTTGCCGGCCTTGGGCGGCGACACGATCAGCGCGCGCTGGCCCTTGCCCTGCGGCGCCATCAGATCGAGGATGCGGCCGGCGATGTCCTCGGACGAACCGTTGCCACGCTCCAGGGTGAAGCGGCGGCGCGGGAACAGCGGCGTCAGGTTCTCGAACAGCACCTTGTTCTTCGATGCTTCCAGCGGCTCGCCGTTGATGGTGTCGATGGTCGACAGCGCGAAGTAGCGCTCGCCGTCCTTCGGGAAGCGGATGCGGCCGGACAGGTGATCGCCGGTGCGCAGGTTGAAGCGGCGGATCTGGCTCGGGCTGATGTACACGTCGTCCGGGCCGGCCAGGTAGCTGGCCTCGGCCGCGCGCAGGAAGCCGAAGCCGTCCGGCAGGATTTCCAGCACGCCGTCGGCGGCCACGCCTTCGCCGTGGCGGGTCAGCACCTTCAGCAGGGCGAAGATGACGTCCTGCTTGCGGGCACGGGCCACGCCTTCCTGGATGTTGAGCTGTTCGGCGATTTCCAGCAGCTTGGGCGCCGGCATGCGCTTGAGATCGCCCAGCGAATACTGCGGGAAGCCTTCGGGCACGCTCGGCGGCTGGCGCGGAACGTAGTTCTCGCCGCCGCCGTTGCCATCGCCGGGCATGCCGTCGTTGTAGCGATCGCGGTTGCGCTCGCGGTCGCGGCGGTTGCGGAAGCGGTCGCGGCGATTGTTGTTGAAGCGGTTGCCGTCGCGCTGCTCGCGCGCCTCGTCCTCGCCCGGATGCTGGCCCTGCTGCGACGGATTGCCGCCGGCGGATTCGGCACCGCTTTCCTGGGCGGGGGCCGGCGGGCGCGGCGCTTCGACGGCGGGAGCCGGAGCGGCGGGAGGGGCAGCGGGGGCCGGCGCTTCGGCCGGGGCAGCGGCCTTTGCGGCGGCTTCGGGAGCGGATTTGGCGACGCGCGGCTTACGCACGCGCTTCTCGGCGGGGGCGCCGGTTTCGTTGCTACTGTCGGACAAAGTGCGATTCCTCGCTAAGGTGGCGAGCGCCGGCTTGAACGCGCGGCGGCAGGTCGGGGAGTGTGTTGACTCAGAAGGGTGCGGCGCAGACATGGCGCCGGATATGCGGACACTAGCACCGCGCTGCGGCGACGGCAAGCGCCGGGCCGCAGCGGGTTCGCACGGGTTCAGCCGGCCAGGCCGGCCACAGCGGCTCAGGCGGTCTGGGCGCCGAGCGTCTTGTCGATCATCTGGGTCAGCTGGCCCTTGCCGACCGCGCCGACCTGGGTCGCCTGGACCTGGCCGTCCTTGAACAGCAGCAACAGCGGGATGTTGCGGACGTGGTACTTGATGGCGGTGGCGCGGTTCTCGTCCACGTTGAGCTTGACCACCTTCAGGCGGCCGTCATAGGTCTGGGCCAGTTCGTCCAGGACCGGGGCGATCATCTTGCAGGGGCCGCACCATTCGGCCCAGAAATCAACCAGAACGGGCTCGTCGGACTGCAGCACGGCGGCCTCGAAATCGGCGTCGCCGACATGGGTTACTTTTTCGCTCACTGGGTTCTCCTGCGGAGCCGCGGCGGGCCGCGGACGGATGGGGGCCGGGGACGGCCACCTCTATTGGGGTAAACTGGGGCGTTCCGCGGCCAGATCAAGCCATCCTGGCGGCCGCGCGATCCGGCTTTGGGGGCGCAGTTTGCGACGCCGCCGACGGCGATGCAAGCACGAGCAGTCCCTTATCAGTGGCGCCAACGGAACACTGCGGCGCAAAGAAGAAAGCATGAGCGACAAACCTTTAACCGACATTACCTTCGCTTCGTTCGACCTGCATCCGGCCCTGCTGGCCGGGCTGGAGAACGCCGGCTTTTCACGCTGTACTCCCATTCAGGCGCTGACCCTGCCGGTCGCGCTGGCCGGAGGCGACGTCGCCGGCCAGGCCCAGACCGGCACCGGCAAGACGCTGGCGTTCCTGGTGGCGGTCATGAACCGCCTGCTGTCGCGTCCGGCGCTGGCCGAGCGCAAGCCGGAGGATCCGCGCGCGCTGATCCTGGCGCCGACCCGCGAACTGGCCATCCAGATCCACAAGGACGCGGTGAAGTTCGGTGCCGACCTCGGCCTGCGCTTCGCCCTGGTCTATGGCGGCGTGGACTACGACAAGCAGCGCGAACTGCTGCAGCAGGGCGTGGACGTGATCATCGCCACGCCCGGCCGCCTGATCGACTACGTCAAGCAGCACAAGGTCGTCTCCCTGCACGCCTGCGAAGTCTGCGTGCTGGACGAGGCCGACCGCATGTTCGACCTGGGCTTCATCAAGGACATCCGGTTCCTGCTGCGGCGCATGCCGATCCGCACCGAACGGCAGACCCTGCTGTTCAGCGCCACCCTCAGTCATCGCGTGCTGGAGCTCGCCTACGAGCACATGAACGAGCCCGAGAAGCTGGTGGTGGAGGCCGAGACCGTCACCGCCGCGCGCGTCCGCCAGCGCATGTATTTTCCGGCCGACGAGGAAAAGATCCCGTTACTGCTGGGCCTGCTGTCGCGCAGCGAAGGCGCGCGCACGATGGTGTTCGTCAACACCAAGGCTTTCGTCGAGCGCGTTGCCCGCGCGCTGGAGCGGGCCGGCTACCGGGTCGGCGTGCTGTCCGGCGACGTCCCGCAGAAGAAGCGCGAGACCCTGCTCAACCGCTTCCAGAAGGGACAACTGGAAATCCTGGTCGCCACCGACGTGGCCGCGCGCGGCCTGCACATCGACGGCGTCTCGCACGTCTACAACTTCGATCTGCCGTTCGATGCCGAGGACTACGTCCACCGCATCGGCCGTACCGCCCGCCTGGGCGCCGAGGGTGACGCGATCAGCTTCGCCTGCGAGCGCTACGCGATGTCGCTGCCCGACATCGAGGCCTACATCGAGCAGAAGATTCCGGTCGAGGCGGTCACCGCCGAACTGCTGACCGCGCTGCCGCGTCCCGAGCGTGCGCCGGTGGAAGGCGCCGAGGGCGAGGAAGAGGAAAGCATCGGCCAGATCTTCCGCGAGGCGCGCGAGCAGCGCAGCGCGGAGGAACAGCGCCGTGGCGGTGGCGGACGTTCTTCCGGCCAGGGCAACCGTCGTCGCGGTGGTGGCGGCGAGCGTGGCCGCAGCGGCGAACGCCGCGAGGGCGGCCCGCGTGGCGACGGCAAGCCGCGCACCCCGCGCCCGCCCCGTCCCGATCACGCCGCCGGTGCCGGTGTCGACGCGACTACGCCGCCGGCCGCGGGCCAGGCGCCGCGCGCGGAAGGCGAGCGCGCGCCGCGCAAGCGCCGCCGTCGCCGCCACGGCCGGCCGGTGGAAGGCGCCGAGGCCGCGGTGGCCACGAAACCCGCCGCCACCGCGCCCGCGCCGTCGGTGGAAAAGCACGAGAAGCCCTCGTTCTTCAGCCGCCTGGGCCGCAAGCTGAAGTCGCTGGTCGGCGGTTGATGCCGCCGGCCCGGCCGGTACCGGGCGCACACCGGTACCGGCGACGCGCGGGGATCGCTTCCGCGTCGGACGCTCCGGCATAATCGCGGCATGAGCGTGCTTCGATTCGAAAACGTCAGCAAGCAGTATCCCGGCGGCCACACGGCGCTGTCGGAAATCAATTTCGAAGTGGCCGAAGGCGAGATGCTGTTCGTCACCGGCCACTCCGGCGCCGGCAAGAGCACGCTGCTCAAGCTGATCCACCTGAGCGAACGTCCCACCCGCGGCGCCGTGGTGTTCGCCGGGCGCAACCTGCTCAAGGTCCGCGGCGGCCGCATTCCGCTGCATCGCCGCGACGTCGGCGCGGTCCACCAGGATCATCGCCTGCTGACCGATCGCACCATCATGGAAAACGTTTCGCTGCCGCTGATCCTGCGCGGCGAGCGGCGCGCCGACATCCACAAGCGGGTGCGCGAAGTGCTGGCGCGGCTGGGGCTGGGCCATCGCGAGAAGGCGCTGCCGACCCAGCTTTCGGCGGGCGAACAGCAGCGCGTGGGCATCGCCCGCGCGATCGTCGCCGAACCCAAGCTGCTGGTGGCCGACGAGCCGACCGGCAACCTCGACCCGACCCTGGCCGCCGAAATCATGGAACTGTTCGCGTCGATGCCCGAACGCGGCACCAGCGTGCTGGTGGTGAGCCACGATCTGGCCCTGCTCAAGCGCATGCGCAAGCGCGTGCTCGTGCTGGATCACGGCCAACTGGTCGATGACATCTCGCCCGCGGATCTGGCCGAATGAACGACAGCAACCGTTTCTCGCAGCCGCGCTCGGGCTTCGGCATCTGGCTGGACCAGCATCTCTACAGCTTCGTCTCCAGCCTGGGCCGGCTGGTGCGCCGTCCCTGGGCGACCGTATTGACGATCGGGGTGATGGCGGTGGCGTTCGTGCTGCCGCTGGGCCTCTGGCTGGCGCTGGCGAACGTCGAACAGTTTGCCGGCGACGTCAGCGATTCGCGCGAGATCGACGTGTTCCTCAAGCTCGACGTGCCGGTGCCGCGCGCCCGCGTGCTGGCGGTCCAGCTGGGCGGCCGTGCCGACGTGGCGAAAGTGGAACTGCGCACGCCGGAGCAGGGATTGGCCGAGTTCCGCGAACGCAGCGGCCTGGGCGCGAGCCTGGACGCGCTGGACGGCAATCCGCTGCCTACGCTTCTCCAGGTGACCCCGCGCGGTGACGAAACCGGGCTGGTGGCGGCGCTGGAACGTCTGCCCGAAGCGGATCTGGTGCAGCACGATGCGCAGTGGCGCGATCGCCTGCGCGGCTGGCTCGGGTTCGGCGAACGCCTGGTCTGGGTGCTGGCGGCGCTGTTCGGCATCGGCGCTTTGCTGGTGGTCGGCAATACCGTGCGCCTGGACATCCAGTCGCGGCGCGAGGAAATCGGCGTGCTGCAACTGCTGGGCGCCACCGACGGATTCATCCGCCGGCCCTTCATCTATCTGGGCGCCTGGTACGGCCTGGTCGCCGGTGCCGCCGCGCTGGGCCTGCTGGTGGCCGCCGCGGCCGCACTGCAGGCGCCGCTGGCGACCCTGGCGCAGAGCTACGGCAGCCGCTTCGCCCTGGCCGGGCTGGACCCGCTGCGCGCGGGCGCCGTGCTGGCCGGTGCGACCGTGGTCGGCTGGCTGGGCGCGTGGCTGGTGACCGGGCACTTCTTGCGGCAGACTCGCCCGACCGCCACCTGACCCGCCCGCATGTCCGACGCCCTCCGGCATCTCATCAGCGACGCCCCCCGGGTGATGGTGGTCGACGGGTCCAAACTGGTGCGCAAGCTCATCGCCGATGTGCTCGAACGGGATCTGCCCGGAGTGGACGTGATCGGCTGCGCCAGCATCGCCGAGGCGCGCAGGGCGCTGGCCGGTGGCGAAGTCCACCTGGTGACGACCGCGCTGGCGCTGCCCGACGGCGACGGCATGGAGATCGCGCGCAGCGTGCGCGAGGCGTCAGGGCAGGCCTACGTACCGGTGATCGTGGTGTCCGGCGATGCCCAGCAGCACCTGGAAGAACGCCGCTTCAACGAATACGTCACCGACTATTTCGACAAGTCGCTGGGGCATGAAGCGCTGGCCGCCTTTATCCGCGGCTACGTGCAACCCGAACCGATTCCCGGCGCGACGGTGCTGTACGTGGAGGACAGCCGCGTGGTCGCCGAGACCACCAAACGCATGCTGGAGCGGCAATCGCTCAACGTGGTGCACGTGCTGCGCGCGGAAGACGCCTTCGCGCTGCTGACCGCCGAATCGCTCGGCCTGTCCACGCACCGCTTCGATCTGGTGTTGACCGACGTGACCCTGAAGGGCGAACTCAGCGGCCGCGACGTGGTGCAGCGGATCCGCATCGACTTCGCCTACGGCAAGCGTCGCCTGCCGATCCTGGTGATGACCGGCGACAGCAACCGCGACAACCAGGCCGTGCTGCTGCAGGCCGGTGCCAACGATCTGGTGCTCAAGCCGATCGAGGAACGCCTGCTGGTGACCAAGGTGTTGTTCCAGTTGCGGCTGGCGCGGATGGAAGGGCGTTGAACGGTCGGGATTGGGGATTCGGGAATGGGGATTGGCAAGGGCGAGGGACGTGTTGGGTAACATGCCAATCCCGAATCCCCCATCCCGAGTCCCTTCGCTGATGTCTGACACCGAACGCATCAAACTGGAACCGTCCTGGAAGCAGCACGTCGGTGAGTGGCTGCTGCGGCCGGAGATGCAGGCGTTGTCCGAGTTCCTGCGCCAGCGCAAGGCCGCGGGCGCGCGCGTCTATCCGCCGGGGCCGCAGATCTTCGCCGCGTTCGAGGCCACGCCGTTCGATGCGGCGAAGGTGGTGATCCTCGGCCAGGATCCTTACCACGGGCCGGGCCAGGCGCACGGGCTGTGCTTTTCGGTGCGGCCGGGCGTGCCGGTGCCGCCTTCGCTGATCAACATCTACAAGGAAATCCAGAGCGATCTGGGCATCGCGCCGCCGGATCATGGCTGCCTGCTGCCGTGGGCGCGGCAGGGCGTGTTGTTGCTCAATGCGGTGCTGACCGTCGAGGAATCGCGCGCCGGCGCCCACCAGGGCAAAGGCTGGGAAGGATTCACAGACCACGTCATCGAGACCCTCTCGCGCGAGCGCGAAGGCCTGGTGTTCCTGTTGTGGGGCAGCTATGCGCAGGCCAAGGGCAGGATCATCGACCCGCGCCGGCACCGGGTACTGCGCGCGCCGCATCCTTCGCCACTGTCCGCGCACCGGGGCTTCCTGGGCTGCGGGCATTTCTCGGCCGCCAACCGCTACCTCCAGGAACGTGGCCAGATCCCGATCGATTGGCACCTCCCCGCGCGCGCGCAACTGCCCCCCGATCCGCTACTCGCCTAGAGCGGAGTTTGCTCTGCTATCGGGATGCCCGGAGGTTCGCCGCCCGCGGGGTGATTGGCGCGGCGGAGCGGGATTCGCTCTGCTCAGCGTTTCTTGCGGCGCGGCTGCGACGGAGTGACCGGGGGAGCGGGCATCGGGGCCGGGGTGACGTTCTGAATCTCCGCCTGCAGTTCTTCCATCATCGGCACCATCTTCAACTGGATGGCGCCCATCAGGTTCTGCATCAGCGCGGGAGTCTTGTCGAGCAGGCTGCGGCCGGCCGGGCTCTCGTAGAACTTGGTGATCGCGCGGACGTCCTCGCGGGTGAAGGTCTTCTTGTAGACGTCCACGTACAGCGGGCGCATTTCCTGCCAGGAAAGCGCCTTGCGCATGATCTCGTTGGTCTTGGCCAGGATGCGGTCGGCCTCGGCGCGCTGCTCGGCGGAGAGTTCCTTGCCGGCCATCAACTGATCGAACTGCTGGCGCTGCATGGTTTCCATCTGCGGGATGATCGCGTTGAGCATGCTTTCCGCGCGCGAGGCCTGCAGCAGCTTCTCGATGTCCGCATCGGTGGGTTCCGCCGCCAGCGCCACGCCCGCGAAGAACATCCATCCGGCGAGGAAAACCAGACGCGGCGTGAGCAGGCGTTTCGTCATGTGTGCGGCTTTGCGGCGAAGGCGGGCCTGCATGGTGCCGACGTGGAAGTAAACATGACGTTAAACAGCGCCGGAAAACGGGACCGACGATCGTCACGGGGACCATGCGCACAGGAGCTGCGCCGTCCGATCCGGCACCCTGCCGTGCGTCCACCCAGGAGGGAGTTCCGTGATGCCGCGTTCCGCTTTGCCTTTTCTCCTGTTGCTGTCGGAGCTCACGGCGTTCGGCGGCGTGGTGCGGGCATCGGAACCGACGCCGCCCGCCGCGCCCGCGACGCTGCTGCGGGACCGGCTGCCGCACGAGCGTCCGTGGCTGATGGTGATCGGCACGCCGCATCTGGCCAACCACGGCCGCGACGTGATCAACCTGCAGGTCGACGACGTGACCACGCCGGCGCGGCAGGCGGAAATCGAGGCCATCGTCGCGGCGCTCGAACGGTTCGCGCCCACGCGCGTGGTGGTCGAACATCCGGCGACCGATCAGGCCGGACTCGACGCGCGTTACGCCGACTATCGCGCCGGCCGGTACGCACTGGGACGCAGCGAGGTGGACCAGATCGGCCTGCGCCTGGCCGCGCGCCTGGGCTTGCCGCGCGTTGATGCCGGCGACTGGAACGGCATGCCGCCCGGCGATATCGCTTCGATGGACTGGGACGCCTATGCGCGCCGCACCGGCAAGGATGCCCTGGTGGCCGCCATCCGGGATCCGCGCGGCGCCGACGGCGCGATACCGGCCGGGGTCCTGCTGGCGGACGCGCTGGCGCGCATGAACACACCGTGCGCGCTGGCCGAGCGCCACCGGCGCTACTACGACTACGCAATGCTGGGCGACGACACCGAGGCGCCAGGACCAAACTGGCTGGCGAACTGGCACGGGCGGAACCTGCGCATCTTCGCCCGCCTGGTCCGCCTCGCCGGAGACCCGCAGGCGCGGGTGCTGGTGGTCTATGGCGCGGGCCACGCGCCGCTGCTGCGCCAGTTCGCGGAGCAGTCGGGGGCGTTCCGGGTGGTGGATCCGGTGCCCTACCTGCGCGCGGCCGCGCTTCCCTGACCAGCCCGCGACCGGCCCGCTGTCATGCGGGCGGCACGCGACCTCCACTACAATCCGCGCATGGGGAGCGGACGACTCGACATCACGCCCACGCTGGCGATTCCCGACGACGAACTGGTCGAAAGGTTCGTGCGCGCCAGCGGCGCGGGCGGGCAGAACGTCAACAAAGTGGCCACCGCGGTCGAACTGCGGTTCGACGTGGCGCGCTCGCCGTCGCTGCCCGAGGCCGTGCGCGAGCGCCTGCTGGCCCGGCGCGACCGACGCCTGACCGATGACGGCGTACTGGTCATCGACGCGCAGCGTTTCCGCACCCAGGACCGCAACCGCCAGGACGCCCGCGAGCGCCTGGCCGCGTTCATCGCCGCGGCACTGCATGTGCCCCGGCCCCGCATCGCCACCAAGCCGTCGCGCGCGGCCAAGGCCCGGCGCCTGGACGCCAAGCGCGAGCGCAGCGAGGTCAAGCGCGGGCGTTCGCAGAAGAGCCACTGGGAGTAATCGATTGAGCGACGCCCACGACGTCATCCCCGCCATTCCACCGAACATGCCGCAGGTGCCCCCCAACCGCTTCACCCGCTGGATGGGGCGCACCTTCCTGCGCGTTTTCGGCTGGAAAGTGGTGGGCACGCTGCCGGACCTGCCCAAACTGGTCCTGATCGTGGCGCCGCATTCCTCCAACTGGGACGGCATCTGGGGCATGGCGGCGAAGATCGCGATGGGCTTCCAGGTACGGGTGCTCGGCAAGGCCCAGTTGTTCTGGTGGCCGCTGTCGCCGCTGCTGCGCAAGCTCGGCGTGGTGCCGGTGGATCGCAGTTCCCCGCAGGGCACGGTGGAGCAGGCGGTCCGCATGATCCGCGAGTCGGAACGGATGTGGTTCGCGCTCACGCCCGAGGGCACGCGCAAGCGGGTGGAGCGCTGGAAAGGCGGTTTCCTGAAGATTGCCCAGCAGGCGCAGGTGCCGATCCTGATGGCCTACTTCCACTATCCGGAAAAGACCATCGGCATCGGCAACGTGTATTACCCCACCGGCGACGCCGAGGCGGACATGGCCGCCATCCGTGCGTGGTACCGGCCCTGGCAGGGCAAGAACCGCGGAACGGTGTGAACCGCCGCGACAGGCTGTCGCTGCGACCGGATGCAGATAAAGATCGGATAGGTGAACTAAAGGAGGGGAGGACGTGAACTATTCCCCTGCTCGTGCCTTGCTTGGCAGGAAGCTGTAGCGCCTGTGCTGGCAGCTTGCTTCTCTTCATCGGTGCTGGCTTTTGCCTGAGGCCATGCTTGCACGTCGCTTCCGAGGCTTCAACTCTGTGCCCGTGTCCATTACGGACAGTGGCTCTTGCCTTGGGCTTTCCGCGTGATGCCTTCGACTTGAATGAAGCCGCATTCGGAACAATCTCAGCAAGCGAGAATCGCTCCTGCTAAGAAACTTCGATGCTCGCTGCCATCCAACGATTGCCGGCCGGACTTCGCGCGCCCTTCGGAGAAAGTGGCGGCGTCACGTCACTCGTCGCTCCAAACTACGCATTGCCGCATCGAGGAGATTCATGATCCAAGATCCCAGTTCCGAGGACATCGCAGTTCCGTCGATCACCTCTTGGGAGGACATCTTCGGCAGGTCGGCCTACGCCAGTGATGTGGACGGCACCAAGACCGAGCTGCTGGATGTCATCGCTCCCTATCGCGGCTTGCAGCCGGCCAAGCCTTGTGGGCTGACCAATTGCCATACGCCCCACAACAACGGCTACCTGATCGTCACCGCCGATAATCGCGAGACGAACATCGGGGCCGACTGCGGCAAGAAACATTTCCCCGAGTTCGCGGCTCAGACCCGCAAGATCGAGCGCATCCTGAAGGAACAGAACCTGCGGGCAATCGTGCAAGGAGCACAGTCCAGGGCGGATGCAACCCGAGCGGTTATCGCCAGCCTCCGCACCGAGGAGCGTGGCGCGGAATGGGTGACACGATGCCTTCTAGGGTTGAGGCAAGCGGTGGTCAATGTCGATCCTCAGCTCTGGCATGTACTCAAGCGACGGGCAAATACAGGCGACACCGTCGTCAACGAAGTTCGCGAGCGCTCCAAGAAGGAGGTTCGTGAAATGGTCGCAGCCAACCTCGGCCGCGCCGAAGAGTTGCGGTTCGAGTCCAAGCCGACCGGCCGCCTGAGCGGCTTGGAGGTGCTGTCCAACCGTCTTGATCTCAACGCCAACCTGGTGAAGGGGGCCGAGGCGTCCCTTCAGGCGGTTGTGGCGATCGATGCCCGCCGATCTGGTGGGAAAGCACTTCAGACTGCGGCGAAGTCGGTCGGTGAGATCGACAGCAGTCTGGCGTTGGTTCGGGAGGCCATCGCCAGCGGCCGCTTGTTCTTCACCGATGCGAATCTGGCTTTGGTGGCCTTCATCGCCGCCGACGAGGCCAAGCGGAAGAAGCTCAGCGGTTTGACCGTTGCAACGCTCTCGACCAAACGTACCTAGGCCGGCAAGTCACTCGGCTCGTATTGCCCAGGTTCTTTGTGCGGGCAGCAGCCCAACGCTCCGTGCATAGGCGACAGCTGCCCGCCTGCCGGGGAACGACTTTGGCCTCGGCAGGGCCCAAGAGGCCGGCCGCATTAGATTCGGGGCGAACAGGACATCCTGCTTCAGCAGTCGGGTGAATCCCCGTCCGCGAATCAGTAGCGACCAATCTTTCTCGCCCTCCAGAGCAACCGGCTCTACCGCCTTCACGAGGCCAAGCAGCCGAGCCAGTTGTACACAGGTGAGATCAAGCAGCTTCACTTCCATGGAACACCTCCGTGCGGGACATCCCATCTATACACCCAATCTGTCTATACACCCGATCTGTCCGATCCAAAGTTGCGCCAGAAATCGAAGGTTTGGTTCCGCTGTCCATAGTGGACAGCAGGAATCTTCTGAGTAGGCTTGTCCTTGGTTCTCACGGGGAAGCCAGCTTTGGCAAGTTAACTCGATCGTATTCATCAATTCCAGAATGCGTTGATTGCTCGCGCAACCGGCGGTCAATTTGATGGCGGCAATTCGGCCTACCAACATTTCCGCCAAGAAATACTTACCGACCCAGTACTGGCACGCCTCGCTCCGGCCTTTGTCCGCCAATGCAGTGACGAAGCCCAGTTCTGGTCATGGATCAAATACGAGAGAACTTCTTATCAAGAGCGCCGTACCTTGATCTGGGAAGCATTTAGGCCACTCATTGCGCATTTTGAAGCTGCTGACCGATCTGGTGGTGACGATTCAATTTTGCAGACGGTAGAGCAATTTGGCGCGGCTGCGATTCAATCGACTTGGCTGAAGGCGTTGGATAGAAGGGCAACCGATCCCGAAGGGGCCATTACCACCGCCCGTTCCCTGATCGAATCGACATGCAAGCACATCCTGGATGATGCAGGCATCCACTACGGGGACGAGGAGCTTCCGAAACTGTGGGCGCTGACTGCCGAGCAGTTGAACCTGCTCCCCGTACAACACGAGCAAGAAGCCTTCAAGCGAATTCTGGGCAACTGCCAAGCCGTAGTAGATGGCTTGGCAAACATCCGGAACAGGGTGGGTGACGCGCATGGCCGCGGCCGTAAGCCGGTTGTAGCGAAAGCCCGCCACGCCGAGTTGCCAGTGAACTTAGCAGGCAGCATGGCCAGTTTCCTGCTTGCCACTTGGATGGAACGCTCGTCAGAACAAGCGTAACCGCCTCGATGATGCTGGACGCTGAGTCCTATGCCCGTCGCCGGTTACGAAGAGTAGCCAGTTCCGCCTTAAGGTATCGCAGGGTATGGCTGAGCCAGGATCTGAGCTCCATCGTGCTTCCAGGCGCGAAGGCATGTCCATTATTCGGTGCTGGCCGCCACCACGCTGCTGCGCTCGGGAAGTGCACGCGACTTAGACCTTGAGCGAGTACCAGGTCACGTACAGTTTCCGGACTTGGGTTGAATTCGCGTACTGGCTCTTCGTCCTCGGGGTCTCTCAATACTTCAAGAGTCTTTCGACGAAGCACGGAACTGTCCTCGCCAAGCGAATCAAGGGCATCGAATTGCCAGTGAGGGTGCCCCGCATCGGTCTGGAACGATGCAGCAGCCTGTGCGTTCCACTTTGCCCAGCCGGCCCATTCGGCGCGAAACACCTGCGGCTTGTAGGCTTCGTTCACCAAGCCAAAGTACACGCTCAACGACGCTGATCGGAATTCGCGATTTCTGCCACGTCCGGCCAGAATCTTCCAGTTTTCCCGATAGCTCAACCAGGCAACCAAGCTCCCTTGCAGCGGCAAAAATGAAATGACTTTCGCACGGCCGCCGACGATTCGCTCAATGTCCTCGCAGTCAACACCCACCAAGCCCGTAACAATGGCGTCGCCGACAGTCTCGGCCTCCAAGCGCGCTTGGCGCCGCCGATCATCGGTTGCATCAAGAAGGATCCGGCTCGTTTCGACGATGTGCTGATCGAGATCCCTGCTGGTCACTTCCAGCGTGCGGCTCATGCGTCGGCCAACTCCCGGATGGCTTCACTTCCATACAGGGCGCAGGTCGCAGATTCGACCTGATCGACCCACGATGGGTCGTCCAGTTGAATGTCATGGCCACATGCCACCAGTTGCGACACAAGCCTTCCTGCCTGCTCATGGCGCATCAATTCGATTAAATCGGGGATCGGAACATTATTCGTATAGCGCGGACTGAGGTCGAACTGGCCGCCCGCGACATGCGGCGAATAATGCGCTAGCAACGCACTGAAAGCACGCGAGTTGAACAGAGCCGCGTACGCAGCGAGCACGTCACGTGTGGCTGACCCGTCGCCAGCCTGCTCGTCAAGTTCCCTGTCGACTTTCAGCAACCACGCGAACCCTTGGACCACCACTGGCTTAGCGCTTAGATCCAAAGCGAAGCCGCCGGGACCCCCAAAGTACTTCGAGACTAGACGTGGACGACCATCCGACGCCCACGTCGTTCGGGGCCGAGTGAGCTCCCACCAATTGCTTCGATCAGACTGCAGGATGTTGGGCCTCTTCTGAAGCTCCTGCTGCCGCGGAAAGAGGTTTTGGTTCGCAAACACCTTGAGGTGTTTCTGCAGAGCAGCTTCAGACTCGATCTCGCGACCTGCATTGTCTCCGTGCGGGTAGAACACCCAGTACTCGGAGACAATCTTCCCGTCTCGGATGGAATCGCCCATAAGCGCGGGCCGGAAGTACTTGCGCTCACCAGAAGGCAAGAGTCGAAAAGCTGCATCGTCTATGATGAAGGCATCGTTACTGCCCGTGCGAACCCCTTGTTTGACATCGAACAACGTACCGATGGTAGTGGTGCCAGACTCGGTGATCGTCTCCAATGCACGCTGCACACCCGGCGACACCAGTCGCCAAGTAGACCGTCCCTTGAAAGTGGTGCTAGGGACTTGGAACAGCCGCCACGCGTCACGATCACCCGTCTCACCAACGACATTGCTGGCACGACGCAGCCCCCGCATGGCATCGCTGGTGGCCTCGGGTTGGTTGCTAGTGACGAGTGCAAGGGTATGAGCCGGCCGCGCATCGTTACTGGCTGGTCGGGTGAAGACACCCGCTGCGACCTGCACCAGTGCGTGAGTGAACAACCCGTAGTCCCCAAGTGAGGCCAACAAGCGCAGATCCGTGCGATCAAGTAGATCTTCCCGCCACGCGGCTGCGGCTTGCAGCGACAGCAGACTCGCCGGGAAGAGCACGCCAAGCGCGCCGCCGGGAGCAAGAAACTCAATGGCCCGAGTGATGAATGCCATGCTTAGATCACTGCGGCCTGCCTGCTTTTGGCCCAGTACCTGCTTGAGCTGATCGCGCTGCTCTTCGGTCATCGCTGCCCAAGAGACGAACGGCGGATTCATTAGGGTCAAGTCCGACACAGGCAGCGGATCACGCAAAGTGTCTGCACATTTCAGATCGACAGCGAGGCCACCGGCTGGTGTCCATTCCGATGCGGTTTGGCCCACTACGAAGGCCGCCATATCGATAGCTGCTGGCGATATGTCGCGGCCCGCGATGACAAGCTCGCCCTTATAGCCGATGCGTCGCAGCGTCCGCATCGCTTCGTGCAGGAAGGCGCCCGAACCGCAGGCCGGGTCACTCACCACCAGGCGAGTTCGCTTGACCAAGTCTGGCGCTTGTGCGATTGCCTGTTCCACGACGATGCGCGCCAGCGCTGCAGGCGTGAAATGGGCACCACCCCTTGTAGTCTGCTGCGACTGTGCCACGCCAGCGTAGCCAAACAGATCGGTGACAGGTGCGCGCAGCAGCGCGAAGTGAGCCTCCTGAAAAATGGCGCTACCCGCGTGACGGACTGCTAACGCAGGATCCAGACGCAGCGCCAATGATGCCTCGCGGGCATCACGGATCAGCTGTGTCAATGCACCGCTCGGTAAAGCCCGTACCAAAGCTTCAGCCTCGGCTTCACTGGACCAAGTGTTTGACTTCGCTGCTGGCTTTGTTTCCTCGATCAACCGCGTGAGCACCCCCAAGAACGCCTTGACGCTATTGGCATCATCTATGCCTTGGCCAGCGACTAGCGATCGCACCTGGCGGAACAGCGTCAGGACGTGGTCGACCACGGTCTGATTAGACCGCACTCGATCAGTACGCAGAAACTTATAAAAGGCGTCGAGCTGCGACTCCACGCTGCGGCGGGACAGCACCTCAACTTGCGGGTTGTCCCAGCGCGTGACCGCCACTTTCTTATCTGTAACCGTGACATGATGGGGCAGGTTGCTGGACCACGCCCAAGAAGCGGCGAGCCGCTCTCTCCATGGCTGCTCCTCTGTTACGGAAACAGCAAAGCTGCCAAAGCCACCATCCAGCAATACGCTGTGGACAGCTCCGTCCTCGACATTATCTGCAGCGAACAGCGGCACCGGCGCCAAACCGAAATGCGTGGCCCACTCGTTTGGAAGTTCGCGATTCATCGGGACACCGCCATGGGGGGCAGAAGGGGAAGCTGTTCGTCGACCGGCAGCGACATCGCAGTGGCCAACACCTCAAGGTGAGGTCGCAGTGGCAGGATGATGGCGCCATCGGCGATTACGTCATCCGGGTTAGCTGTCAGCTCAATCGTTTTGGAGTCAACCAAGACCGCCCACAACGGCCACAGCGCGGGGAACGAGGTGCCCTTCAACCGGATCCTGAGAGTTTTCACCACGTCTGCAAGTTGGCTGATCTCTACGCCAAACCGAGCGTGAAGAACCAGTAGTAGTCGCAGGGTCAGCAGCGTCTGCCATGCGTACATTGCGTGGCGGCCAGGGCCAGCTGCGCTGACATCCGGCTCCAAAATTCCGCGCCGACCGCGCCCACACCACTCTCGCAATTGGTTTCGGGTCAATCCGGTCAAACGCGCCGCATCGGAGGCTTGGAACATCGGATTCCCTATAGTGGGCAACTCACCCACTTATTCTAGCTAAAAATCGCCACTTGTAAACTATAATGGGCAACATACCCACTATAGCGCGCTGTATCAAAGTCTTGAGGGGCTCGCGCCATTCTCGCGCCTTTCATGGATGCAATAAAAGGAGCGTTTTCTGTACGGCTTTTGCATCAGTCTGCAAAAGCCTGAAAAAGCTGGACGAGCGGAAAGAAATCATGTAAACAAATCAACGTACAGGACAGGTACGTTTAATGATCATCGGCTATGCCCGGGTCAGCACGCAGGACCAGAACCCCGCCCTCCAGACGGATGCGCTGGTCGCCGCCGGCTGCGAGCAGGTCTTCCACGAAAAGGCTACCGGTGCCACCCGGGAACGCCCGGAGCTGGTCGCATGCCTGCGGACCATGCGCAAGGGCGACACACTGGTGGTATGGAAGCTCGACCGCCTGGCCCGCTCGCTGAAGGATCTGGTCGAGATCATCGATGACCTGCAGAAGCGCGGCGTCGGGTTCCGCTCCCTGACCGAGGCCATCGACACCACCAGCACCGGCGGCCGGCTGGTGTTCCACATTTTCGGTGCCTTGGCCGAGTTCGAGCACAGCCTGATCCGTGAGCGGACCATTGCCGGCCTGGCCGCTGCCCGTGCCCGCGGTCGCCGGGGGGGGCGCAAGCTGGCGATGTCGAAGACGGATGTCCGCAAGGCGGCCGCCATGCTTTCCGACCCGGCCATCACCAAGACCGAGGTCGCCCGGCACTTTGGCGTAAGCCGAGTCACGCTCAATGCTGCCCTAGCCCGTGAGAGTTTCAACGAATCAGCCGCTGAGACCGACACCTGAGACCCTGCCGCCCAAGAACAGAACCGCACCCAATGACCAACGAAGAATTCAAACGAACCCTGTGGGAGGCCGCCGACAAGCTGCGCGGCTCCGTTTCGGCCGCCGAATACAAGTACCCGGTGCTCGGGCTGGTGTTCCTGAAGTATGTCTCGGACATGTTCGATGCCCAGGCGGACGTGATCCGCAACCGGATTGCCGAGCCCAAATCGGAGTACTACATCGCCGATCCGAAGGTGCGACAGGACAGCGAGGCAGCCTTCATCGGCGACAAGACCTTCTTCGACGCCGACAACGTGTTCTGGGTGCCGATCACCGCGCACTTCGACACGCTGCTGGCGCAGGCCGCTGCACCAGACCTGGCGCAGAAGCTCGACAAAGCCTTGGCCGAGATCGAAGCGGAGAACCCCAGCCTCAAGGGCGTGCTGTACCGCGAGTTCTCTCGCCTGGAACTGGAGCCCGGCAAGCTCGGCGAACTGATGCAACTGCTGGCCCGCCTCAAGTTCAACCCTGGCAAGCACGGCAGCCGTGATGTCTTCGGCGAGGTCTACGAATACTTCCTCGGCCAGTTCGCGATGAAGGAAGGCGCCCGGGCTGGCGAGTTCTATACCTCCAAGTCGGTGGTCAACCTGCTGGTCGAGATCCTCGCCCCATTCAAGGGCAAGATCTACGACCCCGCCTGCGGCTCGGGCGGCATGTTCGTGCAGTCGGCGCGCTTCAAGGACGCCCACCAGGCGCAACTCAAGAAGAAGGGTGACCTGGCTATCTATGGTCAGGAGCTGATGGCCGCCACCCGGCGCCTGGCGCTGATGAACCTAGCTGTACACGGCCTGCACGGCGACTTGGGCGCGTCCTTCGGCGACACCTTCGCCAACGATCAGCACAAGACCCTGCGCGCCGACTACGTGCTGGCCAATCCGCCGTTCAACATTTCCGACTGGGGCGGCGACAAGCTCACCGACGATCCGCGCTGGGTGTATGGCATACCGCCCAAAGGCAACGCGAACTTCGCCTGGCTGCAGCACATGCTGGCCCGCCTGTCCTCGCGCGGCCGCGCCGGCATCGTGTTGGCCAATGGCAGCATGTCCTCGCAACAGTCCGGCGAGGGCGACATCCGCCGCAACATGGTGCAGGCCGACGTGGTGGAGTGCATGGTCTCCCTCCCCGGCCAGCTGTTTTCCAACACCCAGATTCCGGTGTGCCTGTGGTTCATGTCCAAGGACAAGGGCACCGGAGCCAATGGCAGCATCGATCGCAAAGGCCAGATCCTCTTCATCGATGCGCGCAAGGCGGCCAGTGGCCGCATCAACCGCACGCAGATCGAGTTCACCGAGGATGACGCCAGCCGCATCGCACAGACCTACCATCGCTGGCGCGGAACGGAGTTCAACGAAGGCGGTGACTATGTCGACGAGCCTGGATTTTGCTTCTCGGCCTCGTTGGCCGACGTAGAGAGGCACTCCTTCGTCCTCACCCCAGGCCGCTACGTCGGCTCGGAGGCCGTGGACGAAGATGACGAAGCTTTCAGCGACAAGATGGATCGGCTGACTGCGCAGCTGGCCGAGCAGATGGCAAAGGGTGCGGAATTGGATGTGGTAATTCGGGAGAAGCTGGGGGCGCTGGGCTATGGCATCTGAGTGGCGCTTGATGCGTCTTGGCGACGCGATCACTCTGAAGCGCGGATACGACTTGCCCAATCAAGCTCGGGTACCGGGCGGCGTGCCGATCGTTTCGTCATCTGGCGTTTCCGGAGATCATAACGAAGCCAAGATCGCCGGCCCCGGTGTTGTGACGGGACGATACGGAACCATCGGTCAGGTCCATTACGTAGACGGGCCGTTCTGGCCTCTGAACACGACGCTGTATGTGCAGGACTTCAAGGGCAACCATCGGCGATTTGTGAAGTACTTGTTGGAGACCATCGACTTCCATCAGTTCAGCGACAAGGCAGCAGTTCCAGGGATCAACCGCAATCACTTGCATGAGGCAGCGATCACCTTGCCGCCAGTGCATGAACAGGAGCGCATCGCAGAATCGTTATCGAAGCTGGAGGATCGTATCGATAACCTGCGCCAGACCAACACCATCCTCGAAGCCGTCGCCCAAGCCTTGTTCAAGTCCTGGTTCGTGGACTTCAACCCCGTGCGCGCCAAGGCCGAAGGCCGTGAGCCGGAAGGCATGGACGCTGCCACCGCCGCCCTGTTCCCCAGCGAGTTCGAGGACTCCGAGCTTGGCCCGATCCCGAAGGGGTGGCGGACAGGGACATTGGCAGATGTGAGCAGTCTCAATGCTTCCAAATGGACAGCACGGAAACACCCGCCTACGGTCAAATACATAGATCTCAGCGGCGCCCATAACAATCGTATCGACCAACCGATGGAGTTCAGTTTCGATGAGGCTCCTAGCCGCGCACGGCAGCATCTGCGCGAGGGAGACACCATCATAGGGACAGTTCGACCTGGCAATCGTGCCTTCGCCTACATCCACGAGCCGGACGCGAATCTTACGGGCAGCACCGGTTTTGCCGTTCTTTCTCCCAAGGCCCCGCACTTGTCCAGCTACGTCTATCTGACGGCCACTCGGGACGATGCCATCGATCGACTAGCAAATCTTGCGGACGGCGGTGCTTATCCCGCGGTGCGCCCGAGTGTGGTAGCCGATACACCTTGCGTCATTCCGCATGACGATGTCTTCATGGCCTTCGCAAGCATCACAACGCCGCTACTGGAACGAATCGTCCAGAATAGTTCTTTGACCCGCACGCTTGCCGAAACCCGAGACACTCTTCTCCCCTGCCTGATCTCCGGCAAGCTCCGCCTGCCCGATGCGCAGGAATTGCTTGAAGAGGTGGCAAGTTGAGCAACGAACAAGACCAGTACAAGCCGGTCGGTACTGGAACTTTCCAGATTGGAAGTGCGATTCGCCCGTACATCGAGGCGTCAAGGCAGATTCAACAATCGCTACAAGGTATAGGTCGTGTTGTTGCTGAAGTCGCCAAGACCGCAGCGATCATCAAGGAAAATTTGGGCCCGACCCTCGCCATCGTAGGCGATGCCGTTCGGCAATTCCCGGCAAAGTTCCAAAACGCGCTGATGGGATTGGCGAAAGAGGGCTGGTACATCGATCCGGAGTGGCCGATTGGCTGGGTCTTTTCTGTTCACGGGAAGCTTTCCGGCGACAGCGGCAAGGAAGAAGCCAGGGCGTGGTTGATGGACTATTTCAGTCAGAACATTGACGCCATCGAAACAAGACTGCGCACCCGCCACCCCAAGCATGCCCACATCCTTGCGAAGGCCTTTTCCGCCCATCGTCGTGGCGATTACGAGCTTTCGATTCCCGTACTCCTGATCCAGGCAGAGGCTATCTGCAAAGTGGAGCGCGGCCACGACCTGTTTGGACAGAAAGGCAGAGAAGGTTTGAAGGGTGTGGGTCTCGGAGACCGGCTTTCAGCGGCACCGCTGCTGGAAACAACGCCATTGAACGCCAGCACCAAGGAACGCGCCCCGTCCTTCACCGGCTTAAACAGGCATCTTGTGGTTCACGGGGAGGATCTGTCGTACGGGACGCTGGAGAACAGCCTCAAGGCAATTTCGTGGATCACCTTTTCGTCGTCAGTTCTGAAGAAAATCGAAGAGGAAGAAGGATCAGACCCCGAGGAGGAGCCGGAATGCGCGCAAGTCTGAATTTGGGTTGCGATGAAGGCAATCGCGTCCGCGTGTTTCTCATTCCCTGCAACTATCACGGCGAAGCCGTGGCTGCCATCAAGGTGCTGGCATGAAGCCTTCCATTCGCACGCTTGGCGAAATCCTCTATTCGCCCAGCCAGTACGTGATCCCCGTATTCCAGCGCAACTACCGCTGGGACCGCCCGCAGTGGGAGAAGCTCTGGGCCAGCCTGATCGAGATCCAGAAACCGGAGAAGACGGGCAACCATTTCATGGGCTTCCTGGTGTTCGTGCCCGGCTTGGCGCAGCCCGGCCAGAACACACGCTTCCACCTGATCGACGGCCAGCAGCGCCTGACCACCAGCTCACTGCTGTTGATGGCGGTGCGCAACGTCGCCCGGCATCTCAAACAGCTGGAGCTGGCGCAGGAGATCCAGGACTACCTGCTGGTGCATCCGCTCAAGAAGGACGAACACCACTATCGTCTGCTACCCAAAGAGCACGACCAGGAGGCCTACCTTGCGCTGGTCAACGGCAAGGCACCGCCAACGGGGCGCATGGCCGAGGCGCTGGCCTACTTCGAGCAGCAGCTGACGCCCGTCGGGGAAGCCGATCCTGACGCGCTGCGCGGCATCTACGATGTGATCTGCCAGCGCCTGGAGTTCATGTGCGCCACGTTGGAGGCGGAGAACGCCTACAACATCTTCAAGAGCCTCAACTCCACCGGCGTGCCGCTTGGGCCGTCTGACCTGATCCGCAATTTCGTTTTCATGCACGTGAAGCCGGACGACCAGGACGCCTTTGACCGGGACAAGTGGTCGCCGCTGGAGGCCATGTTCACCGATACTACCGGTCGGCTCGACGAGGACGCCTTCTCCCGGTTCTTCCGTGACGTGCTGATGATGGACGGGCGCTACGTGCCGCCCAAGGATACTTTTGCCACGTTCGAGGCCAGGTACGAGGCCACCGGGTTTTCCCCGAATGTGCTGGCCGATTCGATTCTCGCCAGCGCCCGCCATTACGCCGTCATTGCCGGGCAGGCCAAGGACGCCGATGCGCAGGTCACCGCGGCCCTGCACGGCCTCAACCTGCTGGAAAGCTCCACGACCTATCCGCTGCTGCTGGCCCTTTTCCGTCAGCGCGACGAAGGTCGGATCGACTCGCAGCAGCTGGTCCGCTGCATCGAGATGCTGCGCGGCTTCATCCTGCGGCGCTTCATCTGTGGTGACAGTTCCCGTGGCTACGGCCAGATGTTCGTACGGGCGCTCGCCAAGGACGAGGGCGATCCGGTTGTGGCACTGGAGGCCTACCTGCTGGAACGCGGCTGGCCGGATGACCGCCGGTTCGTCGAGTCCTTCATCCTGTTTCCGCTGTACAAGCGCGGCTACGCCCGCGAGGTGCTGGAAACGCTGGAGCGGTCACGCGGCCACAAGGAGCAGGCCGACCTGCAGGCCGCCCAGATCGAGCACGTCATGCCGCAGACCCTGCGCGACGAATGGCTCGATGAACTGGGGGACGAAGCGGAACGCATCCATGCCGACTGGCTGCATCGCCCGGGCAACCTGACCCTGAGCGCCTACAACCAGGAGGTCGGCAACCAGCCCTTTGCCACCAAGCGCCAGCGGTTCGCCGAAAGCAACATCGTCCTGACCCGTGAGCTGGCGGGCACCCAGACCTGGGATGAAGCCGCGATCCGCACACGCGGCGAGGCATTGGGCAAGGAAGCGGCGAAGATCTGGACGGGTCCGAAGGAACCCTACGCCGCTGCCGAATCGGCCAGCGTCACGCCATCAGCGTCCCGGCACGAAGTGCGGCTGAAGTTCTGGAGCGGCCTGGCCGCGCATCTGGCCCAGGCCCACCCCGAAGTGCCCGCGTTCGAGGTGCGTCAGTACAGGACCATTCGCCTGTCCTCCGGCGTCCGGCATATCGGCTTCGATCTACGCCACATGCTGCGGCCGGGCGAAGTGGCGATCGATGTGTATTTCTGGAGGGCCGCGTCGGAGCCGGTTTGGGAGCGGCTGAAGGCTGACCCGGCGGATGTAAATGCGCTGATCGACGACGCCTGGACCTTCGAGCGCCTCGCTGAGGAAGGGCGCCAGCTGCCGCGCATGACCATCAGCCGCGAAGCCGACTCGGACGACGAGTCCGATTGGCCCGCGCTTTACGGCTGGCTCGGGCAGAAGCTGTCCCTGCTGTACCAGCACGTCGCGCCGCGGCTACGAGCGGAAATGCAGGTGGAGGCAGTGGAATGAGCGGAACCTTCAACCTCTACTGCGACGAGAGCTGCCACCTGCCCAATGATCGGCAGCCCCTGATGGTGCTGGGCGTTGTCAGTTGCCCCGCCGAGAAGGCCAGGGAGGTGGCCGTGCGTCTGCGCGAGATCAAGCAGGCCCATGGCATGCCTGCCGGCTTCGAGGTGAAGTGGAACAAGGTCTCGGCCCCCAAGGAGGCGTTCTACCGTGCCTGGGTGGATTACTTCTTCGATGACGACGACCTGAGCTTCCGGGCGGTGGTCGCGGACAAGAACGGGCTTCAACACGACGCATTCGGCCAGGATCACGACACCTGGTACTACAAGATGATGTTCCAACTACTCGGCAGGGTCATCGCGCCCGACTCGTCGTACCGCATTTATCTGGACAAGAAGGACACGCGCAGCGCCAGCAAGGTGGCCAAACTGCATGAGGTGCTGTGCAACAACATGTACGACTTCAACCGTGAAGTGGTGGAGCGGGTGCAGGTGATCCAATCGCATGACGTCGAGCAGCTGCAACTGGCCGACCTGTTGTTGGGCGCGGTGGGCTACGAGAATCGTGGACTTGCCGGGAACGCCGGCAAGGTGGCGCTGATCTCACGTATCAAGGAACGCTCGGGATACGCGTTGACCCGGTCCACCCTGCTGAGGGAAGCCAAGTTCAACCTGTTCCACTGGCAGGGCCGTCAGGCGGGGCAGGCATGAGTACGGAGTGGTTGCCTGAGCTGCTGCTGCTCGAACACGCGGGTGGGAACTGGGGGATTTATCTCGACCGGCTCCATGCCCGGTTCGCCGCCGACTTCATTGATTCCAAGCCGACCTGGCCCGGGAAGCGCGTGGGCGTGAAGCGGCACCCCGAGTACGACGGAAAGAGTGCGACCTTCTGGCACCTGATTTCCGACGGCGATGTGGAGGCAGAGCGGCTTCCCAACATGCGTCGCTGCGAACGGATCGGCTGGCCGCGTCCGATGATGGACGAATTCGACGATGCCGATCCCGGAACCACCGCATGTCGCATCGTCTGGTGGAAGGAGTCCCGCCGCAACGAGGAGCGGTACCTGCTGGCTCCGGAGGATTTCAGCTACATCGTGGTGGTGGCCGACCGCGGCGACTATGTCCTGCCCTGGACGGCTTTCTGGGTCGAACACACCCACCAGCGCGACAAACGGGAACGGGCCTATCGGGCGTTCTGGGAGGCCAGAAAAGGCTGAGGCCGCCCCGAAGGACGGCCTCGTTACTCCTTCAACACATGGTTGATGAGCTGGGACGGATGGTACAGCCGGTAGTATGGACAGGCAATGAAGGCCCGATGGACGGCCGAAACTGGGGGATAGGGGAAATATGAACGAGGACGCCCTTGAACAAGCCTGCCTGAACTGGCTGTCCGGGCTGGGCTACGCCTGTCTTCACGGCGATGAGGTGTCCCCGGGAGGTGCTCTGGAGGCTCGGGAGCGCTATTCCGACGTGGTGCTGGCCCCACATCTGCGGCAAGCGGTGGCCCGGCTCAACCCCTCCCTCGCCGGGGACCAGATCGACCAGGTGGTGGCCAAGCTGGCCACCTACGGCGCCCAGTCCATCGTGGACGGCAACAAGGAGGTTTACGACTGGCTGCGGAATGGGGTGCCGCTGGAGCAGACCGAGGCCGACGGCCGCCGCACGGTCCTGCGGGTGCCGGTCATCGACTTCGCCGGTGCCAACGACCTGCTGGCGGTCCGCCAGTTCACCATCCACGGCCAGAAGATCCGCCGGCCGGACATCGTCCTGTTCGTCAACGGCCTGCCGCTGGTGGTGGTCGAGCTGAAGAACCCGGCCGACCTCAATGCTGACTACGAGGCGGCGTACCACCAGATCCAGACGTACAAGGCGGACGTCCCGCAGCTGTTTTATTTCAACCTGCTCAACGTCATCTCCGACGGCACCGTGGCGCGCTACGGTTCCCTGACCGCAGATCTCAGCCGTCATTCGCGCTGGCGGCTGCTCGACGGCAAGAAGGTGGACAAGGCCCAACTGGAACTGGAAGTCCTGATGCGGGGCCTGCTGGAGCCAAGGACCCTGTTCGAGTTCTTCCGGGGCTTTGTCGCCTACGGCGGTGCCGATGGCGGTTCCACCTTCAAGATCATCGCCCAGTGGCACCAGTTCCACGGCGTGCAGAAGGCGGTCGTACGGGCCGTCGAGGCCCTGATCCATCGCAAGGATGGCAAGGGCGGCGTCATCTGGTTCACCCAAGGCTCGGGCAAGTCGCTGCTGGCGCTTTTCTACGTGATGGCCCTGCGCGATCGCCCCGAGTTCCAGAACCCGACCATCGTGCTGGTGACCGACCGCAACGACCTCGACGGCCAACTGTTCGAGACCTTCGCCGACAGCCGCTGGTCGCTACGCGCCACGCCGGAGCAGGCAAACAGCCGTGAGGAGCTGCGCCACCTGCTGTCCGCAGTGCAAGCCGGCGGCATCTATTTCACCACCATCAACAAATTCGCCCCGGAGAACGGACAGACCCGCGTTCCGGTGCTGTGCGAACGGTCGAACGTCGTGGTTATCGCCGACGAGGCGCACCGCACCCAGTACGGTTTCCGCGCCGATCTCGACGCCGGCACCGGCCAAACCAAGTACGGGCTGGCCAAGTACATGCGCGACGCCCTGCCGAATGCGATCTACCTGGGCATGACGGGCACCCCGGTCAGCCTCAACGACCGCGATACCGAGGCGGTATTCGGCACCTACGTCGACGTGTACGACATGATCGCCGCGCAGGACGATGAGGCGGTGGTCCCGGTCAGCTATGAGTCCCGGATCATCGAGCTGCGCTTCAACGAGGCCGAGAAGCAGGCCTTGATGGACGAGTTCCTGGAGGTCACCGAGGACGAGGACGAAGGCGAGCAGAACCGCACCGCCAGCCGCTACACCCGTCTGGAAGCGCTGGCCATGGCCGAAGGTCGCCTGGCGACGCTTGCGGCCGACCTGGTGGCGCACTGGGAAGCGCGCAAGGAGTCCGTTGCCGGCAAGGCCATGATCGTCGCGGTGTCGCGCGAAGCGGCCGTGAGGCTCTACGACGAGCTGGTCAAGCTGCGACCCGAATGGGCCGGCAACGACATCACCAACGGCAGGCTCAAGGTGGTGATGACCGGCAGCTCGGCCGACCCGGCACATTTCCAGCCGCACCGTACCGACAAGAGCCAGCGCAAGTTGCTGGAGAAGCGCTTCAAGGACGCTGACGATCCTTTGGAATTGGTGATCGTGCGCGACATGTGGTTGACCGGCTTCGACGCCCCGCCGGTCCACACGCTGTACGTGGACAAGCCGATGCAGGGCCATGGCTTGATGCAGGCGATCGCCCGCACCAACCGCATTTGGCAGGACAAGCCCGGCGGCCTGATCGTCGACTACATCGGCATCGGCGAGGAGCTGAAGAAGGCGATCAAGCAGTACACCCGCGACTCCGGTAGCGAACGCGAGCCGGTGGATACTTCCGGGCGTGCCCTGCAGATCCTGCTGGACACGCTGGACGTGCTGCGCAAGGAGTTCTTCCAGGGCTTCGACTACAGCGGTTTCCAGAACTCCCAGCGAGCCCTGGCACTGCTGGGACCGGCCATGGAGCACATCCTGCAACTCGATCCCGAGCCAGACGAAAAGGGACGAAACCGCGGCGTTCGCGCCTACCTCGACCAGGTCGCCAAGCTCACCACCGCCCAGGCGCTGGCGGGCACGCTGCCCGAAGCCATGGTCGTTCGCGAGGAGATCGCCTTCTTTCAGGCTGTCCGCGTCAGCCTGATCAAGCTGACTCGCGCGGGCGCCGGCATGTCGCGCTTCGAGAAGGAAGTCGCGTTGCGCCAGCTGGTGGCCAAGGGCGTGCTGGTCGAGGGCGTGAACGACATTTACCGCACCTTGGGCATGTCCAAACCGGACATCAGCTTGCTGGACGAGCAGTTCCTTGCGCAGATCCAGGCGATGCCGACCAAGAACCTCGCCGCCGAGTTGCTTGAGCGGCTGATTGCCGACCAGATCAAGGCGCGTGGCCAGAAGAACGCACTGCAGGGCAAGGAGTTCGCCACCAAGCTGGAGGAAGCGGTCAACAAGTACCAGAACCGCGCCCTGACCACGATCGAGGTGATCGAGGAGCTGATCAAGCTGGCCAAGGAGATCAACGAAGCCAGGCCACCCGATGGCATGAGCGAGGAGGAGTACGCGTTCTACCAGGCTCTGGCCGAGAACGAATCGGCGGTGCGCGAATTGGGGCATCCGGTCCTGCGCGCCTTGGCGCAGGAACTCACCGACAAGCTGCGCAAGTCCGCCACCATCAACTGGCAGAACCGCAAGGATGCCCGTGCCCGGATGATTGCGATGGTCAAGGTGCTCCTGGCGATCCACAAGTACCCGCCGGACAAGCAGGCGGAAGCGACCGAGAAGGTGATCGCGCAGGCCGAACTGCTGGCGGACACGTGGGCATTCGAGCATCCCTGAGTCGCCATGCCGATCCTCTGCTACGAAATCACTGGCATTGCCACTCCCAACCAGCGCAGCACCACCGGGGCACTCGATGGCCAACTCTCGGCGGTGCTCAAGCGGGACCATGAAGCCGCGAGCGCGCAGGTCTATTCGGAACTGGTCGCCAACCGGCTGGCAATGTTCCTTGGCATTCCTGTGATCATGGGCGTGCCTGCCAAGACGGCACACCCTGATACCCAACTGCATTTTGCTGCGTTGCGCGCCGCAGAGGCGGGCTTGAACGTGTACGACTTCACCGACGACGACCGTAGCGATCCGGACGAAGAGCCGGAAGATGCTCCGCCATTGCCAGATGGGATGTTCCGGACGGCTGGCCATGCACGGGCCATGGCTGAGCTCTGCCAGAAGTATCCGCTGGAGACCGCAGCCATCGCGGTGTTCGATCTGTGGATTGGCAATGAGGATCGCGCCCTGAACTTCAAGGCGGAGCTGGCGGGACAGGAACGCGGCGTCATGTTCGCCCTGGACCAGGGGTCCTCTCTGTTGTCCTGTCGCCCCACCGTCATGCGCTCCCTGATGGAACTGGCGGATGCCGATTTTCCATCGTTCCATCCGTTCCAGAAGCTGGTGCATCCCCGGTACTGCGGCGCCATGGTCGAGCGCATCTGCAGCATGCCCGATTGGGCGGTTTTGTCGGCCACGACTTACGACGATACCGTGGGAAACGTGACCCTCGACGAGCAGTACGCGGCGTACGCCGCTCTACTCAACCGCAAGCAATTCCTGGGCGGCCTCGTCGATCGGATACTGCTTTGACCACTCCTGGGCGAGGAAACGCTTGCCGTCGGCGGGCATGCGTTTGACCTGCGCTTCGACCTGCATGGCGGTTCGCTTGTCGCCGTAAGGCTTCGCGGCAAGCAGACGCAGGGGCTTGTTCATTCGGGTGAACTTGGCGCCTTTCCCGTCCCGATGCAGCTGCATCCGCTGCGCAACGCGGGGCGTCACTCCTGTATAGATCGCCCCTCGCGCACATAGCAGCAAATACACGTACCAGACGCCCTCAGCCATCTTGGTCACCGAGGATGTAGTCGTTTCGCGCCTTGACCAGATCGGGGGCAATGCGGCGATGCATGTCGACAGAGAGAAGCGTTTCGATCTTTGCCAAGTAGGGAATCGAGGCGCCCGTCGTGTGATGCAGCGTGCTCCGATCTGTATGCCCCCGCATCATCGCGGCGAAGAGGGCGGACGCTCGCAGCACTCGGGCACGGGCGCCCAGCACATCACGCCCATACCACTCGATGGAGGGAATGTGGTGACGGAAGAACGTGAGATGGCCTTTCGCACCCCGCTCCAGCGTCCGCCAACCCGGAATGGCCGCCTCGATCACAGCATCAAGACGGCGCTCGATCGCTTTGGGAAGCGTGACCCATACATCCGCAGGACGGATGACCAATCGGCCCGCATCATTGAACTGCACGCACTCCAGGCTGAGGTCGTAGGCTGTCCGGATAGTCAGCCCGACCTTGCAGACCAGCCAGGCCAACAAGTATTCCGCCTCTGTCCTGGTCAGTTGGATCTCAGCCAAGAACGCATCGATCTGATCGGGCGGAAGAATCTCCGGCGGCTGTAGCGCCTTGGGCTTGCGCCCACCAGCCGATGGGCGGCCACGCGGATCGCGCCACGGTTTATGCCCTTCAAGAAAGCGCACGAACCGCATCACATGATTTGACTGGGTGCCCGGATGCTTCTCAAGGAAGGCGACGACATCGCGTTTGCGCACGACATCAAACCGCTCAATTCCACGCTGCTGCAGGAACTCCGCAAACCGGAACGGCGCGAGCATGGTGCGCCAGACATACTCATGGGATGGGTCGTGATTGTTCTTGCTCCGCGCCTCGTACCTGCGCTCCAAGGCTGCCTGGAACCGCTCCAGCGGCTCACGCAGCCCTGGTGCAAGTCCCTCTGGATAGACCGGTGCCTTGAGGGTCCTGCGCACTGGCACTCCCTTCATGCCGGCGAGCGTCTCCGTGAGGTAGACCGCCAGCGGCGGGATTACCCCATTGATCAGCTCGTACCGGCCCTCCGGGCTCATCGACCTTAAGTAGGCCTGTACTGCAGGCAGGCCAGACCGAATGGCTTCACCCAGTGCGCGTAGCGCTCCATCCATATCCAACCGATAGGCCGCGCGGCGCCGCTTGTGGCGCTGGGACTGCGCGCAGTAGGCCAGCAACGGATTGCTATCGTTTTGCCAGCATTCCGGCGCAGCAATGGCGCCAACGCCCAGGCAGCTAGGCGGTTTGTGGCGCGACCGGGCCTCACGCGTGATAGTGCCGTCGCAAAGCGGACATTGTTGGGCCTTGATCGTCACTGCTTCTTGAGCTTCCCGACGTGGAGGTGGGTCACGGGCGGACCTTCAAGGTCATCAAAGTCGCTGCTCTTTGGAGCGCCCTTCGCCTGCGCCTTCCCTTTGCTGGCGCTCGACGCAGCAGCGGATTCTGCAGCCTGTGCCGACGGCGCTTCAGCGGCTTCCTGGCCCTGCCTCTGGAGCCGGATCACGCCATAGCGAAACGGCTGCAGGCGCGACCGCAACTCGTCTACGAACTCCGGCGTGGCGTCCGAAACGTCGGTCTCGAACAGATCACCCGGAAGACACTGCAGTTCATTGCAGATCGCCTGGATCATGCTCAGCGACAGCGTCACGTCCTCATCCCGGAACTTGCGGCTGAGCGCGGTACGCGTGATTTTCATTCCCTGGTTCTGAGTCAGGCGTTGGGCCATTTCCTCGAACGTGTTGATGCCCGAGTCCTTCATCAGGACTTCGAGGCGATTGCGCAGCTTGATCTTCATGGCTTAGTCCTCGTCCTCCCCGTCATCCCCGAACAGCGAAACCGGGGCGTTTACCTCGTTGCCAGCCTGGAGCGGCGTGGGGTGGTAATACCCCAGCGTCGTGAACAGGTTCTTGTGGCGCATGTATTTTTGCGCCACCTCCGGCGAGTAGATCGGCACCATCAGCGTGCAGCCGGTATGGCGCAGGGTGTGGGGCGTGAGCCGCTTGTGGATCGTGCCTGTGTTCATGGCCATCTGTTTCAACCGCTTGCGGAACTGGTTGGGCTCGACGACGCCACCGCGCTCGCTCGGAAACAAGAGCTGGGCGACCTGGAAGGTCTCGTCGCCGAACTTGCAGGTGCCGTCACCCTGCCCCCGCCGGCGCAGGAGGAGAGCAGGCCGCACCTTCTCCAGGTACCAGCGCAGCAGGTCATGCACCAAGTGCTCGCGCATCGGCACGGAGCCAGTGACATCGTTCTTGCCGGTAACGGTCAGCACCCCGAGGTTGCCGAAGCGCTGGAGGCCGGGATCGTGACTGGCGCGGAAGTCTGTCGTCTCGACTGTTACCAACTCGGAGATCCGGAGCGCGAAATGGGATGGCCACATGGAACATCACCCGATCCCGCTGGAGAGGCAGCAGCGACTTGCTGCGTGCGGCAGCCGCTGCACGGATGGCGATGCGGAACTGCTCGTCGATGGCATCAATCTGGACTGGCGTCAGGGACCAGCTCTTCGGGACCCAGTTCGCCTTGTGCCGCTTGACGGCAATGCTGTTCTCTTCGTTGACGAACCTTGCTGGCCGAACATTGAACTGTCGCGAGATCTCGTTGAGGCGCTCCAGCTCCAGCATGAAGTTCTGGAATGAGCGCCATGCCGCACACATGACACCGACCGTGGCAGGCGCCAGCGCCTTGCCATGACGTTCCTTGGTCCGGGACTCGAAATAGCGGGTGACGTGGACGGGCTTCAGTTCCCACGGCGCGACTTGGGCGTGGTTCAAGAGCCGGAACAGGTTGTCGCGATGATTGCCGGCGCTTTTGCCCTTGAGGCCATCCAGATGGACGATCTGGGCGTGCCAGTCGCGGATCAGGTTGTTCGCGTAGATCTTCGCCTCACCGCTCAGGAAATCCAGGCCAGCATCACAGGCCGCCTTCACCGGCATTTCCTGTGCCGGTGAACTAATGGACGTTCCCGAAATGGCGAAAACGTTCGTCATAGGCACAAAAGTACCATACGAATATATATCGTGCAAATTGTGCACGATTCTTCCGGTTCAGGAGCTGCTACTGTGGGTCTGTATCCCCGTCTCTCGGACAAACGTGCAAATCCTGCACGCCTATAGTTCAGATAGTTCAGTAAAAGAAAACCCGCCGCGAGGCGGGTTTTCCATGTCGCCGGCCCGGGACTTACAGCGCCCCGCCTCCCAGCTTCCAGGTGAACTGCAGGTAGTAGCTGCGGCCGAACGAGTCGAACCAGGACGTGTCGTAGTACGGATAATTCGCCCAGGTCGCGTCCTTCGGCGGCATCTTGTCGAACAGGTTGTTGATCGACAGCGAGATGCGCAGGTGATCGGTCACGTCGTAGCGCGCGCCGGCGTTGAAACGCCAGGTCGAGGTCGTCCACGCATCGTTGTTGTAGTTGGCCACGCGGCCCACGTAGTTGCCGAACAGGCTCGCACCGAACGCGCCCTTGTCCCAGCTCACGCCGACGTTGCCCTTGGTGCGCGGCAGGGTGGTGTCGGCGAAGCTCACGTCCAGCATGTCCTCGGTCGGATCGCCCGGATACAGCTGGCGGGTGTGGCGGTGGGTCCAATTGTAGTTGGCGCGGAAGGCGAAGTCGCCCGCGCTGGCGGTGTTCAGGCGGTAGTTGGCGGTCACGTCCACGCCCGAGGTTTCTTCCCTGGCGATGTTGATCGGGCTGAAGTGAACGCTGGTGATGAACCCGTCCGCGTCGCGGATGACGCGCGAGATCGCGTCCACGCAGGTCGGCGAATTGATGTCGACCGCGGCGCCGCCGTCGGTCACGCCGAGGCGGCAATCGGCTTCGGTCGCGCGCAGCAGTTCGCGGCTCTGCGTCTGCACCTGGTTGGACACCTGGATCTTGTAGTAGTCCACGGCCAGATCGAAGTTCGACGCCGGCGACCACACGAAGCCGGCGGTGAACGATTTGCTGGTTTCCACGTCCAGATCCATGTTGCCGGTGTAGACGTCGAACGTGTTGATGTCCCAGCTGCCGTCGTCGTAGCAGTCGCCGTCGCTGAAGCCCGGTTCCTCGCTGCGGCACTGGAAGTAATCGGTCGACAGGGTGCGGTAGTAGTCATCGCCGGCGAACAGGTAGTGCATGTCCGGCGCGCGGAAACCGGTGCCGTACGAACCGCGCACCAGCAGGGTGTCGAACGGGCGCCATTCCAGGCCGGCGCTGTAGGTGAACTTGCCCGGGTTCTTGTTGCCGTATTCGTAGCGGTCGTAGCGGCCGGCCAGGCTGGCCTGCAGCGAGGACAGCAGCGGCATGCGCAACTCGCCCGCCACGCTCCAGCGATCGCGATCGCCCGCGCCGTCGCCATAGCGCGGACCGTAGTAGGCGTCGGCGGTCAGCGCGTAGGGATCGGGATTGATCTCGTATGACTGCCGGCCGTATTCGATCGCCGCGGCGAAGCCGACGTCGCCCGCGGGCAGGGTGAACAGCACCGGCGTATCCAGGGTGAAGCTGAGGTTGTCGTTCTCGGCCTTCGGATGGAAGGTGGACATCGCCGCGATCGAAGCGAATTCGGCTTGCGTCAGCGGCGTGAACAGCCGCGTCGGATCCGGCCTGTAGATTGCATAGCCGTCGGCGTCGTAGCCCTGGCGCTCGCCCAGGAACAGGCGGTTGGCCGCCTCGGCCCAGATGCGCGGCATGCCCACGTCGGCCTTGTACTGCGAATGGTTGTAGGCCGCTTCCCAGTTCCAGGCCTCGCCGAAGGCGCCCTGCAGGCCGGTGGTCAGCGCGAAGGTCTTCTGCGTGGTGGTGTTCATGCGCTTGCGCAGCCCGCCGATTTCCTCCGGCGTGAACTGGCGCGACCAGATTTCGCGGCGGCCGGTGATCGCGTTGTAGAACACCTTGTCGTTGTTGTCGGTGGATGCCGGGTCGTGGAACTCCCAGCCCATGACGTCGCTGACCACGTCGTTGCCGTTGGTGCCGGTGAGCAGCTTGACCTCCTGGCGACCGAGCTGGACGTCGGCGAACCACGACAGCGTGTCGGAGAAGCGGTACTCGAACGAACCGTAGGCGTTGTAGCCCTTGCGTTCGTTCTGGATCGTCCGGTACGCGATGGCGCGCTCGCTGCCGCAGTACGGCTGGCCGAAGCGATCCTCGGCCAGTACCGTGGTGCCCTGGTTGAGGCCGGCCATCGCCGCGCAGCCATCCGCCGGCGCGATGTTGACGTCATCGTCCCAGTCGTAGATCTGCGCGGTCAGGCGGGGCAGCCGGCGGCGCGAGGTCGGCGCGTCGAGGGTGGAATCCTGCACGCTGCGCTCGTAGCCCCAGAGCGGCCGCTTGTCGAGGAACTCCACGCCGACGATGCCGCTGAATTCGCCGCGCTCGAAGCCGGTGGTCAGGGTCAGCTTGTGCGACTCGCCGCCGCCGCGGCTGGTGTCGCCGTAGCGGTAGTCGATGGTGGTGCCGTCGGTGGATTTCTTGAGGATGAAGTTGATGACGCCGGCCATCGCGTCGGATCCATAGACCGCGGAGGCGCTGCCGGTCAGCACTTCGATGCGCTCGATCATGCCGAGCGGAATGTTGCCGATGTCGGTGAAGTTGCTGCGGCCGTTGAGCGGCAGCGGGAAGTCGGCGATGCGGCGGCCGTTGATCAGCACCAGGGTGTGGTTCGGGCCGAGGCCGCGCAGATCGACCGCCTGCGCGCCGGGCGTGGACTGGGCGCTGGTGGTGTTCTGCTGGCCCTGCACGCTGCCGCTGTTCTGGCTGAGCGAGCGCAGCACGTCCGGGACCGAGGTGAAGCCTGCGGCCTGGATCTGCTCGGCGGTGACCACGGTGATCGGCGCCGGGCCTTCGATCTGCGCGCGCGGGATGCGCGAACCGGTGACCTGCACGTTTTCGAGTTGGGTGACCGGCTCCTCGGCGGCCTCAGCGGACTGGCCGGTGGGAGCCGGAGTAGGGCGGGCGGCAGGCGCCGGGCGCGGCGGCGCATCCTGGCGCACGATCACCACCGCGCCGGACGCGGCGTCGCGGCGGGCCACGTGTCCGCTGCCGCTCAGCACGCGGTCCAGCGCCTGATCGGCCGAAAGATTGCCCTGCGCGCCCCGGGTGCGCAGGCCCTTGAGCTGGTCGGCGCGGTAGACGAACTGGGTGCCGGACTGGCGCGCCAGCGTGTCCAGCGCCGCCACCAGATCGCCGGCGGGGATGTTGACCGGCGCGGGTTTGGAATTCTGCGCCTGTGCACTCAGTGCGGCTGAACAGGCCAGGCTCAACAACAGGACACGCAACGACGACCGCATTGGATGGCTCTCCCCATTGGGCGCACGGGAAGGCGCCCTTGGCTATCAGGACGAACGAGCCGGGGAAATCCCCCGCCCCTCCCGCGCGGTCAGAGGCTGTGCAGGACGATGCGGTCGGCGCCGGCTTCGGCGCGGACGGGGAAGCCCTGTTCCAGCAGCCGCACGAACGCATCCACGTTCGACCAGCGGAAGTTGCCGCCCACGCGCAGCGCGCCCACGGCGGGATCGCCCATGACGATCTTGCGGGCGTTGTACCGGTTGAATTCGGACGCGGCCTCGGCCAGCGAAGTGTCACGGAAGGTCACGAAGCCGCTGCGCCAGTCGACCAGGCGTTCGGCGTCGGCGATCGGCCCGGTGCGCACCACCACGCCGTTGCGGCTGGCGATGGCCAGACTGCCGGCCGGCAACAGGGTGGTCGGCTGCGGATGTCCCCCGGCCTCCGGCGACGCCTCCAGCCGGACCGTGCCCTCGGTGACCACTACCCGCAGATCGGGGCCGTCGCGGCGCACCGCGAAACGAGTGCCCACCGCGACCACCTGGCGCGGCCCGGCGCTAACCACGAACGGCCGGCGCGGATCCTTGGCGGCCTCGAAGAAGGCCTCACCCCGCTGCAGATCGATGTGGCGTTCCCGTCGCGACAGGCTGACCGTGATGCGGCTGTCGCTGCTGAGGGTGGCGCCGGAACCGTCGCTCAGCGGTACGCGGTCCAGGCTGCCGAGCGCGGTCGCGTAGGAGGCTTCCTCGATGACGCCGTAGAAGTAATGGTGCGCGCCCAGCCCGGCGCCCGCGACGACCAGCATGCCGGCGAACGCGGCGGCGGCCAGGCGTGGCCAGCGCGCGGGCCGTTCCCGGATGCGCGGCGTGAACACCAGCCCGGCGAGGTCCGGCGGACCGCCCGCCGGCGTGGGACGCAAGGGAGCGGGCCGATCCCGTAGCGAGGTGTTCCATTGACCACGCGCCGGTGCGGCCCCCGGTGCCCGGCCGGCGCCCAGCGCGGCTAGCCGGCCGCTCTCGCGCCACGCCGAGTCCAGGCGCAGGAACGCGACGCGGTGGGCGGTGGACTCGGCCAGCCATGCGTCCAGCCCGGCCTGGTCGGCGCCGCTCCACGCGCCGCTTTCGCGTCGCGCCAGCCACGCCGCCGCGGCCTGTTCAATCTGTCTGCTGCTGGCCATGTCCCGGTTCCTTTCCTGCGTCCTGCAAGGCCTGCGTCGCGCGGACGCGCGCGCCACCGCCGCCGCCGTAGAAATGTTCGGCGATCAGGCGGATTCCCTTGGCGACATGCTTTTCCACGGTCTTCTCGCTGATGCCCAAGCGCGAAGCCACCTCCTTCTGTGGCAATTCCTCGACCCGGCGCAGCCAGATGACCTCCCGGCATCGATCCGGCAGGCGGTCGAAGGCGTCGGCCAGGCGCTTGAGCACCTGCCGGCCGCCGCACCACCGTTCGGGCGACACCTCGTCTACCAAGACGTTTATCGACTCGAAATCACCCACTGTCTCGATCGAGACCACCCGGCCGCGGCGCAGGCGATCGGTCATCAGGTGGCGGGCGGTGGCGAACAGGAACGACTTGGGCGCGGTCGGCACCGACTTGCCGGCGGCCTCGTAGACCCGCACGTAGACTTCCTGGCGCAGGTCGTGGATTTCCTCCCGGTGCGGCCAGCAGCGGCGCAGGAAATGCACCAGCGCCTCCTCGTGGACGAGGATTTCGCGGGCGAACCAGGCGTCGGTGGATTCGGTCATCCGGCGACATTACCCCAATCCGCGCGGGCCAACGACGACCATCGATGCTGCACAGCAGCGACGATCGGGGGAGGGGAAGCGCGCATCCGTTCGTCTTCAATGCAGGTGCCACCTGGAGTGACTCGATGCCATCGCCGTTGTCCCGCCGCCCGTTCCTGCAACGCTGCGCGCTGCTGATCCTGACGCTGGCCGCCACCGCCGGAGCGCTCGCCGCCGGTGAAAGAACCGCGCCGGATGCGTCGCGCCGCGACGGCTACCGCTACTTCGAAATCGGCGACCTGAAGGCCGCGCGCCCGGGCGACACCGAGGCCGGCCTGATGCTGGTCGGCGGCGGCGACTGGCCGCATGACGCCTTCCGCTGGATGATCGAGAAGGCCGGCCACGGCCGCATCGTCATCCTGCGCGCTTCCGGCACCGTCGAGGCGCAGGACGAATTCTTCAACGACATCGGCGGCATCACCGCGGCGCAGACGCTGGTGTTCGACGACCGCCGCGCCGCCAGTGATCCCGAAGTGCTGCGCATCGTGCGCGAGGCCGACGGCATCTTCCTGGCCGGTGGCGACCAGTCCAACTACGTGCGCTTCTGGAAAGGCACGCCGCTGAACGAGGCGCTGGACGCGCATGTGCGCGCCGGCAAGCCGATCGGCGGCACCAGCGCGGGACTGGCGATCCTGGGCGCGTTCGCCTACGGCGCGATGGACGGCGGCAGCATCGTCTCCACCACCGCGATGCAGGATCCCGCGGGATCGGAAGTCACCCTGGTGGGCGATTTCCTGCACATGCCCTACCTGCAGAACGTGATCACCGACAGCCATTTCGGCGAACGCGATCGGCTCGGCCGGCTGATCGCCTTCGTCGCCCGGCTCTCGGCCGAACAGCGCCGTGCGGACCTGGCGGGCATCGGCATCGACGAGTACACCGCGCTGTGCATCGACGCCGATGGCGTGGCGCGGGTCCACAGCGGCGACGGCGGTCACGTCTGGCTGGTGCGGCCGCAGCGGCAGGCCGACGTGTTCGCCGCGGGCAAGCCGCTGACGTTCCGCGGCGTGCCGGTGATCGGCCTGGATACCGGCAGCGTGCTGCGGTTTCCCGCCTTCACGGTCGAACACCCCGCGTTCGAGCGCCGCGTCGACGTGGTGGACGGCGTCCTGAACGACGCCGCGCGCACCGCCTCGCTAGAATCGAACCCCTGATCCTCCGCCCTTCCCGAGAGTTGTTGCCATGACGAACCTGTTGCGTGCGTGTTGCCTTGCGTTGTTGGGAATGGCGGGCACCGCCGTCGCCGCGGATGCCAACCAACCGATCCTGGTGATCCATGGCGGCGCCGGCGTCGAGCGCGCCGACCTTGCACCGGAAGAGGTCGCCGCCGCGCGCAGGTCGATGGAAGAAGCGCTGCGCGCCGGCCACGCCCAGCTCGCCGCCGGCAAACCCGCGCTGGACGCGGTGGCCGCGGCGATCACCGTGATGGAGGATGCGCCGAGCTTCAACGCCGGACGCGGCGCGGTGTTCACCCACGATGGCAAGAACGAACTCGACGCCTCGATCATGGACGGCGCCACCGGCAAGGCCGGAGCCGTGGCCGGCGTGCATCGGGTCAAGAACCCGATCCAGCTGGCGCGGCGGGTGATGGAGAAATCCAGGCACGTGATGATGGTCGGCGACGGCGCGGAGGCGTTCGCGGCCGAACAGGGCGTGACCCTGGTGGATCCGTCCTACTTCCGCACCGAGAAGCGCTGGCAGCAGTTGCAGAAGGCGCTGAAGGAAGAAGCCTCCGGCCAGGCCCACGCCGATCTGGAGACCGCCAAGCATTTCGGCACGGTCGGTGCGCTGGCGCTGGACGCGCAGGGCCATCTCGCCGCGGGCACGTCCACCGGCGGCATGACCAACAAGCGCTACGGGCGGGTCGGCGATTCGCCGATCATTGGTGCGGGCACCTACGCCGACGCGCGCTGCGCGGTGTCCGGCACCGGCTGGGGCGAGTACTACATCCGCGCCGTCGCCGCGCACGACATCTGCGCGCGCGTGCGCTACGCCGGCCAGGACATCGCCACTGCCGCGAAGGCGGTGATCAACGACGAGATCCCCAAGGCCGGCGGCGACGGCGGCGCCATCGCGCTGGCCGCCGACGGCAGCATCGCGTTCCCGTTCAATACCGAAGGCATGTACCGCGGCTGGATCGGCGCCGACGGCGTGCCGCACGTGGCGATCTTCGCCGACGATCCGCTGCCGATGCCGA
>Ga0180217_1000823_pt1 | contig 40936 bp, 41 predicted proteins | sample eDN3rd37CBELigOP_FD_128521 | JGI IMG/M metagenome (GOLD analysis project Ga0180217, IMG submission 128521) | Enriched Organic Plus compost microbial communities from Emeryville, California, USA - eDNA 3rd pass 37_C BE-Lig OP (version 2) (version 2) ...
GGCTGACGCATGCCCATCCGGCGTCCAGCGCGTTCTCCACCAGCTCCTTCACCATTGCCGCCGGCGAAGTGGTGGAGCGGCCGGCCGCAGTGGTGAAGGAGCTGGTGGAGAACGCGCTGGACGCCGGTGCCACGCGCGTCGCGGTGACCCTCGAGGAGGGCGGCATCGGCCGCGTGGTGGTGGAGGATGACGGCGCCGGCATGGGACCGGGTGACCTCGACCTCGCGGTGGAGCGTCACGCCACCTCCAAGCTGCCGGACGAGGCGATGCTGTTCCGCATCGCCACCCTCGGCTTCCGTGGCGAGGCGCTGCCCTCCATCGGCGCGGTCGCGCGGCTTTCCATCACCACGCGCCCGCGCGACGGCGATGCGCACGCCATCCTGGTCGAGGGCGGGCGCAAGGGAGGCGTGAGCCCCGCTGCCGGCGCGCCCGGCACGCGCGTCGAGATGCGCGACCTGTTCTACGCCGTGCCGGCCCGCCGCAAGTTCCTGAAATCGCCGCGCAGCGAGGCCGAGGCGGCGATCGAGGCGGTGCGCCGCCTGGCGCTGGCCTGGCCCGGCATCGGCTTCCGCGTGACGAATGAGGGGCGGGAGGTGCTGGCCCTCGCGCCCGCGGACCGCGAGACCCGCATCCGCGACCTGCTCGGCCCGGATTTCGCCGCCGCCGCCGTGCCCGTCGCGGCCGAGGCGGGCGGGATGAGCCTCGCCGGGCTGGCGGCGCTGCCGGCCTATACGCGCGCAACCGGCACCGAGCAGCATCTGGTGGTGAACCGCCGTCCCGTGCGCGACCTGCTGCTGCGCACGGCGCTGCGCGTCGCCTATCGCGACCTGATCGCCGCCGGTCGTCATCCCGTCGCCGCGCTGTTCCTGGAGCTTCCGCCCGACGCGGTGGACGTCAATGTCCACCCGATGAAGACCGAGCTGCGCTTCCGCGACGAGAACGCGGTGCGCGGCCTGCTGATCTCCGCCCTGCGGCGTGCCCTGGCCGTCGGCGCCGGCGAGGCGGTGCCCACGCCCGCGCTGACGCAGTACACGCCGCGTCCCTCCGCCTGGTCCGGCTGGCGCCGCCCGGCACCCGCGCCGATCCCGCGCGGCGCGGCGGCGACCGGCCTTGCGGATGTGCAGCTAGACCTCGCGCCCGCAGCCCCCTCCGCCCCCGCGGCCCCCGCACCTGCGCTGCCGCTCGGCTTCGCCGCCCCCCGGCCGATGCCGGCGCCGCCGCCGGCGCCGAGCGAAGCGTCCGGCGGACCACCCCCTCGGCCGCGCGCTGGCGCAGATCCTCGACACCTACATCCTGGCCGAGGCGCCGGACGGCGCGCTGGTGCTGGTGGACCAGCACGCCGCGCATGAACGCCTGACGCATGAGGCGCTGCGGGCGCAGCTCGTCGAGGGTGGTGTCCGCGCCCAGCCGCTGCTGCTGCCGGCGGTGGTGGACATGCCCTCCGCGGATACCGCGCGGCTGCTGGACAATGCCGAGGCGCTGGCCCGGCTCGGCCTGGAGATCGAGGGCTTCGGCGCCGGGGCGGTCCTGGTGCGTGCCCTGCCGGCGCTGCTCGGGCCGGCCGATCCGGCACCGCTCCTGCGCGACCTGGCCGAGGAATTCGCCGCCTTCGCGGAGGCGACGGCGCTGGAGCGCCGGCTGGATGCCGCCATCGCCCGGCTCGCCTGCCACGGCTCGGTGCGCGCCGGGCGGCGTCTCACGCCCGAGGAGATGGACGCGCTGCTGCGGCAGATGGAGGCGACGCCGCGTGCCGCGACCTGCAGCCATGGCCGCCCGACCTTCCTACGCCTCGGCGCGGCAGAGCTGGAGCGGCTGTTCGGCCGGCGCTGATCAGCGCGTGCCTTCCTCCGGCCGCAGCGCCGCGGCGAAGCGGCGTGCCATGCCGACCCAGGTATCGTAGTCCACGGGATCGGTGGTGGCCGCGCGCGCGGCCGTCGCCACCATGGTCGGCAACAGCCGGAGCAGGGCGTCGAGCAGGCGGCGGTCGCGCTCGCTGGCCAGCCGCTCCGCCGCACGGCCCGCCCGGTCGGCCTCGGTGAGGACGAAGAAGGGCCCGTGCTCATCGGCCTGGTTGCCGGGCCAGCGCTCGAACAGGGCGGGCCAGTCGGGGCGGGCGCGGATCTCGATCTGCGGCGCCTCGCCGTTGATGGCGAATTTGAACCGGATCCGCGGCCAGGCGAGGCCACCCAGGCGGAGCGCCTCCGCGCCGATGTCGAGATGGCGGTAGCCGCCGCCCTCCATCTCGTAGAGCTCATGCAGCCGCACGGCCTGCACGCGCGGCACCGCATCCGCAGGCGCGACGGCGGCCAGTGTCGGGCTCGGCGGCAGGCGGGTGCGCGCCGCGGGTGGCGGTGCCGGCAGTGGCTGCACCAGGCGGCGGCCGACCAGATCCAGCCATTCGAGCCGAAGCGCCTGCTCGGGCTGCGCGGCGCGGTTGTGCAGCACGAGCGCCACCGCGACCGCATCCGGGCCGCCGGCCGGCAGCCGCAGGGCCAGGGAGAGGCCGCCGCGGGCGGCGTCCACGCGGTGCCAGCCGGTGCAGCGCGCGCCGGGCGCGGTCAGCGACAGCGCGGTTTCCGTGGTCACCGCCGCACCGGCGGGCTGGGTCCAGAGCGCCGCCTCGAGCGCCGAGGCCTCGCCCAGGCGGACGGCGAGTTCGGCCTCCAGCAGATCGAGCCCCGTCACCGGCACCACGGGCAGCAGCAGCAGCGCCCGCTCCCCGCCGCCGAGCGTGATCACGGGCCGTACCGGGCCATCGCCCACGCCGGCGCGGCCGCCGCGCCCCTCGGGCAGGCGCGCCGCGGCCCAGACCTGCTCGGGCAGGCGCAGCGGCACGCCGAGCAGGGTCTCCGGCGCCTCCCAGTCCCAATGGGGCGCCAGGACGAAGCGCCGACCGAAGGGCGCGATCCACAGCCGCAGCGCCAGTGCCCGCCCGGGCGATGTCCCCTCCTCCACCACCACGGCCCGGTCGGGCGGTGCCTCGGCATCCTCCAGGGAGAGGGTCAGCCGGTCCTCCGCCCCCGTCTCGGCCTGGATGTCGAGGCAGGCGCTCTCGCGCACCGGGCCGAGAGGGGTTGGGAGGTCGAGCACCAGCCAGCCGGGCGTGATGGCCTCGGCGGGCAGCAGCCAGACGCCGCGCACCCGTCCGCTCTCCGCCCCGTAGAGCCGGACGCGCAGCCAGGCGCCGGGGGCGAGGCGTGCCTCCGCCACATGCAGCGCCAGCGCTGCCACGCCCTCGAGCGTCACGCCGAGCCGCTGGCCGAGGGCAAGCCGCCCGCGCTCGGCGCCGACCGCGCCCCCACCGGGCTCGGCCGACAGGACCAGGATCGGCGGCGGCGGCGGATGATGACCGACACCCTGGACCAGCGCAGCCATGGCGGCGCGGGTCTCCTCCGCTTCCTCGCGCAGCGCCGCGAGCGCGCGTTGCAGCCGCGCGGCCTCCGCCATCCGTCCGGACAGCTCGGCGGCCGCGATGCGCGCCAGGGACGGCAGCGCGGCGGCGGCATCGGCGGCCGTGATCAGCGGCGGCGGCGGCTCCCAGGCCGCGAGCAGGGGGGCCGCCATCGCCGCATCCGGGGCGATCACGGCCAGCACGCCGGCAGGCATCGCCGGCAGCGGCAGGGGCGGGGCCGAAGCCTGCTCGCCAGGCTGCTGCAGCCGGAAGCCCGTCTCCGCCGGCACCACGCGCCAGAGGGCGAGACCCGGCAGCGCCAGCGCCTCCGCTGCGGCCACGCCTTCCATCACCAGCACCGACGGGCTTCCGGTCGCGGCCTCGCGCAGCGCCTCGGGCGCGATGGTCAGGTTCATGGGCGCGGCTCCGGCGGAACGGTCCGATCGAGATGGTCGAGGAAATCCTGCATGCCCGAGTCCCAATCCATGGCGGCGACCCGGGCGGCGGCGCGGCGGCCCATCTCCAGCAAAAGGCCGGGATCGGCCGCAAGCCGGCGCAGCCGGGCGACGATGCCGGAGATGACGGCCGCCTCGCCCGCCGCCTGCCGCACCAGGAACCCGTCCTCGCCATCGGCGACGATGTCCGGCACGGCCCCGGCATCGGTGGCGAGCACGGCGCAGCCCATACGCTGCGCCTCCAGCACGGTCAGGGGCACGCCCTCGAAGCGCGAGGGCAGCACCAGCGCATCGGCCCAGGCATAGAGCGCATCCAGCGCCGCAGGCTCGGTCGTCGGCGCCTCGATCGGCACGCCGAGCACGGGCGGCGCCTCCTCCAGCACCGGGCGTCCGACCACGCGCCACTCCACCGCCTCCTGCGTCGCGGCGATGATCGCGGCGAGCCGGTCCACGCCCTTCTGGGGATCCAGCCTGCCGATGAAGAGCGCGCGCAGCCGCCCGGCCCGGCGCGCGGCACGGGCGGCGAGCGCCGCGACCACGGTCGCCGGTGGCGTCGCATGGCCCGGGGCGTTGCGCAGCAGGTGCAGCTTGCCGGCGGGAAAGCCCTGCGCGAGGCACCATTCCCGAAGCTGCTCGGAGATCACCAGCGCGCCGTCATAGGCGTGCTCATAGGCCAGGGCGATGTGCGGATTGCCCAGCGGCTGCCCCCAGCCCTGGCGCTCCACCAGATGCAGCCCGACATAGGTCCGCACACCGAGACGGCGGAGCCGGCCCATCAGCGCATGCGCCCCGAGGCAGTGCGTGTTCACCACCACGTCGAAGCCGGCGAGCAGGCCGAGCACATCGGCGGCCGCCGGCCTGGCCCCGAAGCTCGCGGTATCGGCGCCGAAATAGGGGTGGCGCCAGTCGGCCTCGGCTTCGCCCATGCCCGAGACCAGGGTGATGCTCTCGAAGGCCTCGCGCGCGGTGCGCGACAGCAGGATGCGCCCGGTGCCCAGGACCAGGAGATGCGTGCGCCAGCCGCGCCGGCGGAGAACCGCGGCCTGGTTCAGCACCACCCGCTCCACTCCGCCGAGCGCGAAGAGCGGCAGCACGAAACCGATGCTCCGCGCGCCGGGCACCGGCCGGCAGGGCAACACCGCGCCGAGGCCGGAGGCGGCGAAGGCGCGCGCGGCGGCCGTCTCGCGCGGCGCGCGGAACTCCTCGCGCCATTCGGCCCGGATGGCGGTGCGGCGCCGCCGCGCCTCGCCCAGCAGCGCGGCTTCCTCCAGCAGGCGCCGCAGCGGCGCCGTGCTGCGCAGGCGCTCTCCCGTGCGGCCGCTGGCGAGGGGCGGCAGGCTCAGCCTGAGACGCTGCAGCTTCGGTCGGGGCTGTTCCTGGCCGAGGCTCTCGAGCCAGCCCTGCAGCCTGCCCGCCGCGGCATCGGCGAGGAGCCGGCGGGTGAGGAACAGCATGGGCGCGTCCTCCACCGGCGCCGGGTCCTGGATCTCGCTCAGTGCGGCCTCCGGCCCCTCGTCGCGCGCGATCTCCACGGCCAGCACCTGGGCGTCGCGCAGCGCCAGTTCGGCCTGCCAGAACAGGCCGCGGATCAGGCGGGATTCGCGCAGCAGCGCCAGGGCCTCGGGCGTGGCGACGGCGAGAATGCCCGGGAAGAAGGCGGCCGAGGGCGTCTCCTCCGCGGCCAGCAGCCGGGCCGATGCCGCGACCGGGTCGAGACCCTGCGCCACGCCCTCGGCCGGGTCGAGCAGCAGCCGCATGCCGGGCAGGCCGGTCTCGACCAGGGCGAAGCGCGGTGCCTCCTCCGCCTCCAGCGCCAGGATCCGGCGCGGGGCGAAGAGGGCGGTGTGCTTGCGCCGGAGCGCCTCGAGCAGGAGGTCGCGCTGGCGGTCCGCCTCCGACAGCATGCTCTCGGGCCGGCGGCGATAGCGGAAGCCGGCATGCGGCAGGTGGCGGCCGCGGAAGCCGCGCGTCGCGGCCTGCAGCCAGAAGTCCCAGTCCTCGAAGCCGCTGCGCATGCCGGGGTCGAAGCGCAGCCCGGCCTCGAACACCTCCCGGCGCACCAGGCTGCCGGCCTCGCAGAGGTTGTCCGAGAGATGTGCCAGCAGCGACCATGGCCCCGCGCCCGAGCCGTTCATTGGCGTGCCGAACATGTCGAAGTCCGGATAGACCCAGCCGGTCCCGGACGGCGCGGCCTCGAGCGCGGCATAGGCGCGCGCGAGGAAGGGCGGGTGCAGCCGGTTGTCGGCATCGAGGAAGTAGATGGCGCGGAGCGCCGGGAACGCGGCCAGCGCGAAATCGATGCCCGTGTTGCGCGCGGCCGAGAGCCCGCCATTCGGCCGGCTCAGCGCGAAGACGCGGCCGGGCTCGGCGGCGGCGAAGGCGGCGGCGACGCGCCGTGTCTCGGGCCAGGGGCAGCCGTCGTCCACCACCACGGCCGCCGTCGGCGGCGCGCCCTCCTGCGCCAGCACCGAGGCGATGGCTTCCGGCAGCAGGCCGGGCTGGCGATGGGCCGGGATCACCACGGCGATGGCGACCTGCGTGGGGTCGCACCCGGGCGCGGCGGCGTCGGAGGCCGTCATCGTCCGTTGCAGCATGGTCGGTGAGAGTCCCCCTTCGGCGCCCGTCAGGCCAGCATGGCGCGCAGCAGCCCCAGATACTGCCGCAGCATCGCCGGCTCGTCCCAGGCCGAGACACGCTGGAAGGCGGCCTCCACCCTGGGGCGCACCGCGCCGGAGGCGATCAGGGTCGCCACCGCCTGGTCTGTCAATGCGGAAACCATGTCGTCCTCGGCCAGGGCGGCGAGGTCCCAGGCGGCATCGCCGAACGCCTCCAGCGCCGCCCGCGTGGCGATGACGGGGCATCGGCGCGCCGCGGCCTCGAGGAAGACGAGCGGCATGCCCTCAAGGCGCGAGGGCAGCAGCAGCGCATCGGCGGCCAGCAGCCATGCGTCGACATCCCGCACATGGCCCCGCAGCCGGAGCGGGCCGCCGGGCTCGGCCGCGGGATGCTGCGCCAGCACCTCGCCGAGCACGCCCTGGCCCAGCACGGCGATGGTTGCCCCCGCCCGGTCGCGCAATGCGAGGGCGAGGCCGGGAAGCAGGTCGGCGCCCTTCTTCGGCTCCAGCCGCCCGGCGAAGACCAGCAGCGGCGCCGCGGGCGCGAGGTCGAGCAGGTCGCGCTTCGCCCGCCGCGCCGCGTCCCGCGCGCCGGGGGCGATGATGGGCAGCGGGATGCCGTTCGGCACCACCGCGACCTGCTCCGGCGGCAGGCCGAAGCAGGCCGCGAGCCGCCCCGCCAGCGGGGCGGAGACGGCCGCCCAGGCCACGGTGCCGCGCCGCGTCGCGCGGGCGGCCTCCGGCATGCCCGGTTCGAGCTCTTCCGGCGCGAGATGCGCGATGGCGAGGGCGGGGACGCCGGCCTCCGCCAGCGGCGGGAAGAAACCCAGGCCATGCGTCGGCCAGGGTAGCGGGATCAGCGCGACATCCGGGCGGATGGTCGGGATGTGCGCCGCGACGAAGGCGGCCTGCCGGCGGCAGTTCTGCTCCACCGTCTCGGCCTCGCGCCAGCTCAGGGGGGCGGCGGAGACGGCATCGGCCAACTCCGGGCCGAGCATGGCGGCGAAGCCGGGCTGCAGCGCCGGCTCGATCGCCAGATGCAGCTCCACGCCCTCGGCGGCGAGCGCCCGGGCCAGGACGGCCGTCATTACCTCGGCGCCGCCAAGCCCCGCCGAGGGCAGCAGCACCAGGGCGCGGCGCAGGCGGCGCGCGGTCATGGCGCGCGCATCACCAGGAGCCGTGCCGCGCCATGCGCGCGCTCGGCCAGCGGCGCGAAGCCGGGTGGGGCCGCAGGCTCCTCCGCCCCGAACTCGGCGCAGACGAGCGCGCCAGGCGCGATCCAGCCGGCGGCGGCCAGCGCGGGGAGGGCGCGGCCGATGAGCCCCTGGCCATAGGGCGGGTCGAGGAACAGCAGCGTGCAGGCGGCGGCGGCAGCCGGCGGATGCGTGGCATCGGCGGCGAGCACGGTGGCATGTGCCTCCTCCCGGCAGGCGGCGATGTTGGCGCGCAGGGCGACGAGCGCCGCGCGATCCGCTTCGAGGAAGCTTGCATGGAGAGCGCCACGGGAGAGCGCCTCCAGTCCCAGCGCCCCGGTGCCGGCGAAGGCGTCCAGCACCCGCGCCTCCTCCACCACCGCGCGGCCGGCCCAGGGCGCGTGCCAGAGCATGTCGAACAGCGCCTGGCGCACGCGGTCGGCGGTGGGGCGTGTGGCGCTGCCGGGCGGGGCCGTGAGGCGCCGTCCGCGGTGCCGGCCGGCGATGATCCTCATGCGTCCGGCGCGGGGCCGCGCGTCCTGGGCCGTGCCGGCGCCGCGAGGCCAAGCTGTTCCCGCAGCACCTTGGGGCTGACCTCCTCCACCGCGCCGCGCGGCAGGCTGCCGAGCTGGAAGGGGCCGTAGGCGACGCGGATCAGCCGCGTGACGGCGAGGCCGAGATGGGCCATGACCTTGCGGATCTCCCGGTTCTTGCCCTCCTGCAGGCTGACGGTCAGCCAGGCATTCGCGCCCTTGCGGCTGTCGAGCCCGGCCTCGATCGGGCCGTAGCGCACGCCCTCCACCGTCGTGCCGCGCGCCAGTTCCGCCAGCGCCGTCTCCGAGACGGCGCCGTGGACCCGCACGCGGTAGCGGCGGATCCAGCCATTGGCGGGCAGTTCCAGCCGTCGGGCCAGCGCGCCGTCATTGGTCAGCAGCAGCAGCCCCTCGGAGTTCAGGTCCAGCCGCCCGATGGAGACCAGGCGGGGCAGGCCCGGCGGCAGCCGTTCGAACACGGTCGGCCGGCCCTGCGGGTCCCGATGCGTGGTCACCAGCCCGGCGGGCTTGTGGTAGCGGAAGAGCCGCGTGCGCTGCGGCCCGGCAACCGGCCGGCCGTCCACGGTGACGATGTCGCCCGGATGGACGAAGCTGGCAGGCGTCTCCACCGGGCGGTTGTCCAGCATCACCCGGCCTTCGGCGATCAGCTGCTCCGCGTCGCGGCGGCTGGCGATGCCGGCGCGGGCCAGCCATTTGGCGATCCGTTCCCCGCGTTCCGTCTCGCTCACCGGCCGGCCTGCGCGTCCTGCGCCCGTGCCGCCTGCACGAAGGCCTGGAAGATCAGCGGGTCGGCCGGATCCACCGCGTATTCCGGGTGCCACTGCACCCCCAGGGCGAAGCGGTGGCCCGGGTGCTCCACACCCTCGACCACGCCATCGGGCGCCACTGCGTTCACCACCGCCCCGGCACCGGGTGTCGCCACCGCCTGGTGATGCGCGCTGTTCACCGCCATGCGGTCGCGGCCGACGATGCGCGCGAGCAGCGTGCCCGCCGCGATCGCAACCTCATGCCCCGGCTCGGTGCGCGGATTGGGCTGCTCATGCGCCAGCGCCTCCGGCACCGAATCCGGGATGTGCTGGATGAGCGTGCCGCCGAAGGCCACCGCCAGAAGCTGCTGCCCGCCGCAGATGCCGAGCACGGGCATGTCGCGCGCCAGGGCCCCGCGCGTCACCGCCAGCTCGAAATCGGTTCGCCCGGGTTTCAGCGTGACGCTCGGATGCGCCGGGCCGCCGCCATAGAGGGACGGATCCACGTCGAAGGCGCCGCCGGTCACGAGCAGCCCGTCGATCTCGTCCAGATAGGCCTCGGCCAGTTCCGGATGGTGCGGCAGCGCCACGGGCAGGGCGCCCATCGCGGCGAGGCTCGCGAAGTAATTCTGACGGAGCGCGTACCAGGGCAGCTTCGAGTAGCCGCCGGGCGGCTCCGCATCCAGGGTGACGCCGATGACGGGACGGGTGCGCATGGCAGCTTGCTAGACCCCGGTGCGAGGCGGCGGCAAGCTCCGCTTATGCCGCCTACCGCGACGCCGATGGAGATGGCGCTGGAAGAGGCCCGCGAGGCTGCGGCCCGCGGGGAGGTGCCTGTGGGCGCCGTCGTGACCGACGCCACCGGTGCCGTGCTGGCGCGCGCCGGCAACCGGGTGGAGGAGCTGCGCGACCCCTCCGCCCATGCCGAGATGCTGGCATTGCGCGCGGCGGCCGCGCGGCGCGGCGAGAAGCTGCTGCCCGGCTGCACCCTGACCGTGACGCTGGAGCCCTGCCCGATGTGCGCCCAGGCGGCCTCCTTCTTCCGGATCGGGAGGGTGGTCTTCGGGGCCTATGACCCCAAGGGCGGCGGCGTGGAGCATGGCGCAAGGATCTTCGCTGCGGCCTCCTGCCACCATGCGCCGGAGGTGGTAGGCGGCGTGCGGGAGAGCGAGAGCGCGGCGCTGCTGCGCAGCTTCTTCGCAGCGCTGCGCTGAGAAAGTCAGGTCTGGCCGTGCGGCGCGGGCGCCGCGGGCAGGGCCTCGGCGGGCGCCTGGCCGATCTCGGCCGGCTCCGTGCTGTCGGGGGGCAGTTCGGCCGCGGCATCGACGGCAGCCGGCGCGGCCAGGGTGACCGTGACCATCAGCCGGCGCAGGAATTCGGACCAGAGACCCACAGTGCCTCTCCGCTCCGCTCCGGCCACGCTGTCGCTGGGCATCGTGCGCATCGCAGTTCTCCCTGCTTCTGAGGAGAATGTGCCAAGCCACTGTGTCGTAAAGACGGCCACGACCTGACATTTTGTAACGGCATGATTCATTTCGCGGTGCCCGCGGTGGACCGGCGCGGCGAGTTGGTTCATGTGGCCCCGCGGGATGCGGGCGCGGCTCGGCGCCGCGGCTCACCCATGGGGACAGGGAAACCACACGGATGCTCGCTCGCCGCTCCTTGCTTCTTGCGCCGCTGCTGGCGCCTCTCGGTGCGCGGGCCCAGGAAGGAAGGGCCTGGCCCAGCCGGCCGGTGCGCATCGTCATCGCCTATCCGCCTGGCGGCAGCACGGATGTGCTGGCCCGTGCGCTGGCCGAGAAGCTGGCGGAAGCCTTCCCCGGATCGAGCTTCGTGGTGGAGAACCGCCCCGGCGGCGCGGCCGTGGTCGGTACCCAGGCGGTGGCGCAGGCGGCGCCGGACGGCCATACCCTCGCGCTCGGCAACAACCAGACCCATGCGGCGAATGCCGCGATGATCCGCGACCTGCCCTATCGCCCGGTCGGCGATTTCGCCGCCATCGGCCGCCTGGCCGAGGTGCATCACGCGCTGGTGGTGCCGGCGACTTCGCCGGCGCGGAGCCTGGCCGAGCTCGCGGCGCGCGGAAAAGGCGGCGGGCGCCTCACCTATGCCTCCTCCGGCGTCGGCTCCGCGAGCCATGTCATCGCGGAAAGCTTCGTGCGGCGGGAAGGTCTGAATGCCACCCATGTGCCCTATCGCGGCGGCGCCCAGGCGACGACGGACACGGTGGCGGGCGTGGTCGATTTCTTCGTCTCCACCTGGCCGCAGGTGGTGGGGCTGGTGAAGGACGGCCGGCTGCGCTGCCTCGGCATCGGCGCGCCGCAGCGCCTGGCGGAGCTGCCCGAGGTGCCAACCTTCGCCGAGGCCGGCGCCCCGGAGCTGGCGGTGGATGCCTGGTTCGGGCTCTGGGCTCCGGCGCACACGCCCGCTACCGTCATCGAGCGCCTCTCCGCCGCCCTGCCGCCCATCCTGACCGCGCCGGAGATGCAGGCGCGGCTGCAACGCATGGGCTTCGCCGCGGCACCCATGCCGGCCGGCCCCTTCGCCGAGTTCCAGCGCGCGGAGGTTGCGCGCTGGCGCGCCCTGGTGGACCTCACCGGCATCAGGATCGAGGGCTGAGGCCGCGAGGCCGCCCCATCCGGCCCGAGCGGAGCTGCATGCTATGGCGATCGTCGCCCTGATCCTCGCGCTGATCCTGGTGCCGATCGCGCTCAGCCGGAATGGCCGGGCCCTGCGCAAGCTGCTGCTCACCATCGCCACAATCGCGGCCGTGTTCGCGCTCTATCTTGCGCTGGCGGAACCGGCGCTGGCCTGGGACCTGCGCTGGGTCGGCCGGCTGTTGACACGCCTCGCCGGCCATTCGCTGCGGCAGCTCATGCACTGACCGCATCCCGGTCAGCGGCTGCGTGTCGGTGCGCGGCTACAGCGCGAAGATCTTGCCGACGGCGCAGGGCACCACGGCCGGTTCGCCGAAGGCGCGTTCCAGTGCGCCGACCGCGCGCCAGCCCGTGCAGTGCGCGGGGAAGACGTGCGCGAGGCCGAAGCCGGCAAGGTCGCGCACCGTCTCCGGGATGATCGCCTCGTTCTCGCCCGAGAGGTGGAAACCACCCATCACGCCGAACAGCGCTTCGCCCGGGAAGCACGCCTGCGCATGGTGCAGCACGTTCACCACCCCGGCATGGGAGCAGGCGCTGAACACCAGCACGCCGCGATCGCGGATGCGCAGGGCGAGGAAGCGCTCGTCCATCACCAGCGGGTCGGGCTCCCAGGATGCGTCCTCCGTCACGCGGCGCACCTGGTTCGGCAGCCCCCGCTCATAGGGCGTGCGCCGCGGAATCTCGCCGCTGACCAGGAACAGGCCGCCAGCGATGGTCACGGGCCCGGCGCTGACGACCGGCTCGGCGCCCATCGCCGCCCAGGCTGCGGGTGAGGGCACGCGGTCCATGGGCAGCACGCCGCCATCGGCCTGGCGCGAGCCGCGCTCGTGGAACATGCCGGGATGGAGATGGAGCGGCACGGCGCGGCCGCCATTGCCGGCGCGGATCATCTCCAGCGCCTTCGGGATGCCGCCGGCATGGTCCCAGTGCCCGTGCGAGAGCACCACGGCCTCGATACTGCCGAAGGCCACACCGAGCCGCGTGCCGTTGCGCTCCACCGCATAATCCACCGGCCCGCCGTCGAAGAGAACCGTGCGCGGTCCGTCCGGCCCATGCGCGGTGATGACCAGCGACAGCCCGTGATTGGCGCAGCAGAGCGATCCGCCCGCCACCACCTTCATGCCCCGCTGGCGCAGCGCCACCCATTCGCGGGTGACGAAGGCCGGCGTGGAGGAGAGGCTGTCGGTGACGTTGTCCACCAGCACCAGCACCTCGACGCGGTCCGCGGTCAGCAGGGCCATGGCGCGCACCCGCCTCAGAGGTTGATGCCGGCGACATTCTCCGGACGCGCCGGCACCTCGCCGCGCTCAACGCGCTTCACCGCCTCGGTGAGCGCGGCATTGGCCGGGGCGGCGCGGCCGCATTCGGCACCCTTGCGCACGATGAAGCCGTTGATGTGGTCGATCTCCGTGCGCCGGCCTTTCAGCATGTCCTGGCCCATGGAGGGCCGCTGCAGGTCGCTGCGCTGACCGCTGGCGAGGGTCGCCAGGATGGCTCCCTCGGCGGTGTCCAGGGCCGCCGCGTCGCCCTCCGCCGCGCGGGCCAGCACCTCCGGCTCGATCTTCTGGATCGGCTCCAGCGCGTAGCCGAGCGCCTGGCCGATGCGCACCGCCTCGCCGCCGATGCGCAGGCTGAAGCGGCGGATGCGCTCGTGCCTGTCGCACTCGTTGCCGGAAAGGCCGGTCGCCGCGCTGATGCCGTTGCGCATGGCGTTGACGCAGAGCTTCGACCAGCGCTCGCCCCAGAGATTCGTGGTGACCTTCACCGTGTCGATGCCGGCGACCATCTCGCCCAGGGCTGCGACGCGCGGCGTGATGCGGCCATGCACCTCGCCCAGGCCGAAGACGGCGCGGCCGCCCACGCCGCCGAGCGGAACGGTCCGGCGGATGCGGCCCGGCTCGTACAGCTCCACCGACAGGGTCGCGGCGATCATGCCCACGGTGCGGCCCCAACCGACGATGCCGGCGATCGTCTCCTCGTTGATGCAGTTCTGCAGCGAGACGACGAAGCCGGTCTCGCTCAGATAGGGCGCGATGAGCTGCGTCGCCCAGGGCGTGTCGTAGGACTTCACCGCGACGAAGGCGATGTCCGCCGGCCGCTGCTTCGAGAGGGACTGCACCTCGGTGAGATGCATGGCCGGCACCTGCACGGTGATATCTTCTTCCGGCGTCAGGCCGGAGAGCGCGAGGCCCCGCGCACGGATCGCCTCCACATGCGCAGGCCAGGGATCGACCAGCGTCACGTCGTGGCCGAGGCGCGCGAGATGCCCGCCGACATAGCCGCCGACCGCGCCGGCGCCGACGAAGATCATTCTTGGACGCATGGTTCCGTTTCCTTCCCGCTGCATCGCGCAGCCTAGCGCCGCGGCGTTCGGTCCAGGAAGGCTCAGTCCAGGAAGACAGGCCTCGCCGTGGGATCGTAGGCGATGCCGGCCTCGGCCAGCGACCGTGCAAGCACGGCTTCGTCCAGCCGTGCGTGGCGCACCAGCAGCCGCAGGTAGATGCCGACGAAGGCAGGGCCATGGCCGTCATTGTCGCCCTCGGCGGTGCTGGTCATGGCGTGCGCGAGCTCATGCAGCAGGACCCAGCTCGGCAGTTCCGCCGGGGCCTCGATGGCCAGCCGCGTGGCGCGCGCCATGGTCCGCCGGGCGCCGCGTGGCAGGGAACGCACCCGCGGCGGGTAGCGCAGCCCCTCCGCGGCCCAGACATGGTCCACCAGCGCCTGCAACTGCGCGAAGGGCACGCGGGAGCGATCGCGGGGCGCGATGACCGCATCCTCCCAGGCATAGAGGCGACGCGCCAACGCGCCCTCGCCGCCACGGGCGCTGCGCGTGAGGCGCGTCACCGCTTCGGCAGCCGCCCCGCGCCGGGCCCGGCGCCGACAGGGCGGTCCAGCCCGACGCGTCCGCCCGCCTGCGCGCCCTTGCCATAGGCGCCGCGGTCGCGGACCGTCGCCGAGGAATAGACCGTGCGCAGGCGCACGCCGAGGCCGCGGAAGCCCTCCTCGATCTTCCGCTCCTTGGCGAGCACCAGGGCGGTGGAGGTACTGCTGCCCATGGCCGCGGCGCGGCGGGCCTCCTGCGCCTGCGCCCGTTCCGCGGCCATCGCGTCGAGACGTTTCGAGACCCGGTCGGCGAATCCGTAGCGGAAGCTGCGCAGCACCGCCTGCCCCGGCAGGCGGGAGTTCAGATAGTCCGCGCTGCGGCGAAAGCGCGCCTCCTCGAAGGCGAGCGCGCCGCCGATGACGTGCAGCAGGTATTCGGCCATCTGCACATCCGGCTCGAGGCCGAACAGGACGAAGTCGTGCCGCCCGTCGGTCCAGCCACGGCATTCGCAGAAGCGCAGCAGCGCGGGGAAGAGCCAGCGCAATGCGGTGCGACCCGGCCCCTGCGCCGGAATGCGGCGCTGCACGCAGGCCTCCTCGCGCAGCTCCACCTCGCTCATCGAGAGGCCATAGACGTCGAGCAGCTCGCCCACCTTGGCCGCGGCGGCCATGGCCTCGGCCTCGGAGCAGCCGCGCTCCACGGTCTTGGCGGCCAGCGCGCGGATGCGCGCCTTCACCTTCGAAAGCTCGGTCTGCTGGTCCATGCGGCGTGGGGTCCCTGTTCCGGGCCAAGGTGGGTGCCCCGCGCGGGGGCGGTCAACACCCGGGATCGACGCGGACGCTCCGCGGCATCCGGCGATCGCTTCCCCTGCGCTCAGGCCGCGCCTGACAGCTCCGTCAGCGCGGGCTGCTCCGCCAGTTCCGCGATCGAGGTATTGTCCAGGATGGCGGCCATCGCATCCCGCACCTGGCGCATGACCAGGCGGATGGAGCAGGTGTCGGGATCCGGGCAGTCGGCGCAAGGCCGGTAGGCGGTCAGGCTGGCACAGGGAATCGGTGCCAGGGGCCCGTCCACCATGCGGATCACGTCGCCGACCCTGACCTCGCGCGCCGGCCGCGCGAGCATGTAGCCGCCGGCCTTGCCCCGTGTGCTGGCCAGCACCCCGTGCCGGCGCAGCTCGAGCAGGATGGATTCCAGGAACTTCTGCGGTGCGTGCGCGCGGTCCGCGATCTCGTGGATGGGCAGCGGCACACGCGAGTCGGCCTCGGTCAGCACAGCGAGCGCCCGCAGCGCGTACTTGGCCTTCTGGGTCAACATGATGACGCGGGATAACCCCCAATCCTGGCAGGGAAAAGGCCAATCCGGGGAAAATCGCCGGATCCGACCGATGGCGGGCCGAGGCAATGGAAGGGGGCCTGTGGGCTTCATTCCGGGCTGGCGCGGCGACCACCCCTTCCCGGTCGGCCGATGGCGCGAGCACAGGGCGCATCCTCTCCTCCCGGAGGATCCGACCGCATGGCCCGGGTCCTGTGCGGGCTGGCCGCCGGCCCGCTTCGGGCCTAGGCTCGGTTCCCGTCCAGGAATGGAAGGAGGCCCGCATGGCCCGCTTCGGCTTCGACCACATCCATCTGCGCAGTCCCGACCCGGAGGCGACCGCGACCTGGTTCGAACGGATGCTCGGCGCGGAGGTGATCCGCAGCATGCAGGAAGGCAAGCCGCGCATCGACCTGAAGCTTGGTGGGCAGAACATCTTCATCGCCCAGGTGCCGAACGACGGCAGCGTTGCGCCGGCCCCGTCCTCGCCCTACCAGGGGCTCGACCATTTCGGCCTGATCGTCGAGAACCTGGACCAGGCGGCGACGGAGCTGAGGGCGAAGGGGGTGGAGTTCACCATGGAGCCGCGCCAGGCCCGCCCCGGCGTGCGTATCGCCTTCATCCGCGGCCCCCAGAATGTCTCGATCGAATTGCTGGAGCGCAGTTCCGTCTGATCCGTAGCGCGGGTCGGGGCGGCGTCGGCGGTAAGCGCCTGGCCGAGGTGCCCCACCCTGCCCGCGCCGCGCTCCAGCCCGCTCCCCCGGAGGGCGTGCGCCCTCGCGGGAGGGCCCGTGTCACCGGCCCTCGGGGAGGATGCCGACGGTCAACGCCCGGGCGCCGTCCAGCGCCCGAGCAGGAAGCCGAGCAGCACCGCGCCGCCCATCAGCGCTGCCACCTCGCCCAGCAGGGCATGCGCCAGCGGCAGGCCCAGCAGCACCAGCGTGACCAGCAGCGCCACCTTCCACCAGAGCGCGCGACCGGTGGCCGGCGCCGGCCTGCCGCGAACGGTACGGGGCCTCGCGGCGGCGCGGGGTGGCGGCGTGCGCGTCCGCTGCGTGTGCCGCGCCGCCGTCATGGCTTCGGCGAGGGTGCCATGGCGCGTCCGATCGCGATTCCGGCGGCGAGGGCCAGCAGGATGCCCAGCACCGGCCAGCCGAGGACGAAGGTGAAGATGCTCCAGACCGCACCCGCCACGGCGAGCGCCACCCAGATCGCCAGCGCAACGCCGAGCAGCAGCAGCGCCACCGGCAGGCCGATGACGATCAGCAGGGCCAGCAGGATCCAGCCCATGCGCGCCTATCCCTCCCGCTCGAGCATGGCCATCAGCTCGCGCCACTCGCGCTTGGACAGGCCGCTTCCTTCCTGTGCCACCGTCTCACCCGTCAGCAGGCGCCGCACCACGGCCAGCATCTGCGCGGACAGCGTGACGGCGCCCAGCCGGTAGTCGCGGAAGGCCTCGAAGCATAGCGGCACCCAGGCGGCCACGGTTTGCATCATCGCCTCGGCATAGGCGCGGATCTCGTACTGCGCATGCGCATCGGCGCGCAACGACAGGAAGTGCAGCAGATTGTGCAGGTCCGTCTTCCAGTACCACTGGGTGTAGGTGCTGAGCGTCAGGTTCATGCGCGCCAGTTCGCGCGCCAGCCCCTGTCGCGCAGGGTCCAGCACGCCGCCCGCCGCGTCCTCGTTCAGCATGTCCAGGTAGTGGTCGTAGGTGCGCGTCGCGTCCTCGCGCAGCAGGGCGAGCACCCGCGCTGCCTCCGTGCCCTGCAGCACCGCGCCGCGGCCCTGGCGGTTCACCGCGGACTGCGCCGCCAGGTGCTCGGGCGCGGGAATGTAGAACTCGCGATCCAGGATGGAATAGCGCGCGGAATACTCGTTCACATTCGCCGTGCGATGCCGGATCCACTGCCTGGCGACGAAGATCGGCAGCTTCACGTGGTACTTGATCTCGCACATCTCGAAGGGCGTGGAGTGGCGGTGCCGCATCAGGTAGCGGATCAGCCCCCGGTCCTCGTTCGCCGCGCGCGTCCCGCGGCCATAGGAGACCCGCGCCGCCTGCACCACTGCCGAATCGTCGCCCATGTAGTCCACGACGCGGACGAAGCCGTGGTCCAGCACGGGAATCGCCTGATGCAGCAGCGCCTCGATCGCCGGCACGGTCGGGCGGCGGGTGTGCGCCTCCGCACCGCGCGCGGCCTCGATCTCGCGCCGCTGCTCCTCCGTCAGCGCCATGCGCGCCCTCCCTCCATCCGTCGCTGCAGCCGCCGCGCCGCACGCCGCGCCTCGCGGTCCGCATCGGCCGGCCGCGCCGGGGGCGCTGCCGCCGCCGGCGGGTCCGACGGGCGAGGCCGGAACGACGGATCCGGCCGCCGGCCCAGCAGGAGCGCGTTGATCGCGGCCGTCAAAGTCTGGATCTCCTCCCAGGACAGGCTGCGAAAGTCCTCTGCCGCGCCGGGTGCGCCGGGCATCGGCCGCCGCTCTTCCGGCGCGAAGCGCTGGCCAAGCGCGTTCTCCATCCAGGCGATGTCAGGCTGGGCCTGGCGGAGCCAGGTGGCCAGCATGCGCGGGGGCAGCTCCAGCTTCTGGCCGCCGATCTCCTCCAGGAAGCGGGCGAGCTGGGTCGCCCGCTCGGGATTGGCCGCACCGTCCGGCAGGAAGACGGGCACGGCCTCGTTGGCTGCCAGGTTCAGCAATACGCCCAGGCGCGAGGAAGCCGTGTTCATCCTGCGGACCTGCAGGCGCGGATAGAGTTCCGGCGGGGCGTCGCACAGCTTGAGGAAGGTGGCAATGCTGCAGCCGCCGACCAGCGCCTCCTTCGTGTAGAGCTGCAGGCGCAGCGCATCCACGCCGGCGAGGTCCAGGTACTTCTTGAACCGCCTCCGATAGCCAGGGCTGATTCCGGACTCGAACTCGGCCAGCATCGTTCCGCCGCGGACGCGCTGCTGGAAGATGCTCGTCATGAAGGACCGGGGCGGGCGGACGAAGCCGATCACGGTGACGCGGTCCACATGGCGGCGCAGAAAGGCGAGCATGGCCGCCGTTGCCGGATCGCTGAGCAGGGCGATGTCCTCGCCGCTCAGGATCAGTCGCGGGCCGGGCGCCCTGGCCAGGAAGGCTTCCAGGGCCGCGCGGCATTCCTCCGCCCAGGCTGCGGCCGGCCCGGGCTCGTGCCGGCCCTCCCGCCGGTTGATGTGGTAGAGGTGCGGCTCCTCGGTGAAGGCCGAGAATACTGGGCGGGAATGGTTCGGCTCCGCGCCGAAATAGGAGAACCCGGCCTCCTGCAGCAGCGGGCGATGGTCGAACAGGGTCTGCTGGATGGAAGTGGTGCCGGTCTTGTGCATGCCGACATGCAGGAACAGCTCACGCATCGCCCTCTCTTGTCCCGAAGCATCGGGGTTATCGCACTGCGTGCGGCCGGAGGCGACGGCGCATCGCCGCGCCCGCGGCGGCGCTGGAATTCCGTGCGCGGACGCCCTACATGCTGCGTGCCGACTCGTCGGCTATGGCGATAAACACGGCCCGGCATAAGCGTTGCGGACCCGGGGGCAGTGCCCGGCGCCTCCACCAGTCTCTTCCCCGCCGGTCGGGCGGGGCTTCGGGGGCGAAACAGGCTCGACGCGCGTGGTAAAGGGGCCGCTTTTGCCCGGCATGGTTCCGCCGTTATCGGGCCGATCGATAAGTGCGAACGACAACAGCCGCGAGGCTGTCGCACTCGCTGCCTAAACGCTAGGTAAGCGCGGTTCGGGGGGCACCGGGCAACAGAAGCCCCCCACTTTCCAGCCTTCCCCCACTTTTGCTCGTGCGGATCTCGCCCTATGGTTGTGGCAAGGTGGCCGAATGACCGAGAATCAGATCGAAAGTGAAAGCCTCTTGCCCTATGCGCGCTGGGCGGAGGAAGCGATGCGAGTGGTGGTTCTGGAGGCGCTCGCCTACACCGCCGAGCATGGATTGCCCGGTGACCACCATTTCTATCTGACCTTCCGCACGGACCATCCGGGCGTCTCCATGCCGGGGCACCTCAAGGCCCGCTACCCGCAGGAGATGACCATCGTCCTGCAGCACCGCTTCTGGGACCTGAAAGTGGACCGGATCAACGGCAGCTTCGCCGTCGGCCTGTCCTTCGGCGGCGTGCCTGCAAGCCTGACGGTGCCATTGAAGGCGATGACCGCCTTCGCCGATCCGCATGCGCGCTTCGGCCTGCGCTTCCAGGTGGATGCGCCGCCCGTGGCGGCCGAGTCCGCGACGGCGGACCCCGCATCGGCCGAGGAACCGGCGCCGGCCGTGGAGAGGCCGCAGGTCGTGAGCCTGGACGCCTTCCGCCGCCGCCCGGCCCGGGAGTGACGCGCGACGCGGCCGGGCTGTTCGGAGCCGGCTGCGACCTGAAGCGCAATGCCTGCGCGATGGTTGGCTTGCCTATCCCGCTGCGGTAAGCCGCAGGGACCCTGAGCGCGCCGTGCCCCGGCGGGCCCGCCTGGCCATGGGCGGTGTCACGCGGGCCATGGCAGCGCGGATGCGTGGAGACCGCCCGTGACCCCTCCGCTCGATTCCGGCGTGCCCGCCGCCCCGGCCCGGCCCTCCAATTTCCTCTACAGCCCGATGTTCCCGCTGGGCGAGGACACCACGCCCTGGCGCAAGCTGGCCATCGAGGGCGTTTCCGCCCTGCGCTGCGACGGAAAGACGGTACTGAAGATCGCACCCCGGGCACTGGAGGAACTGGCCCTCGCCGCCTGCAAGGAGGTTTCCCATCTGCTGCGCCCCGGGCATCTGCAGCAGCTGGCGAATATTCTGAAGGACCCGGAGGCGAGCGCGAACGACCGCTTCGTGGCGCTGGACCTGCTGAAGAACGCCAATATCGCCGCCGGCGGCGTGCTGCCGATGTGCCAGGACACCGGCACCGCCATCGTCTTCGGCAAGAAGGGCCAGCGCGTCTGGGTCGAGGGCGACGAGGAGGAGGCGCTGAGCTACGGCGTCCACCGCACCTACACCGAGACCAACCTGCGCTACTCGCAGATGGCGCCGCTCTCCACGTTCGAGGAGGTGAACACCGGCAACAACCTCCCCGTCCAGTTCGACATCATGGCCGCGCCCGGGGAGCATCATGCCGACGAGTTCCACCTGATGTTCGTGCTGAAGGGCGGCGGCAGTGCGAACAAGACCTTCCTCTACCAACAGACCAGGGCGGTGCTGAACAAGGCGAAGCTGCTCGCCTTCATCGAGGAGAAGGTGAAGACCCTCGGTACCTCCGCCTGCCCGCCCTACCACCTGGCGGTCGTCATCGGCGGCACTTCGGCCGAGGCGACTCTGAAGACGGTGAAGCTCGCCTCCACCCGCTACCTCGATGCCCTTCCGACCAAGGGCAGCAAGGCCGGGCACGCGATCCGCGATCCGGAGCTGGAGGCCGAGATCCACAAGCTGACGCAGAAGCTCGGCATCGGTGCGCAGTTCGGTGGCAAGTACTTCTGCCACGATGTCCGCGTCATCCGCCTGCCGCGGCACGGCGCGAGCCTGCCGATCGGCATTGGCGTCTCCTGCTCCGCGGACCGGCAGATCAAGGCCAAGATCACGCCGGAGGGCGTGTTCCTCGAGGCGCTGGAGCACGATCCGGCCAAGTACCTGCCGGAGACGACCGACGAGATCCTGGGCGGCGAGGTGGTGAAGATCGACCTGAACCGGCCGATGGAGGAGATCCGCGCGACGCTGTCGAAATACCCGGTGAAGACCCGCGTGTCCCTCACCGGCACCATGGTGGTGGCGCGCGACATTGCCCATGCCAAGCTGCAGGAGCGGCTGGACGCGGGGCAGGGGCTGCCGGACTACATCAAGAACCACCCGGTCTATTACGCCGGCCCGGCGAAGACGCCGGAGGGCTATGCCACCGGCAGCTTCGGCCCGACCACGGCAGGGCGCATGGACAGCTATGTCGAGGCCTTCCAGAAGGCGGGCGGATCGCTGGTGATGCTCGCCAAGGGCAACCGCAGCAAGGCGGTGCGCGAGGCCTGCCGCAAATATGGCGGCTTCTACCTTGGCAGCGTCGGCGGCCCGGCGGCGCGCCTCGCGCAGGACTGCATCCGCAAGGTCGAGGTGCTGGAATACCCTGAGCTCGGCATGGAGGCGGTCTGGCGGATCGAGGTGGAGGACTTCCCCGCCTTCATCGTGGTGGATGACAAGGGCAACGACTTCTACGAAGGGCTGGAGTAGCGCCAGGATCGTTGCCCCTGGCGCCTCTCGGAGGAGTGGCGCGCCGCCAGGGTCCGTAAGGCCGCGCTGGGCAGGCGCCTGGCGGTGCAGGAGGGGGTGATGCCCATGGGTGTATGCGCGATGCCGCTGAAGCTGTCCGGGCCGCCGGCATGACCGGACGCCGCCATATCTCCTCCGGCAGCCGCTTCGAGGCGGAGATCGGCTACTCCCGCGCCGTGGTGGACGGCGACCATGTCTGGGTCTCCGGCACCACCGGCTACGACTACGCGCGCATGAGCATCGCGGACGATGTCGTCGCGCAGGCCGAGCAGGCCTTCCGCAACATCGCGCAGGCGCTGGAGCAGGCAGGGGCCAGCCTGGACGATGTGGTGCGCGTGCTCTTCATCGTGCCGCGGCGGGAGGACTGGGAGCCCTGCTGGCCCGTGGTGAAGAAGCACCTCGGCAAGGCCCGCCCCGCCTCCACCCTGATCCATGCCGGGCTGCAGACCGATGCCATGCGCATCGAGATCGAGGTGACCGCCCGCCTGCCGAAGAAGGACACCGCCTGAGCATGCGCTTCGCAGTGGATCGGCTGGACCATCTGGTCATCAACTGCCGCGACCTGGAGGTCATGGCCGCCTGGTATCAGCGCGTCCTCGGCATGGAGCGGGAGGATTTCGGTCAGCCGCCGCGGACCGCGCTGAAATTCGGCGGCCAGAAGATCAATCTGCGCCCCGTCTCCGCGACGCAGGAGGAATGGATCGCCGCCGGGCTCTGTGCCGCCGGCACGCAGGATCTCTGCTTCATCGTCGCAGTGACCGTGCCGGAGATCGTCCGCCATCTGCATGACTGTGGCGTCATGATCGAGCTGGGCCCGGTGACGCGATCGGGCGCGCTGGGGCCGATGGGATCGGTCTATTGTCGCGATCCCGAAGGGAACCTGATCGAAATTTCCTCCTACTCCCCCTGAGGCCCGCCCATATGGGCACGGGCAGGAGGAGAAAGAGGCACATGGGCGAGACCACCGGCGCGATGCGCACCGGAACCCGGACGGAGACGGATTCCCTCGGCACCATCGACATCCCGGCGGACCGCTACTGGGGTCCGCAGACGGAGCGCGCGCGGCGCCTCTTCCGCATCGGTTCGGAGCGCTTCCCCTCAGGCCTGATCCGTGCCGTCGGTCTGCACAAATGGGCCTGCGCCGAGGCGAACGACCGCCTGGGCGAGCTGCCGCCCGGCATCGCCGACCCCATCCGCCAGGCGGCGCAGGAGATCGCCGACGGGCAGCGCGACGAGGACTTCCCGCTGCCCGTCTGGCAGACCGGCAGCGGCACCCAGACCAACATGAACGCGAACGAGGTCATCGCGAACCGCGCGAACGAGATCCTCGGCCAGCCGCTGGGGTCGCGGAAGCCGGTGCACCCGAATGACCATGTGAATCGCGGGCAGTCCTCCAACGACAACTTCCCGACCATGATGCACATCGCCGCGGCGGAGGCGGTGGAGGGGCGGCTGATCCCTGCTCTCGGGCGGCTGCACGCGGCCCTGTGGAAGCGCGCGCAGGAGTGGGCCGGCATCGTGAAGCTCGGCCGGACCCACATGATGGACGCGGTGCCGATGACCTTGGGTCAGGAATTCTCGGCCTGGGCACGGCAGGTGGAGCTTGGCATTGAGCGGCTGCGCGCCTGCCTGCCCCGGCTGCTGCTGCTGCCCCAGGGTGGCACGGCGGTCGGCACCGGCCTCAACCGCCATCGCGACTTCGACCGCGTCTTCTGCGAGATCATCGCCGACCGCACGGGTCTCGCCTTCGCGCCCAACCCGAACAAATTCGAGGGCATGGGGGCGCATGACGCCCTGGTCGAACTCTCGGGCGCGATGAACGTCCTCGCCGTCTCGCTGAACAAGCTGGGCAACGACATCCGCCTGCTCGGCAGCGGCCCGCGCAGCGGCATCGCGGAGCTGGTGATCCCGGCCGACGGGCTTTCCAGCAGCATCATGCCGGGCAAGACCAATCCGACCCAGTCGGAGGCGCTCACCATGGTCTGCGCCCAGGTCATGGGCAACCACGTCACGGTGACGGTCGCCGGTGCCCAGGGGCACCTGGAGCTGAACGTCTTCAAGCCCGTCATCATCCATGCCGTGCTGCAATCCGCGACGCTTCTGGCCGATGCCGCGGAGAGCTTCGCCCAGAACATGGTGGCGAAGCTGGAGCCGAACCGCGAGCGCATTGCGGAGAACCTGGCGCGCTCGCTGATGCTGGTGACCGCGCTCAATCCCCGCATCGGCTATGACAAGGCGGTCGCCATCGGCAAGAAGGCGCTGGCTGAGAACCTCACCCTGAAGGAGGCCGCGCAGGCCCTCGGCCATGTCTCGCCCGAGGACTTCGACCGCTGGGTGCGGCCGGAGGAGATGGTGGAGCCCGGCGCCACGCTGGAAGGGAGCGGATGACCGGGCCTGCCGCGGCCCGTCACCTCCGCAAGCGCAGCTTCGCACTCGCGGGGCATCGCACCTCCGTGGCGCTCGAGCCGCCCTTCTGGGACGTGCTGGAGGCGGCTGCCCGGGCCCGTGGACTCAGCCTCGCGGCGCTGGTCGCCGAGGTGGATGCGGCGCGTGCGGATCTGGCAGTGCCCTTGGCCAGCGCGCTGAGAGTCTTCGCGCTCGGCGAGTGCCACCGGGTCCGACAGCCTTAGGACCGCGGCAGAGAGCGCGCTTCACACTTTCGGCTGTTCCTGCAGTCTCGGACGATCGTGTTCCAGGGCATTGTCCGCTCGCCCGCCTGCATGGGATCCGCTCTAGCGTGTTCGGGCCGGACCCGAGGCGCCGCCACCGCCGCCCGGCAGCCCGGTGGCGAGTGCAGCGGCGGCCGCCAGCGGCAGGATGGCAAGCACCGCCGTAACGGGCGAAAGGCCGGTGTCCAGCATGCCGGACGCCTCGGGCGTCGGGTGCGGCAGGCGCACGCGTCGCGTCCGTGCCTGCAGCTCCAGCCGAGGTGGCTGCGGAACGGACGCCGGGGCGCCGCGTGGCGGCACCACCACCTCCTGCCCCGGCGGCACGACGATGGTGGCGAGCTGCGCCTGGGCCGGCCCCCACGGAGCCAGAAAGGCGAGGAGGGCGAGAGGAATGGAAGCGCGCGCGATCATGGCGCGCTCGAAAGTAGTTCATGCTGGCCGCAATCTCAACTAGCGCGTGCGCTACTCCGCATCGGGTTGGCGCTCGGGCGCGGCCTCGGTGAAGGCAGGCAGGGTCAGACAGGCGCCTTCCGCCGCCAGGAGGCGGGGCATGGCGGTGAGGTCCACCCCGAAGCGCCTGGCATTGTAGAGCTGCGGCACCAGGCAGAGATCGGCCAGGCTCGGCTCGGCCCCGAAGCAGAATGGGCCGGCTCCGGCGGCGTTGCGGACCAGGATCTCGCAGGCCGTGAGGCCCTCGGCGATGATGTCGCGCGCCCAGGCATTCGCCTGTTCCTGGTTGAGGCCGAATGCCTTCAGCCGGTTCAGCACCTTCAGGTTCTGCACCGGGTGGACATCCGCGGCGATCGCCTGCGCGAAGGCGCGGACCCGCGCGCGGGCCAACGGCTCGCGCGGCACCAGCGGCGGCTCGGGGTGGGTCTCGTCCAGCCATTCGATGATGGCCAGCGACTGGGTCAGCACCGTGCCGCCATCGAGCTCGAGTGCCGGCACCAGACCCTGCGGGTTGAGGCGCAGGTAGCCGGCCTCCCGCTGCTCGTTCCGGCGCAGGTGGTGGAAACGGTGCTCGACCTTGAGCCTCTTCAGGTTCAGCGCGATGCGCACGCGATAGGCGGCCGAGGACCTGTAGTAGCCGTGCAGGATCATGGTGCTTCGCTCCCTCAGCGCCGCCCGAGCATCTGCCGCGCGACGATCAGCCGCATGATCTCGTTCGTGCCCTCCAGGATGCGGTGCACGCGGAGGTCGCGCACGATCTTCTCCACGCCGTACTCGGCGAGATAGCCATAGCCACCGAACAGCTGCAGCGCGTCATCCGCCACCCGGTGCGCGGCGTCGGTGACGAAGCGCTTGGCCATGGCGCAGAAGGCGGTGGCGTCCGGCGCCGCCGCATCCAGCTTGGCGCAGGCGCGCCACAGCAGGGCGCGCGCCGCTTCCAGCTCCGTCCGCATGTCGGCCAGGCGGAACTGCGTGTTCTGGAAGTCCGCGATCGCGCGCCCGAAGGCCTGGCGCTCCTGCACATAGGCCAGCGCGGCGTCCAGCGCCGCCTGGGCGCCGCCCAGCGCGCAGGCGGCGATGTTCAGCCGCCCGCCATCGAGGCCCGCCATGGCGAAGCGGAAGCCCTGCCCCTCCTCGCCCAGCAGCGCCGTCACGGGCACGCGCGCGCCCTCGAGGATCACCTGGCGCGTCGGCTGGGCGTTCCAGCCCATCTTGTGCTCGTTCTTGCCGAAGGAGAGGCCCGGCGTCTCCTTCGGGATCAACAGCGCCGACACGCCCCCGGGACCATCGCCTCCCGTGCGCACCATGGTCAGGTAGAGATCCGAGGCCCCGGCGCCGGAGATGAACTGCTTCACCCCGTCCAGGATGTAGTGCTGCCCCTCGCGGCGTGCCCGCGTGCGCAGTGCCGCCGCATCGCTGCCCGACCCGGGCTCGGTCAGGCAGTAGCTCGCCACCTTCCGCATCGGGATCAGCGCCGGCAGCCATTCCTCGCGCTGCGCGTCGCTGCCGAAGCGGTCGATCATCCAGGCGACCATGTTGTGGATGGACAGGAAGGCCGCGACGGTGGGGCAGCCCGTGGACAGCGCCTCGAACACCACGGCGGCGTCGAGGCGCGTCAGCCCGGCGCCGCCGCTCTCCTCCCGCACATAGAGCGAGGCCATGCCGAGCCCGGCGGCCTGGCGCATCTCCTCCACCGGGAAATGGCGCGCCTGGTCCCATTCGAGCGTCCTGGGGGCGAGCACCTCACGGGCGAAGGCAAGGGCGGTCTCGCGCAGCTCGCGGGTCGCCTCGGGCAGATCGAAGGCCGGGAACTGGTCGGGCAGCATGGGTTTCCTCCGCGGATCGCGACGCGCATCTGCCTACCGGATCGGGTGCCGCCATCGCAGCGTCAAGCATGGCGACCCTGCGCAGGCGGATGATCCAGGGCCCCGCCACAGCGGCCCCGCCACAGCGGCCCCGCCACAGCGGCCCCGCCACAGCGGCCCCGCCACAGCGGCCTCGCCGCAGCGGCCGCGACCCATGCCGCTGCCGCCGGCCCGCGCATCGGCGAGAACGGTCGCAGCCCCCTGCCGGTCGCGCGGGCGCTGCATCCGCGGCCGGCGGCTACTCCGCCGCCACCGGGTGGCGCGCCGAAGCCGAGGCTTCCGGCTGCGCGACCGAGGCCTCGATCTCCGCCATGCGTTGGCGCGCCGCTTCGAGGTTGCGCGCCTTGATGTGGCCGAAGCCCTTGATGCCCGCGGCTGCCTCCGCCCAGTCGCAGATGCGCGCATGGGTGGCGGGCGAGAGCAGGCGCAGCAGCCGCTCGATGCCCGCGCGGTACTCGCCCGGCAGGGCACGCTCCGTGCGCCGCTCCTGCGTGCGGCCGAAGGGATCGAGCGCGGTGCCACGCAGCACCCTGCCATAGCGCAGCAGGCCCATGGCCTTCAGCATCCAGGGACCGAAGGTCATCTTGCGCGGCACGCCGGTGACCGGATCAGGCTTGGCCAGGACCGGCGGCGCCAGATGCAGCTGCACGCGCTGCGTGCCGGCGAAGCGCGTCCCGAGCTGCTCCCGCCATTCCGGCAGGCTGTGCAGCCGCGCCACCTCGTACTCGTCCTTGTAGGCCATCAGCCGATGGAGCTGCACGGCGACGGCGCGGGCAAGGCGCTCCTCGCCCGGCATCACCGCCTGCTCCGCGGCGCGTACCTTGGCGACGAAGTCCAGGTAGCCGCGCGCGTAGCGCGCGTTCTGGTAGTCGGTCAGGTCGGCGGCGCGGTGCGCGAGGAGCGCGTCCAGCGTCTCGTCCTCCGGTGCCGCAGGCGCCAGCGGCTCCAGCGCGGCCGCGCGGCCCAGGGCGAAGGCCGCCTTGTTGCGCTCCACCGCCGCGCCGTTCAGTTCCAGCGCGCGATTGATGGCATCGGCCGAGAGCGGCACGAGCCCGCGCTGAAAGGTCAGGCCGAGCAGCCAGACATTCAGGTAGATCAGGTCGCCGAACATGCGCTCCACCGTCTGCTGCGCGGGCAGGGCCACCACCTCGCGGCAGGCCTTGCGGATGCTGTCCAGCATGCCGGCGCGGTCGTAGCGCGTCGCCGTGTTCAGCACGAACTGGGCGGTGGGCTGCAGATCCTGGTTCAGCACCGCCACGGTCCGATCGGCGCCGAGCAGCGGCCGCGCCGTGCGGCCATGCGCCACCACCATGTCGGAGGACAGGAGCAGGTCCGTCTGGCCGAGGCCGATGCGCGGCGCATCGATGTCGTCGGCCGCCGCGCCCGGGCGTCCGACACGGAGCTGGGCGAAGACGCCGCCGCCCTTCTGCGCCAGGCCGAGCTGGTCCACCGTGCGCACCGGCCGTCCCTCGAGATGCGCCGCCTGCGCCAGGATGGCGGCGAGCGCCGTCACGCCCTGGCCGCCGACGCCGGCGATCAGGATGTTGTAGGCGCTCTCGCCCTCGCGTGGCTCCGGCAGCGCCGGGTCCGGCAGGCCGTCCGCGGGCACGGGCGGCTTCGGCTTCACCGGCTCGGCGCCGACGAGGGTGACGAAGGAGGGACAGAAGCCCTCCACGCAGGAGAAGTCCTGGTTGCAGGCGCTCTGGTCGATGGCGCGCTTGCGCCCGAAAGGCGTCTCGACCGGCTCGACGGCAAGGCAGTTGGAGGTCCGGGAGCAGTCGCCGCAATCCTCGCAGACGCGGGGATTGATCACGGCGCGGCGGGTCGCCTGCGGCTGCAGGCCGCGCTTGCGCTTGCGCCGCCGCTCGGTGGCGCATTGCTGGTCGTAGATCAGCACGGTGACCCCCGGCGTCTCACGCAGCTCCCGCTGCACCAGGTCGAGGTCGCGCCGATGGTGGTAGGTGATGCCCTTCGGCATCAGCGGATCGTCCTGGTGCCGTTCGGGATCGTCGGAGACCACGGCGATGCGCTGCACCCCTTCCGCCCGCACCTGGGCGGCGATGTGCGGCACCGTCATCTCGCCCTCGGGCGTCTGCCCGCCGGTCATGGCGACGGCGCTGTTCACCAGGATCTTGTAGGTGATGTTGGTCTTGGCGGCGAGCGCGGCGCGGATCGCCAGGCTGCCCGAATGCGCATAGGTGCCGTCGCCCATATTGGCGAAGACATGCGGTTCCGCCACGAAGGGCGCCTGCCCCAGCCAAAGGACGCCCTCGCCGCCCATATGCGTGGCGAGCTCCGTGTCCCGGTCCATGAACCTGGCGAGGTAATGGCAGCCGATTCCGGCATGCGCGATCGATCCCTCCGGGACCTGCGTGGAGGTGTTGTGCGGGCAGCCCGGGCAGAAATAGGGGGTGCGGTCGTGCACCGGCGCGAGCTGGGCGCGGGCCAGCGCATCGAGCTGCGCGATGCGTGCCTTCAGCTGCTCCGTGCGAAGCGGCTCCGGCAGCCGCGCATGCAGCGCGCGCAGCACGGCGTTGGTGTCGAGCTCGGTCAGTTCGGAGAGCAGCGGCGCTCCGGTCTCGTCGCGCTTGCCGATGATGCGCGGACGGTCCGGCGCGTGGTAGAGCGCGTCGCGGAGCTGCGGTTCGAGCACCGGCCGGCGGTCCTCGACCACCAGCACCTCCTCAAGCCCCCGGGCGAATTCGCGCGCGGCTTCGGCGTCCAGAGGCCAGGCGAGGCCGACCTTCCACAGGCGCAGTCCCGCCATGCGCGCGAGCTCGTCGGTGATGCCGGCATCCAGCAGCGCCTGACGGAGCGTGTTGTAGGCCTTGCCGCGGGTGACGATGCCGAAGCGCGCCTGCGGGCTGTCCAGCACGATGCGGTCGAAGCCGTTCACGCGGGCGAAGGCGGCTGCCGCAGGCAGCTTGAAGCGGCGCAGCCGCTCCTCCTGCATCAGGGGGGTGTCCTTGGGACGGAAATGCAGCCCGTCCGGGGGCATCGCCACGTCGTTCGGTGCCAGGGTCGCGTAGGCGGCAGGATCCAGCAGCAGGGTAGCGCTGCCATCCATCGTCTCCGCCACGCATTTCAGCCCGACCCACAGGCCGGAGAAGCGCGACAGGGCCAGCCCCTTGATGCCGTATTCCAGCACCTCCGCGACCCCCGAGGGGTCGAGGACCGGAATCTCCACATCCATGAAGGCGTGTTCGCAGCCGGAGGTGACGGTGGAGGACTTGGAAGAGGGATCGTCGCCCGCCAGCGCCAGCACGCCCCCCTTGGGCGAGGTGCCGGCGCTGTTGGCGTGGCGCAGGACGTCGCCGCTGCGGTCCACCCCCGGCCCCTTGCCGTACCAGATACCGAAGACGCCTTCGAACCTGGCGCCCGGGTAGTGACCGACCTGTTGCGTGCCCCAGACCGCGGTCGCGGCCAGATCCTCGTTCAGCCCCGGCTGGAAGACCACATCGGCCTCGGCCAGCCGCTTCGACTGCCTGGCGAGCTCCCGGTCATAGCCGCCGAGGGGAGAACCGCGATAGCCGCTGATATAGCCCGCCGTCCTCCAGCCCAGCCGGCGGTCCAGATCACGCTGCAGCAGGGGCAGCCGCACCAATGCCTGAATGCCGGTGAGCAGCAGGGTCTCGCCCGCCTTCTCCCAACGGTCCTCCAGGGTCGCCTCGGGGCGTTGGATGCTGCCCATGGTCACCTCCCGCGTTGCCCGGCAATGTCGGGCCGGCACCGTCCGCCGGCAATGGCCAAGGGGCGGTGCGCCATGAAGGAGGATGCGCCGGCTGCTGCGGAAGTTCATTCCGAATTTCGTTGTGCAGTGCCGAAGGGACAGAACAAGCTTCTGCCATGGACGCCATCGACCGTCGCATTCTTCGTGAGCTGCACCGCAACGCCCGCCTGACCAATGCCGAACTGGCGGAGGCCGTGGGCCTGTCGCCCTCGCCCTGCTGGACCCGGGTTCGGCGCCTGGAGCAGTCAGGCGCGATCAAGGGCTATGTCGCGATCTTGGACCAGGCAGCGCTCGGCCTGCCCGATACCGTCATCATCGAGGTGATGATGGAGAAGCACGACGAGGACAGCCTGCGCCGCTTCGAGCAGGCCGTCACCGACATGCCGGAGGTGATCGAAGCCTGGCTCGTCACCGGCGAATACGACTACGTGGTCAAGGCGGCGGTGAGTGGCACGGCGGGCTATGAGCGGCTGCTGCGGGAGAAGATCTATCGGCTGCCTGGCGTGCGCCACACCCGCACCAGCTTCACCCTGCGCTGCCTGAAGCAGAGCTGGACGCCGGCGCCCTGACCGCTTCGCTGCGCCACCGCACTGGCCGGCGGGATCGGCTCATGCTACCTGAGGTTGCATGGTGCGGGTGCCCGCGCCACCGGATGCCGCCATGCGGAAGCGCCAGGCCACCGCGCCATGACTGCCGAGATCCATCTGGTCGCCGCGGCGAGGCCGAACCTGCCGAAGCTTGCCGCGCTCTGGCACGCCCTGCCGGCACGCTGTTTCCTGCGCCCCGTGCTGCTGCATACCGGCCAGCATCACGATGCGGCGATGTTCGGACGTCATCTGGATGACCTGGATCTCCCGGTGCCCGAGATCGCCCTCGGAATTTCCGGCGGCAGCCATGCGGAGCTGACCGGTCGCACCATGATGGCCCTGGAGGCTGCCTGGCGGTGCCGCCGGCCCGCCCTGGTGGTGGTGGCAGGGGATGTGGACGGCACGCTGGCCGCCGCGCTGGCGGCCCGGAAGCTCGGCCTTCCCGTGGCGCATCTCGAGGCCGGGCTGCGCAACGGCGATCGCCTGATGGCGGAGGAGATCAACCGCCGCGCCGTGGATGCCGTCAGCGACCTTCTCTGGGCACCCGACGAGGCGAGCGCCGCGCGGCTGCTGGCAGAGGGGCATCCGCACTCGGCGGTGCGCGCCGTGGGCAATGCCATGGTGGACACGCTGCTGCGCCGCCTGCCCGCCGCCCGGGCACGACCCTTGCCGGAGGGGCTCTCTGCCGGCGGCTACGGGCTGGTGACCCTGCACCGCGCGGCGAATGTGGACGATCCGGCGATGCTGTCCGCGCTGCTGGACGGCCTGGGGAAGGCGACGGCCGATCTGCCGCTGGTCTGGCCGATGCATCCGCGCGCGCGGAAGCGCCTCACGGAGCACGGGCTTTCCCTGCCGCCCGGGCTCCGCGCGCTGCCGCCGCTGCCCTATCTCGATTTCCTCGGCCTGCTGGCCCATGCCCGGCTGGCCGCCACCGACAGCGGCGGGGTGCAGGAGGAGGCGACGGCGCTCGATCTGCCCTGCCTGACCCTGCGCCCCTCGACCGAGCGGCCGGTAACGCTGGAGGCCGGATCGAGCCGCCTGGTCGCGCCGCACGAGGTGCCCGCGGCGGTGGCGCGCGTGCTGGCCGGCGACTGGCCGCGGGCCCGGACCATTCCGTTGTGGGACGGCCTGGCCGGTTCGCGCATGGCGGCGCATCTGGCCGGGTATCTGGGCCTGCCGGCGTGACCGCCCCGCTGGTGGTCATGCTCTCTGCCGCCCACCCACCGGAGGATATGCGCGTGGTGCGGAAGGAAGGCGCAGCGCTGGCCGCCGCCGGCTGGCGGGTGCGCCATCTCTGCCCGGGCCCGCCCGGTGCCACTCGCGCGACCGATGGCGTGGCGATCGAGACCTATCCGCGTCGCCGAGGCTGGCTCGGCCGGATCCTCGGCGTGCCAGCCCTTGCCCGGCAGGCTGCCGCCAGCGGCGCCGCGGTGCTGCACGGCAGTGAGCCGGACGCCTGGGTCGCCGCGCTGCTCGCGGCGCGGCGCGGCCGGGCGCGGGTGGTGCTCGACGTCCACGAGCATTACCCCAGCCGGCTCGACTCGCGCCTGCCTCGACCGCTGCGGCCCCTGGCCCGCGCGCTGCTGCGCGCCTTCTGCCGCAAGACCGGCCGCGCCGCGGACGCGGTGGTCGTGGCGAAGGACGGGTTGGCCGGGGATTTCGGGGCGCCCGATCGCACCATCGCGGTACGCAACTACGCCCTTGCCCTGCCGGTGGTGCCGCGTTCCCATCAGCCCGGCCCTCCGACCCTGGTGCATCTGGGCGCGCTTGGCCGCACGCGTGGCTGGCCGCAGATGCTGGCGGCGCTGGTGCTGGCACCCGCCGGCACGCGGCTTCGCCTGGTCGGCCGCTTCACCGACGGCAGCGAGCCGGATTTCGAGGCCGATGCCCTTGCCCGCGGCGTGCTGGACCGGGTGGAGCGCGTGCCCTGGCTGCCGCCGGCCGAGGCCCTGGCCCGCGTCGCCGAATGCGATATCGGCCTGGTGCTGTTCCAGCCGGGCGAGACCAACCACGGCCTAGCACTGCCGCACAAGCTGTTCGACTGCATGCTGGCGGGGCTGCCCGTGATCGTGCCGCGCTTCGCCGCCGAGGTCGCCAGCATGGTCACCGAGGCCGGTTGCGGCGAACTCGTGGACACGGCCGATCCCGCCGCCATCGCCGCCGCCATCACCCGCCTGGCCGACCCGGCCCGCCGCGCCGCGCTGGGAGCGGCCGGCCGGCGGGCGGCCCTCACCCGCTTCGGCTGGGCCGGAGAGGCGGAGCGGCTGGTCGCGCTCTATCGCAGGCTGGCACCGCTGCCGCCTGCTGGCACCGCCGGCCCGAGGGGCCTATAGCGGCCCCATGGCTCGTCGCGCGCCGCACCGGGTGCTCCTCAACCTGCTGCTCGACTCCCTCCTGGCCATCGCGGCGCTGCCGCTGGCGATGCTCGCGGCGGCGCCGGGCGCCTGGCCGGAGGCGGGCTGGTGGCCTGGCGCGCTGCTCGGGGCGGTGCTCAGCCTGTTCGCCGCCGGCCTGCCGGTGCGCATGCCGCAGCAGTACTGGCGCTATGCCGGGCTGCCGGACCTGATCGCCATCGCCGGGGCGGCGCTGGGGGCAGCACTGATCTTCTGGGCGGGCCAGCTCCTGCTCGATGCCTGGAGATCGCCGAATCCGGCCTTCCCGGCGATCCATGCCCTGGTGCTGGCGGCGCTGCTGGGCGCTCCGCGTATCGCCGGCCGCATGCACCACCTGCGCCGCGGCCCGGACAGCGGCATGGAACCGCAGCCGGTGCTGCTGGTGGGGGCGGGCGATGGCGCCGACCTCTTCATCCGGGCGCTCGCACGGGAGCGGTCGCCGGCCTTCCGCGTGGTAGGGATCCTGTCGCTCCGCTCCCGCCAGGCGGGCCGGCGGATCCACGGCCACCCCATCCTCGGCACGGCGGACGACATCGTTCCGGTGCTGGAGCGCATGCGAGCCGAGGGGAGGCCCCCGGCGCTGATCGTGCTGGCGACGCCGCATGTGGCGGGACTCGCGCTGGAGCGGTTGCTCGATGCTGCCGACCGGCACGGCGTGCCGGTGCGGCGCACGCCATCCGTCACCACGCTCGATCCCGCGGCGCGGCGCATGGGCGACCTGCTGGACCCCGCCCTGCGCGGACGGCTGCAGCTGCGCCCCATCGCCATCGAGGACCTGCTGGACCGCCCGCAGGTGCCTCTGGACCGGGAGGGCATGGCGCGGCTGGTGCAGGGCAGGCGCGTGCTGGTGACCGGTGCCGGCGGGACCATCGGCGGCGAGCTGGCGCGGCAGGTCGCCGCGCTGGGGCCGGCGCAGCTGACCCTGCTCGATCACGGCGAATTCGTGCTCTACGAAATCGACCTGGAGCTGCGTGAACGCCATCCCGACGTGCCGCGCCGCGCCGTGCTGGCGGATATCCGGGACGAGGGCCGGATCCGCCGGTTGCTCGAGGACATTCGGCCCGAGCTGGTGTTCCACGCCGCGGCGCTGAAGCATGTGCCGATGGTGGAGAACGACCCGCTGGAGGGGCTGCTGACGAACGCGCTCGGCACGCGCATCGTCGCCGATGCCGCCGCTGCCGTGGGCTGCCGGGCGATGGTGTTCATCTCCACCGACAAGGCGGTGAACCCCACCAGCGTCATGGGCGCCTCGAAGCGGCTGGCGGAGATGTACTGCCAGGCACTGGACATGTCCGCGCGCACCGGCGCGCGCGGCATGCGCTGCATCACCGTGCGCTTCGGCAACGTACTGGGCTCCACCGGCAGCGTGGTGCCGCTGTTCCGCCGGCAGCTCGAACGCGGCGGGCCGCTGACCGTGACGCATCCCGACATGCGCCGCTACTTCATGACGGTGCGCGAGGCGGTGGGGTTGGTGCTGCAGGCAAGTGTGATCGGTGCCGAGGACCGTCCGGGCGAACAGCACCTCCAGCCGCCGGAGCTCGCGGAGGGCGGGATCTTCGTTCTCGACATGGGCAAGCCGGTGAAGATCGTGGAGCTGGCCCGTCGCATGATCCGCCTGGCCGGCCTGCGGCCGGACGAGGATGTGGAGATCCGCTTCACCGGCCTGCGCCCCGGCGAGAAGCTGTACGAGGAGCTGTTCCACGGGCAGGAGCCGCCACGGCCCACGGCCTTCCCGGGGCTGCTGGTGGCAACCCCGCGCACCGCCGACCCGGCGCTGGTCGGGCGTGCGATTGACGAGATCGCGAGTGCATGCCGTGCCGGCAACGCACGCGCCGCGCTGGCGCAGCTCGGCCGGCTGGTGCCGGAATTCGACCACAACATCGATGGAGCGGGCACGCCGGGGGCAGCGGCGGAATCGCAGTCAGCCGGCAGCAGCCGGTAGCCGCACAGCGCGCGGCGTTCCGGCGACCTCGCCTTGAGCGCTCCCTGCTCGCCGCGGACATCCACCGGCCGGCGCCGCTGCCATGAGAGGCCACGACGCGTGTTGCGCCACGATACGGGCGGTGATTTTGCACGGCGCGATGCTGGCGCTAGAGCGTGAGCGGTTCGGGCTGAACCGGTCACGCTCTAGAACCGAGGCAAAGAGCACGATCCACGCTTTCGGCTGCGCCGGCCTCAAGCGATCGCGCTCCGAGCCAGCATCACTGTTGCGAGGCCCTGGATGACCACGACCACCGATTCGCGCCCCGTCGCTCTTTTCGACATGAAGGCGCAGCAGCGGCTGATTCGCGCCGATATCGACCGGCGCCTCGCCGCGGTGCTGGACGGTGGCCGTTTCGTGCAGGGGCCGGAGGTGGAAGAGCTGGAAGCGCAGCTTGCGGCCTTCACCGGCGCGACGCACTGCGTCGGCGTTTCCTCCGGCACCGATGCGCTGCAGATCGCCCTCATGGCGGAGGGGATCGGGCCGAGCGACGCGGTCTTTCTGCCTGCCTTCACCTACACCGCCACCGCCGAGGTGCCGCTGGTGCTCGGTGCCACGCCGGTCTTCGTGGATGTGGAGCAGGCGAGCCTCAACCTGGACCTCGCCGATCTCGAGCGCCGCATCGCGCTGGTGGAAAAGGAGGGGCGGCTGCGGCCGCGCGCGGTGATCGGTGTCGATCTCTACGGCCTGCCGGCGGACTGGCCCGCGATCGAGGCGATCTGCGCCAGGCACGGCATGTTTGCGCTCGATGACGCCGCGCAGGCCTTCGGCGCGTCGCTGCAGGGCAGGCGGCTCGGCTGCTGGGCGGATGCGACCGCCTGCAGCTTCTACCCGACCAAGACACTCGGCTGTTACGGCGATGGTGGCGCGCTGCTCACCAACGATGCCGGCCGCGCGGAGCTGTACCGTTCGCTGCGCACTCATGGCGAGGGCCGCACGCGCTACGAGGTGCTGCGGACCGGCATGAACGGACGGCTCGACACCATCCAGGCGGCCATCCTGCTGGCCAAGCTGCCGCTGCTGCAGGATGAGCTGACGGCCCGCCGGAGGCTGGCCGCGCATTACGGTTCCCGGCTCGGTGGCCATGTCACCGTGCCGAACGCGCCCGAGGGCGTGGAAAGCGCCTGGGGCCTCTACACCGTGCAGCTGCCCGACGACGCGACGCGGACGCGCGTGCAGGCGGCAATGCAGGCGCGCGACGTGCCGAGCGCCATCTATTATCCCCGCCCACTGCACCATCAGCCGGCCTATGCCGCGCATCACGTCGCCTCGATCACCGGCGGCCCGCCGCCCCTGCCGGTCAGCGAGGCGGCCTGTGGACGGGTGCTGTCGCTGCCCATGCATCCCTACCTGGATGCGGCGCAGGCCGATCGTGTCTGCGAGGCGGTGCTGGCGGGCTTGTGACCGGTACGCGGGCGGGCGACACGCGCCGCGCCGCACCCGATCGCTGTTGAACTCCGACCCACTGCTGCGCTTCCATAGATTGGTAGCGTCTCGGAGGGCTCGGCCATGCGCCGACGGTCTCTGTTGGCCACGGCAGGTGCCGCGGCGGTTTCCGGTGGGCTGGCAGCGCCGCAGCGCCGCGTTCGTGCCCAGGACCAGGCGGTGGATGTGCTGCTGGTGCTGGCCGTGGATGTCTCCCGCTCGATCGACGAGGACGAGGCACGGCTGCAGCGGGAAGGATATCGTGTCGCCGTCTCCGACCCGGCGGTGGTGGAGGCGATCTGCAGCGGCATGATCGGCGCCATCGCCATCTGCTATGTCGAATGGGCCGGCGCGGAATATCAGCGCCTGCTCCTGCCCTGGCAGCGCATCGCCTCGCAGGAGGATGCCAATGACTGGGCCGGGCGACTGACGGAGGCGCCACGTGCCTCGCTCTCCTGGACCTCGATTTCCGGCGGCATCGAGTTTTCCCGCCGGATGCTGGCGGAGTCGCCCTTCGAGGGCGTGCGGCGCGTGATCGATGTCTCGGGCGACGGGGTGAACAACAGTGGCCCCCCGGCCGAGCAGGCACGCGATCGCGCGGTGGCGGAGGGAATCGTGATCAACGGCCTGCCCATCGTGAATGACCGCCCGACCTTTGGCCGCCTGCCCTCCGTACCACTCGACGAGTACTTCCGCGAGAGCGTGATCGGCGGCCCCGGCGCATTCCTCGTCGTCGCCGAGGACTTCACCAGCTTCGGCAACGCGGTGAAGCGCAAGCTGATCCGCGAGATCGCGGGGCTGAAGCGGACACCCGGGGACTCCTCCTGATATCCATCCCCTAGCATCCATCTTCCGCGGCCGGCGGCGTGCCCGGTGGCCAGCCGCGGAGCAGATCGAGGCAGCCGAGCACCACCCCGGCACAGGCGGCGTCGCGTGCCGGGCCGAGTTCCGCAGCGCCGCTGAAGCCCAGCCGCATGACCCTGCCATCCACCAGTTCGAAGGTGGCACGGCAGTCGCCGGTACTGCTCAGGCTCAGTCCGCCGCCGATCACGGGCAGGCTGAAGTTCACCCCGCTCGCGCTCGGTGGACTGCGCACATAGGTCCAGTAATGCCGCGTTGTCCCATCCGGCGCGGTGGCCGTGGCGGTCCGGTCCGGCACGCCGGCGCAGAGCCGGAGGTCGTTCTCCGCCAGGCCCCGAAGGTCGTACTGCGCGCGGGCTGCGATCAGCGCCTCCTGGGCCGAGCAGCCGGGCACCATCGCAGCGAGGCAGAGAAGGACCGGCAGGCGCCGCAAGCGGCGTGCCGGGCGCAGCCTCAGCGCTCCACGTCCTCGATCGAGAGGCCGAAGGCGGCCACACCTTCGGCCAGCAGGTCACCCAGCATGTCCATGGTCAGCAGGTACGCAACGGCGTCGCGACCCTCGTTCCGCTCGGCGGCCAGGCGAACCGCCTCGTCCCATTCCTCCGGGCCATAGTCGCCGCGTCCGACCCAGGCCAGCGCGATGAGAGCCGACTGCTCGTCCTCGTTCAGCTCCTCGATGAACTCCTGCAGCGTGTCCTCGGTGACGTCCTCGGGGTTCTCCTGCAGCAGCGCGGCTTCGCTGTTGTCGTCCTCCGACAGCTGGGAAGGGTCGGTTTCCTCCTTGCCCTGCAGCGCCCGCGCCAGGTCCACGACGGTCGCCACCGTCTCCAGGCTGATGCCCAGATCCACCTCGTCGTCGTCCGGTTCCGCCATGCCTTTCACCCCTCGGCCTGGATCGGCTAACGCGCAGAGGATGAACGGTTCCCCCGTGCGTCCCGGAACATTTGGCCATCTCCGCGCGTTCGCGGGCAAGGTGGGAGGCGGGCCCCGGGCCCGTCTAGGGCAAGGAAGGCGTGCCCATGGGACCGAGACGCGGGGAGTGCGCCGCCCGGGGGCGGCATGTGTGTTTCGCCCTGATGCTGCTGGTGCTGGCGGCGCCCGGGACAGGCCGGGCGGAACGGCCCGCGCTGCCTGGCTGCGTGCCGGCGAGCCCCATGGCCGGGACGGGAGGCCTGCGCATCCGGCAAGGCCTGCCATCAGCTCCACTCGCCATCAGACGGCTACGGGACGGGCTGCTGCTTCCCTTCTATACCTGCGGTCACAGGCCGCCCGCCGCCACGCGGTTCGGGCGGGGGTGGCGGGTGCTGGGCCCCGTGCGGCGGAGCTGAGCCGGGTCAGCTCTCCCAGTCCGGAGCGAAGCCCGGGTTCACCATGCGCCGGTTCTTGGGCAGCGCCGCGAGCGCGGCCCGGTCTTCGGCATCCAGCGCGAGGTCGAGGGCGGCGAGGTTCTCCCGCTGGCGGGCGGGAGAGGCGCTCTTGGGGATGGCCGCCACGCCGGGCATCGCGAGCAGGTAGGCCAGCGCCACCTGGGCCGGCGTCACCCCGTGCCTCGTGGCGATGCGCGCGATCTCCGGTTCCTGCGCCACGGCGTTCTTGGCCACGGGGCTGTAGCTGGTCAGCGCGATGCCGTGCGGCCGGACATAGTCCAGCAGCCGTTGCTGGCCGAGCAGCACATGGTGCTCCACCTGCAGGCAGGCGATGGGCGCGATCCCGCTCTCCACCGCCCGGCGGAGCAGCCCCAGGGGGAAGTTCGCCACGCCGACATGCCGCGCGAGCCCATCCGCCTGGATTCGCGCCAAGGCGCGCAGCGCATCCGGCAGGTCGAGCTCCGGGCTCGGCCAGTGGATCAGGTAGAGATCGAGATAGGCCAGGCCGAGGCGCTTCAGCGAGGCCTCGCAGGCGCGGCGGATGGCATCGCCCTTCGGCTTGTCCCACCAGGCCTTCGTGGTGAGGAAGACCTCGGCGCGCGGCACGCCCGAAGCCTTGATGCCGGCGCCCACCGCGTCCTCGTTGCCGTACATCTCGGCGGTGTCGAGGTGGCGGTATCCCATGCCGAGGGCGGATTCCACCGCGGCCTGGCATTCCGCGCCCCGCATCGGCCAGGTGCCGAGCCCGAGGCGGGGCATGGGCAGCAGCGGGGGATCGAAGACCGGTACCTGCATGCGCTGATCCGTCCTATCGGCGGGAGAGGTCGACGAGGCCGGCGAAGCCCGTCTCGGTGCCGAAGGCGAGATGCGTGCCCGCGGCATTCCAGGCGAGGGCCGAGACCCCTCCGCGTCCGGGCGCCGCGACCGGCACCACCTTGCCCGAGGCGATCTCGGCCAGCAACACCAGCCCATCGGCGAAGCCGGCGGCCACGATCTCGTGCTGCGGGTGGCAGGCGACGGCGCTGCACAGCACGCCGTCGCCGCCCGCGAGCTCGGTCGGCGCCTTGCCCATCGGGCCGCCGCCGAAGAAGGGCCAGAGCACGACGGAATCGGCCCCGCTGGTCGCCAGCCACCGCCCCTTGGCGGAGAAGGAAAGCCAGCGCGTCTTGGAGGGGTAGCCCGACATGCGCATGTGCTGGCCATCGGCTAGCCGCCAGCCATGCAGCGCGTTCTCCTGCATGGCGGTGACCACATGCGTGCCGTCCGGGCTGACGGCGATGGCGGCGTGGCTGCCCTTCCATTCCAGGAGCCGCGGCTTGTCCTCCTTCGCCGCGACGAACCAGAGCGAGGCGCCGTTGTAGTGGCTGGCCGCGATGCGCTTGCCCTTGGCGTCGAAGGCGATGCCGCCGACGGAGGAGGGGTGCGCGAGCGTCTTCAGCGGCGCGCCCCTGGCATCGAGCACATGCAGCTGCTTGCCGACAGAGGCGGCACGGATGCCGGAGCTGTGCGCCGCCACGTGCTCCACCCATTTCATCGTGCCGAGACGCGCGACCTCCTGCACCGCGCCGTCGGGCGCCGTGTGCACCAGGCGGCCATCATCACCGCCGGAGAGAAATCCC
>Ga0180217_1000824_pt1 | contig 40901 bp, 37 predicted proteins | sample eDN3rd37CBELigOP_FD_128521 | JGI IMG/M metagenome (GOLD analysis project Ga0180217, IMG submission 128521) | Enriched Organic Plus compost microbial communities from Emeryville, California, USA - eDNA 3rd pass 37_C BE-Lig OP (version 2) (version 2) ...
GAGGGAGGCGGCCCAGGAGACCACCTCGACCACCTTCGGACGCTCCTCGTTCCACAACCGCCGCAGCTCCTCGGTCAGCGCGGCATGGCCGGTCGGGGTCATATAGAAGGGGGTACCAGGGGGCAGACCCGGCGGGCCTTCCTCGTCCTCGTCGTCCTGCATCGGATCAGAGATAGGCGATCAGGCGCCCGCAGGCGATGACCGCCGGCCAAAGCGCGAGCGAAGCCGCCGCCGAAGCGCGCAGCACGCCGCCGCCATCGTGCCGTGCCAGCACATGGAAGGCGAGAACGTTCAGCAGCGCCAGGCTGATCAGAACCGCCTTCACCTGAAAGGCCGGGTTCAGCGCCACATGCGAGGCGTCCGCCGCCAGCAGCAGCACCCCCGACAGTGCCGCGATGCCAAAACCCAGGCGCGCGATCGGCAGCAGCAGGGCCGCCACGGCAGAGAGCGGCAGGGCGCGCACCGCACCCAGCACTCTCAGATCATAAGCCAGGATCGCGCCGAACAGCATCGCCACGCCCAGGATGTGCAGCGTGTTGGCGATGGCATAGGTCCAGCCCTCGGACCGCGCCAGCACGCCCAGAGCGGAGGCCTCGAGCCAATGGGCCCAGGCCGGCGCGTCCTCCCCGTGCACCTAGCGGAGCTGCGTGGGCTGTCCGGCGCCGGCCGGCCGGATCCATTCGGCCCGGAGTTCGTCGGCGTGCTGGCGATGGGGGTAGCCCATGACCTCGACCTGCTGACCCTGCTGCAGCCTGGTGGCCGGGAGGCCCCGGTTCGCCATGCGGCTGGGCGGGGCCAGTACCACCTCCCAGGTCTTCTCGGCGGTGCGGAGCCAGAGCATGGCATGCGGACCCGCCGGCGCCACCCGTTCGATGGTGCCGGAGAGCGTCACGGGCGCAGCAGCATCGTAGCCGCCCCATCCATGGTGCGCTGCTGCAGGCATGGCGGTCCAGGACAGCAGTGGCAGAGCGAGGGCCAGACGTCGCAGCATCTTGCGGATCTCCGTCCCGATGGCACCGGAGAGGTCGGGCGCCGATGCCGCTTCGGCAAGGTGGAGCCGGCACGCTTCCGCGCGCTCTCTCGCGATCGGTTGCGGTCGTCGGATGCCGGCGAGATCCGCGCCTGGCCGGGGGGGGGGATCCGGTCGCCCCACCCGACGCGCTACCGGTGCGACCAGCGCGGCGGCGCGGCTGGCTCGAAGCGCACCCATCCGGGCACCTGCGCGCGGAGATCCACTTCCCGCCACTTCGGGTGCCGCGGCGGGCTCAGGAACTCCGGAAACTTGGCATGCAGCGACTCGACGAAGCGGGAGACCTTGCGGTGACGTTCAGTGCCCGGCTGCCAGGCATAGACCGCCATGATCGCACTGACGGCGATGGTCTCGACCATCGAGCCCTCGGCGATCAAGGAGGGATAGTCGGCATGCGTCAGCGTGGAGGGCAGGTAGGTCTCTAGCAGCTTGGGCCTCATCGGGACCGAGAGGAACCGTAGCCCCGCGCCGGGCTCTATGCCGGTGAACAGACGGGCCGGCTTGCCGGCCACATAGACCAGCGCGGCAATCTCGCCGCGCTGCAGCTTCGTGAGGGCGACATCCTGCGTGTCGTGCGCGGAGGTCACGGCGATCCCCAGGCCGTCGAACAGCAGCGCCGCAGTCATGGTCGTCCCGCTGCCCTGCACATCCATGTTGACCGTCCGCCCGGCCAGGTCCTCGATCCGCTCGATGCCCCGGCCCGCGAGGATGTGCACCTCCTCATTGTAGAGCTTGGCGATGTACTGGATCAGGTCGTCGAGGCCGGGCAGCAGGTGCTCGCGGCGTGCGAAGGCGAGCACATCCGACTGTACGATGCCGATATCCACCCCGCGCAGCACCAGGATGTCCGCGAGATTCTGCAGCGATCCCTTGCCGACGATCGGCAGCACCCTGAGCGTGTCACCGTCGTCGAGCACTGCGGCAAGATCGGCGGCGATTCGTATGTAGGTCCCGTCCACGCCGCCGGAGATGATACCCACCGTGCCGGCATTGGTGCGGGCCGTGAGGCCGTTGAGCGTCGGCCGGTCAGTCTGCGCGCCTGCGGTGGGTGCCGTGGCGGCGAGGGCGAGTGCCCCCAGCAGGTTTCGGCGTGGGTGAAGACGGGTCATGGCGATGTCCCAGCGGAAAGTGCCGCAAGGCGGGCCTCGGGCGCGCCGAGCACAGCGATACGGCGGCACCGGGCCGCCGCGATGGTTCGATCGGATGACATGCCGGTTCCGCAGAGGATCGCGAGCACGGCCGAATCAAGGGTACCACCGAGCGTCAGGGTCGCCTCGTGGCTTGGCACGGCCGTCATTGATGGAACGTCCGAATCCCGGCACGGGACCGCGGATTGCACACTGCCGCCTGCAAGCCCCGGCACCGAGGCCTCATCATGGAATGCCGATGGCACAGGCGAGGAGGGTACCGGAGGACCGGAAGCGGAGCCGGCGTGATTATCCCGCAGAACCGCACTCCTCCGAAACGGATGCATGCCGCAGCCGGTCCAGACTGTTGCCGCGATGATCAGATCATCTCCACGCCATCCTGGCAGCGGCCTGCCTGTTCACGCTACCGCGAGATCCGTGCCTTTACCAGTTTTGTTTCAGGCGCTCGCAATGCGAAGCGAGCGGCGCAGCGCAAGCCCGATCGGGACCATGTCGGGGATCACTTGCAGCGTGAAGCGCGACAGCACGGCGAGGACGGCCGGACCACGGCCGCCAGGCAGGTTCGTGACCGGCGCAAGGCGGGCGCGCAGATCATCGGCCTCCACGGTGGCAAGGCGGACGGCGGCGCTGCGTCCGGAGGCGAGCGTCGCGGGCTCCAGCAGCGGCCCGATCCAGCCGGGGAGGGCGGCAAGCACCGGCGGCCAGTGCGCGAGGTGCAGATAGAGGCTGGGGATCACGCCCTTCTCCCCGCCGTGCCGTGCGGCGAGGTCCTGCACCTGTGCCCGGGTCTCCGGTGCCAGTGCCGCAAGCACGGGCAGCGGCGGGACAGGCGCCAGATCCCCCTCCGGTGCCGCAGGCTCTGCGGCCACCGGTGGCCTCGTTGCGGGCGGCACGCCTTCCAATGCGCGACGCAGCGCGGTCAGCAGGATCAGGTTGGAGAGGTTACCGCGATTATAGGTCTCGACCAGCCCGAGCACCTGGCTGCGCAGTTCGGGTGCAAGACCGGCAGCCTTCCATGCTGCCGCATCAACCGGCGCCAATGGCGGCAAGGGCAGGGCAGCACCCAGCCTGGTCCGTGCCGCCTGCAGGCTCCCGTCCTCGAGCGCCGGCCGCACGGCGGCCCAGGCCCAGGGCAGGACGCCAGGCAAGGTCGCCAGGTGTCGCCAGATCAGGTTCACCAGCGGCACGCCGGTGGCCTTGCGGAGCGCCGCGTAGATGGCGGCGATGTCGGGCGGCGCCTCCGCCTCGCGCAGCTCCGGAAGCGCCATCCCGTCTCCTCCTATCCGAGCGTCGTTACGTTCATCGGTGCCGGTATCCAGGCGAAGCCTTCGCCCTCCTTCCGGACGTGGCCGAGGCCGGGCCAGGGGAAGTGATAGGACAGCACTGCGTGCCGGTCGGAGGCCAGGCGGTCCAGCATGCGGCTGCGTGACTGCGCCGAGAGCTTCGGATCCGTGTCGAAAGAGAACTCCCACATCGGACGGCGCAGCAGCAGGATATGGTGGTGCGCCAGGTCGCCGGTGTTCACCAGCACGCTGTTCCCGCTGCTGATGACGTACACGACGTGCCCCAGCGTGTGACCGGGCGTGGCAATGGCGGTGACGCCAGGCACCACCTCCTGTCCGTCGCGCACCATGATCATCCGGTCGCGGTAGGCGGCCAGGTTCTTCTTCGCGCCATCGATGAAGGGCACCATGAAGTCCGGGCCGCGCTTGTTGGCGTCATCGGTCCAGAAGGTCAGGTCGGTCTCGGTGATGGCGACCTGCGCGTTCGGAAAATTGCGATTCCCATCGGCATCCACCAGCGCCCAGCAATGGTCGCAATGCGCATGGGTCAGCGCCACCACGTCGATCTGCGACGGCTCGATGCCAGCAGCCCGCATGTTGCGCAGCAGCCGTCCCGTCGTGGGGCCGAACATCTGGCTGGCCGGGCCCATGCTGTCGCCCATGCCGGTATCGAACAGGATGAGCTGGCGGCCGGTATTCAGGATCAGGGAGTTCTGCTCCAGCGTCGCCGCATCGGGTTGGAGGAACTCGCGGGTGAGCAAGGCCTGGATCTCCTGGGGCGGCGAGGCCGGGAATGCCGGCTCCGGCTTGCCGAGAGGCAGGAACCCGTCGGAAACGATGGTCAGTTCGTACTCACCAAGCCTGAAGCGGTGCCAGGCTGGCGGCAGCTCGCCGCGCATCGGCGCGGCTGCGCGGACGAGGGTCGGCTGCAGCAGGGTGAGAGCAGCAGCGGATGCGCCGGCACCGAGCAGGTCGCGGCGTGACATGGCAGTCATGCAATGACGCTCCCTCACGATTCATTTTGTCGGCACCCCGCCATGCGCGGCGCCAGCCACAGCATGGCACAACCAGTACGGGAATTGCGTTGAAATTCGGCGGACGGCTTCAGCGCGGCGGCATGCGCAGCGCACCGTCGAGCCGAATCGTTTCGCCATTCAGATAGGGGTTCTGAATGATCTGCATCGCCAGCATCGCGTACTCGTCCGGCACCCCGAGGCGCTGCGGGTTGGGTACCGAGGCATTCAGCGCAGCGCGCACATTCTCCGGCAGGCGGCCGAGCAGTGGTGTGTCGAAGATCCCCGGCGCGATGGTGCAGACGCGGATATGGCGGCTGGCGAGGTCGCGCGCGGCGCAGAGGGTCAGGCCGATGACGCCGGCTTTCGAGGTGGCGTAGGGGGTCTGGCCGATCTGGCCCTCATAGCCGGCGATGGAGGCGGTGAGGATGCAGATCCCGCGTTCCTCGCCGACCAGGTCCGTCCTCGCCATGGCGGCGGCGGCCAGACGCAGCACATTGAAGGTGCCGATCAGGTTGACCCGGATGATCGCCTCGAAATGCTCGAGCGGCATCGGTTTGCCGTCGCGATCCACGACACGCTGTGAACCGCCACGGCCGGCACAATGTACCAGCACGCGCAGCGGGCCGAGCGCCTCAGCCGCGGCCATGGCGGCCTCCATGCCCGCGGGATCGGCCACATCGGCCGCAGCGAAGCGCGTGCCGCTGCCCAGTTCCTTCGCCACCGCCTCGCCTTGCGAGGTCGGAAGATCGCAGATGACCACCCTGGCACCCGCCGCAACCAGGCGCCGGGCCGTGGCAAGGCCGAGACCCGAGGCACCGCCAGTGACGATGGCGGCCTGGTCCTTCACATCCATGGGCGTCTCCTCCTGCGGTTCCGGGCCCCGAGCCTCGCCCCGGGCACTCCGGGCGTCAAATCCCGGCCGCGCGGATTGACGCACACAGGGCACGGCCCGCAGGCTGTACGGCCCCATGGGAGGACCGGTATGGCGCTTCTGGCGCATTGGGCGGAACGCAACCCGGAGAAGGTCGCGGCGCATTTCCCGGATGGCGGCGAGGCCGTGACCTATGCGGCGCTGGATGCACGGGCGGGACGCGTCGCGCGCTGGCTGGTGAGTCTCGGGTTGCAGCCGGGGGAGGGGATTGCCCTGCTGCTGGACAACCGCCCGGAGTTCCTGGAGATCCACGAGGGGGCGAAACGGGCGGGCCTGTACTACACGCCGCTATCGGTGCATCTGCGGCCGCATGAGGTGGCCTATGTGCTGCAGGATTCCGGCGCGCGACTGCTGATCGCCAGCCCCGCCCTGGCCTCGCTGGCCGCGGCGCTGGTGGCGGAAGGCGTGGTGGGCGACCGGCCATGCTACGCGCTCGGCGAAGGCCTGCCGGGCTATGCGAGCTACGAGGCCGCCCTTGCCGCGCAGGATCCCACGGCGCCGCTGCCGGAACGGCCGCTCGGGCGGGAATTCCTCTACTCCTCCGGCACCACCGGCCTGCCCAAGGGCATCCGCCGGCCGCTGATTCCCTGGCCGGACCGTGACAAGCCGGAATGGGACATGACCTGGAAGGCGCTCTACGGTTTCGGGGAGGACACTGTTTATCTCTCTCCGGCGCCGCTCTACCACGCCGCGCCCAACCGCTACGTGCAGCGGACCCTCGCCGAGGGCGGCACCGTCGTGGTGCTGCGCAAGTTCGACGCAGAGGCCGCGCTCGCGGCGATCGAGCACTTCCGTGTCACGCACAGCCAGTGGGTGCCGACGATGTTCGTGCGCATGCTGGCCCTGCCCGAGGCGGTGCGCGGCCGCTACGACCTCTCCTCGCATCGCTGCGCCATCCACGCCGCCGCACCCTGCCCGGTAGCGGTGAAGCGGGCGATGATCGCGTGGTGGGGTCCGATCCTGTGGGAGTATTACGCGGGATCGGAGGGGGTAGGGACCACGGTGGTGGACAGCGCCACCTGGCTGCGGAAGCCCGGCACCGTGGGCAGGCCGGTGAACGGCGTGACGGTGCACATCACGGACGAGGCGGGGCGTGAGTTGCCGCCGGGCGAGATCGGCACCATCCGCTTCGCCGGCGGGCCGCGCTTCGCCTACCACAATGCGCCGGAGAAGACGGCCGCCTGCTACGACCATCGCGGCTGGGCGACGCTGGGGGACCTAGGCTGGCTGGACGAGGAGGGTTTCCTGTTCCTCTCCGACCGGCGCGCCGACCTGATCCTCTCAGGCGGCGTGAACCTCTATCCGGCGGAGATCGAGGCGGCGCTGTCACAGCATCCCGAGGTTGCGGAGGTTGCCGTGGTCGGCGTGCCGCATGCGGAGATGGGCGAGCAGGTGCATGCTGTCGTCGTGCCGCGCGCGGGCGCGGCCGCCGGTTCCACGCTTCAGGCTTCGCTCGAGGTCTGGAGTCGCGAACGCCTGGCAGGCCCGAAGCGGCCACGGAGCTGGGAGCTCGCCGACGAACTGCCGCGCAGCGAGGCCGGCAAGCTGCTGCGGCGTCTGCTGAAGGAGCGCTATCTGGGGTAGGGACGTCCTCAGCCCGTGCTGCGCAGGCCGAGACGGCGGACCAGCTCCTTCTCCCGCGCCACCAGCACCTTGAGAAAGGCCGCGTAGTCGGCGCTGTCGCGATAGTCCACCGCCATATCGAAGCGCTCGAGCGTGGCAAGGTGCTGCGGATCGTGCAGCGCAACCTTGAAGGCGTCATGCAGGACGCCCACCACTGCGGGATCCAGGCCTGCGGGTCCGACAAGCCCGTAGGGGCCGTTCAGCGCCAGGCCCTCATAGCCGAGCTCGAGCAGCGTCGGCGCTTCCGGCCATTTCCGGCTGCGTTGCGCCGCCCAGATGTTCAGCCAGCGCGCGCGGCCCTCCGTCACCATTACCCCGCCGAGCGAGGAGGTGGCAGCTGCATCCACATGGCCGCCCAGCATGGCCTGCACGGACTCCGCCTCGCCGCGGAAGGGCACATGCGTCACCTCGATGCCCTCTCGCTGGCAGAGCTCAAGCATGCCGACATGCGGCGTGCCGTTGACGCCTGCATTGCCCACCGTGAGGGCGCCCGGGCGCTGCCTTGCCTCCTGCACGAAGGCGGCCCAGGAGGGCCAGCGGCTTTCCTTCGATACGACGAGGCCGAAGAGGTAGCCGGTGAGGTGGATCACCGGCGTGAAGTCGCGGGCCACGTCGTAGGACATGTGCTGGAGAAAGGTGAGACGGATGGCGGAAGCAGGCAGCTGCGTCAGCAGATAGCCGTCCGGGCGCGCCCGCGCCACGGTGGCGGGCCCGAGACTGCTGCCCGCGCCCGGACGGTTCTCCACGATCACCGGTTGACCGAGGCGGCGCGCCACCGCTTCGGCCAGCGCCCGCATGGCGACATCCGTGCTGCCGCCCGCAGTGAAGGGAACGATAATGATGACGGGGCGGCTGGGAAAGCCCGGCTGCGCCAGGGCCGGCACGGCGAGCGCCGTGGTGCCGGCGAGCAGGGCGCGGCGGGTGGAATGCAGCATAACGTCTCCTCCGGTCCGCCGGTTACGTGGCGGCATGCAGCAGATGGTGCCGCCCTTCGTCGCAGGCGTCCATGGGCCGGCACGGATGGCTGCGTTGCGCCAGCCCGCGGGTGATTCAGCCTGTGCGCAAACCGAGCCTCTCGACGCGCTTCCGCTCCATGGCGATCGTCTCCGCCATGAAGCGCGCATAGTCGGCGCTGCTCAGGTATTCCAGCGGCTGGTCCAGCTGTTTCAGCACCGCGAGATGCGCCGGGTCGTACAGCGCGGCCTTGAAGCCGTCGTGCAGTGTCCGGACGACGGCGGCGTCCATGCCCGCAGGGCCACAGAGGCCGTAAGGCGAGGTGACCACCATGTCCTTGTAGCCGAGCTCGATCAGCGTCGGCACATCAGGCCACCGGGGCGATCGCTCACGCGACCAGACATTCAGGAAGCGGAGCTTGCCCTCATCCACCAGCGGACCGGAACCCGATCCAGCGGCGATCGCCTCGATATGCCCGCCCATCACCTGCGGCACGCCATCGGCCTCGCCACGGAACGGCACATGCACCACGTCCAGCCTCTCGCGCTCGGCAAGGTCGATCATGGTCAGGTGCGGCGTGCCGTTGGCGCCGGTATTGCCGATGCGAAGCTGCCCCGGCCGCCGGCGCGCATCCGCCACCAGGTCCTGCCAGGTCTTGTAGGGGCCGTCGGCGCGCACCAGCACGCCGAAAAGATAACCGGTGAGGTGGATGATGGGCGTGAAGTCAGTGCGCGGATCATAGGGCATTCGCTGCATCCAGGGCAGGCGCAGCGCCGGCAGGGTCATCTGCGTGACCGTGTAGCCATCCGGCTTGGCCCGCGTGACGGCGGTAGCCCCGAGCGTGCTGCCCGCCCCCGGGCGATTTTCCACCAGGACGGTCTGGCCCATGTGGCGCGTCGCCGCTTCGGCGAAGGCGCGCATCTGCACATCGGTGGCGCCACCGGGCGGGAACGGCACGTAGATGGTGATGGGCCGGCTGGGAAAGCGCTCCTGCGAGCGGAGAACGGCAGGCGACGCGAAAGCCAGCGGTACGGCAAGCACGCTGCGCCGACGGAATGGTTTCATGCGACGTTCCCCGATTGATCTTGATTACGGTCTTATAGGACGGCTGTTCCGCCTGCCACCATGAAGCCGGGAGGCCTCACGCGGATGCAGAAGCCTGCCGGGCGGTACCGGGCTGGTATGCAACCGCCTCTCGTTCCAGGGCCGCCGGCATGCGCGCCCTCTGCACTGATGCTCGGGATCCGGGGCCGGTCGCAAAGCCGTGTGCATGCCTCGGCGGCCTCAGCATCCAGATTGCGCGAGGACAGAGGGAGGACGCTGAACCATGATGCGCAGCCCAGCACAGGATCCGGTCCTGCGATGATCACCGTCTATCTCACTCACACCCCCGACGCGCTGATGAATTACTACGGCGACCGGGCGCTGGCAGCGCTGCGGCAGGTGGCGCAGGTCCGGCTGAACGACAGTGGCCGCCACCTGGCCGGCCGCGAACTGGCCGAGGCGGCGCACGGCTGCCAGGCCATCATTTCCTACCGCCAGTCGCCAGGCGAGGCAGCGACCTTCATGCACGCACCCGACCTCGTCGCCTTCCTGCGCTGCGCCGTGGACATCCGCAATGTGGACCTGGCCGCCGCCTCGGCGGCAGGCGTGCTGGTGACGCGCGCCACCCCCGGTTTCGTTCCAGCCGTCACGGAGCTCGTGCTCGGCATGATGGTGGATCTTGCGCGCGGCATCGGCGCCGCTACGGCCTGTTATCGCCGCGGCGAGGTGCCGCGGGCGCGCATGGGGCTGCAGCTTGCGGGCAGTACCCTCGGGGTCATCGGCTACGGGGCGATCGGGCGGCACCTCGCCGCGCTCGGCCTTGCGCTGGGCATGCGCGTACTGGTGGCGGATCCGCACGTCGCCCCCGAGGATCCCCGCATCGGCCACCGCCGGCTCGAGGCGATGCTGCCGGAATGCGACATGGTCGTCTGTCTCGCCGTCGCCACTGAGGAAACCGAGGACCTCATGGATGCCGCGGCCTTCGCGCGCATGAAGCGCGGAGCCTTCTTCATCAACCCCTCGCGCGGCAATCTGGTGGACGAGGACGCGCTTCGCGCCGCGCTGGACAACGGTCATCTCGCCGGCGCCGCGCTCGATGTCGGCCGTGCCCCGGACCAGATGCCCATGCCGGCGCTGGCCGCACACCCCAAGGTGATCGCCACGCCGCATATCGGCGGCCTGACCCGTCCGGCCATCGAGCACCAGGCCTTCGACACCGTCCGCCAGGTGACCGCGCTGGCGGAGGGCCGCCTGCCGGACCATGCGGTGAACGCCGCCGAGGCCCATCGGCTCGTGCGCCTCGGCATCCGGCCCTGATCCTTGCCGATTGGCAGCCCCGCCCGTGCATGCTTGCATCCTGCCAGAAAAAATTGGGAGGACGTGCGATGCGGCCGATGGCGGTGGGCGAGCGCATGGCCTGGACGGCGGCAAGCCTGGCCGCCGACCGTGGCTGGACATTCACGCTGGACGACCGGGCGCGCCGTGACCTGATCGGCGCCGTTCGCCGCGTGGCCGATCCCGACCGCCCGCTGTTCGACTACACCCATGAGGAGTTCGATCTGGGCGCCGCACTGCCCGTGCTACGCGCCGCCTTCGCCGAGCAGCGGGATGGCACCGGCGTCGCGCTGGTGCGCGGCCTGCCACGGGAAGGCGTGACGGCGGAGGAATTCCGCCTGCTCACCTGGGCCATCGGTCTGCATTTCGGCGTGGCGCGGCCGCAGGGCAAGGCAAGCCAGTACCTCTCCGCCGTGCGCGACGAGGGCACGGACTATCGCAGTCCCACCGGGCGCGGCTATTCCTCCAACGCCGCGCTCGATTTCCACGTGGATGGTTGCGACGTGGTGGCGCTGGCCTGTTACAATGTCGCCCGCTCGGGCGGGCAGAGCCTGTTCACCAGCTCCGTTTCCGCACACAACGTGCTGCTGGCCGAACGGCCGGACCTCCTCGCGCTGCTCTACGAGCCACTCTGCTACAGCCGCCAGGGCGAGCAGGCGCCGGGTGAGGGACCATTCCTGCGCTGCCCGGTCTATGGCGTGGAGGGCGGCCTGCTGTTCGGCCGCTGGAACCGCAACCGGGTGGAAAGTGCGCAGAGGCTGGAGGGCGTGCCGCCGCTGACGCCGGAACAGCGCGAGGCGCTGGATGCGCTGGATGCGCTGCTCCGCCGCGCGGATCTCATGGCCGAGATGTGGCTCGCCCCGGGCGATCTGCAGCTGATGAACAACCATGTCGTGCTGCACTCCCGGACCCGGTTCGAGGATTGGGAGGAGCCCGCGCGCAAGCGGCTGCTCTGGCGGCTCTGGCTCGCCCCGCCGGACAGCCGGCGCCTGCCCGAACCTTGGGTCGAGCCCTTCAAATCCGTCGAGCCTGGCACGGTACGGGGTGGCATCCGCGGCTGGCAGTGGGACGAGGCCTGCCGCGCCTTCGAACGCCGGCAGGCGGCCGCGCTCGGCATGGTGGCGCCGGCTGCCTGAAGGGGCTGACCGAGAGTGGAATCCTCAGCGGCAGGGCTGTGCGAGGGCCAGTTCGCGTGACCGCCAACCCGCCAGGGCCAAGCCCGGCGGCGCATCCTGGAACCCGCTCGCGGCCGGCCCTTGCGGGCAGGGCCGCAGCCGCGCTCCTTCCGGCCCACGGACCAGGACGAGCGTACGGTCGTGCCAGGCATCCAGCCCGGGCCGGTGGCCGACCGAGACCAGCGCGGAGTCGGCAAGCTCGGCCGTGAACAACGCCATCATCGCGTCCTGCGACGCCTCGTCCAGCGCCGAGGTCGCCTCGTCCATCAGCACCCAGCGTGGCCGGTGCAGCAGCAGCCGCGCGAAGCCGAGACGTTGCTGCTCGCCCAGGCTCAGCACGCGCTCCCATCGCGCCGTTTCCTCGAGCCGCGGCGCGAGATGGGCGAGGTCGCAGCGCTCCAGCGCCGCCGCCAGCGCCGAGGTCGCGAATGTCGACGGGCCCGCGGGGTAGGCCAATGCCGCCCGCAGGGTCCCCAGCGGCAGATAGGGCCGTTGCGGCAGCACCATCATTGCCTCGCGCGGCGGCACCAGAATCCGGCCCGTGCCCCAGGGCCAGAGCCCGGCCGCCGCACGCAGCAGCGTGCTCTTGCCGGCACCGCTCGCGCCCTGGATCAGCACGCGCTCACGGGCGCGGATCCGGGCAGTGGCATCGGCAACCAGCAGGGTCCCCTCGGGCGTGCGCAGGGAAACCGCATCGAACGCCAGCATCTCCTCGCTCGCCTGTCCGTGTCCTTCCAGCACCGTCACGCCGCGCGTGGCGGAGACCGCGGCGGCTGCATCCAGGCTGTCCTCCAGCGCCACCACGCGCTCCACATGGCTGCGCCAGTCGGCGAGCCGCGGCCAGTTCTCCTGGAACCAGGCCAGTGCCCGCGTCACCTCCACGAAGGCGCTGCCGGCCTGCATCAGGCCGCCGAGGGTGATCGCACCGGCGAAGTAGCGCGGGCCCAGCAGCAGCAGCGGTAGTACGCCGGCGACCAGCCCGTAGCCGGAGCCGAGCCACATCAGGTGGCGCTCGCGGCGCAGCAGGTCGCGCATCACGGTCACGACGCGGCCGAAGCTGGTCGAGAGGCCTCGGGCCTCGTCCCTGCCGCCACCGATCAGCGCTACCGCCTCCGCATGCTCGCGCAGGCGCAGCAGGGCGAAGCGATGGTCGGCCTCGGCTTCGTTGCGGCCGATATTGATGCTGATCATGGGCCGCCCGAGCTTCAGGGTCACCACGAGGCCGACTGCCGCATAAAGCATCGCAGCGAACACCAGCCAGCCTGGCAGCACCACCCCGGCGCCGAGAACGAGTGGTCCCGACAGGGTCCACAGCACGCCGAGGAAGGAGACCAGCATCAGCCCCGCCTGCAGCAGGCCAAGGGCAAGATCGACCGCGATGAAGGTAGCCCAGCGCGTGTTCTCGCTGATGCGCTGGTCCGGGTTGTCGGCGGCACCGGGAAGCAGGGTGAGGTGATAGAGCGTGGCGCCTTCCGTCAGGCGCGCCTGCAGGTGCTCCACCAGCCAGCGGCGCCAGCGTAGCGCCAGCATCTGCACCGACCAGAGCTGCGCCACGGCGACTGCCATGGAGGCCAGCGCGATCAGCAGGAACCAGCCCGCCTGCGTGGTGAAGGCGGTCTGGTCCTGGCGCTGCAAGGCGTCGAAGGCGTCGCGGTGCCAGAGGTTCAGCCGGAGTTGCACCGCCACCTGAACCAGCCGCAACCCGATGGCGGCGATCGCAAGCCCCCAGGCAGTGGCGCGCTCGTCCGAGGCGAACCACAACCGGGCGAGGCGCCAGGTCCGGCGCACGGCTCCGCCCGGCGCGGCGGGGCGCGGCGGGCTGTTGCTGTCCCGCATCGCATCCGCGCTGGCATTGGCCAATGGAAATCACTCCAAATTGAACAGCCAATGCTATGAGGTATACAAACTGCTGCCCTCTGGCAACGGCATAATGGCAAGAATATGGCGGCGAGCGCCAGACTGTGGCTTTTTTACGGCACGCCGGCTGCAAGGGCTGTGCCGGATGGCTCCCCCCCTCCCGTGTCCCTTGCCGGCGTACAGGTGCGGATGAGGGCCCGCATCTGCCCTGTAGAACAGGGAGATACAGCGCGTTCATGAACCTGTGTGAGAGGAGCACGAGTTGAGGCGTGGGCAGTTCAGGCCGAACTGATCACGCCCTGGAATTGAGGCGGGACCGCACGTCGTGCTTTTGGCGGTTCCAACCTCGAGCGATCACGCCCAGGGCAATTTCCGTTCGCCCGGGCTCACGGCAAATGCCCTGGTTCCTCGTTTTCGCGCGCATCTTCACCCATCCAGGTGATCCCACCTGGATGGGGTCTGCTCTAGCCGGCCAGTTCCGGAATCACCCAGAGCGGCCTTTCGCCCCGTGCCACGCGCTGGCAGTTGTCGAAGGCGTTGCGGAAGCGGGCCTGCTGGTTGTCGGCCGTCGGGCCCGCAAGATGCGGCGTGAGGACCACATTCGGCAGCCGCAGCAGCGGGTTGTCGGCCGGCGTCGGCTCCTGGTCGAACACATCGAGCCCGGCGCCGGCGAGACGCCCCGCCTCCAGCGCCGCGATCAGTGCGGCCTCGTCCACTACCGGGCCTCGGCAGGTGTTCACCAGGAAGGCCGTGGGCTTCATCAGCGCCAGCTCCTCGGCGCCGATCATGTGCCGCGTCGAAGGCAGCAGGGGCACATGCAGCGAGAGGATGTCGGCTGCGCGCAGCACCTCCCGCAGCAGGCGGAAGCGCACGGCCAGCGCATCCTCCTCCGCCTCCGACAGCCGGCGGATGTCGAAATAGATCACCTGCATGCCGAAGGCCGTGGCCAGCCGGGCCACCTTCTTGCCGATGGTGCCAAGCCCGACGATGCCGAGCGTCTTGCCGCGCAGTTCGAACAGCCCCGCCTGGCCCGGCGCGTTGCCGCGCCAGCGGCCGGCCACCACGCTCTGGTGCTGCCAGACCAGGCGGCGGCAGGCCGCGAGCATGAGCAGCATTGCGTGCTCCGCCACCGCAGTGGCGTTGGCACCGCCATTGTTGCAGATCGGGACGCCGGCACGGCGCGCGGCCTCGATGTCGCAGGTGTCGTAGCCAGCGGAGAGGAGCTGGTAGAGCTTCAGCCGCGGCGCCCGGGCATAGAGCGCGTCATTCACGGTCCGGGCGCCGAAGCCGACGAGATACTCGGCTTCCGCCATCGCGGCGGCGAAATCGGGTGTCTCGGGGCTGGCGATCACCAGGTCGAACTCCGCGGGGCAGAGCTCGCGCGCCACCGCCATGTCCGACAGGCCGTTGTCCATCAGCACGATCCGGGCGGCCATGCGTTTCCTCCTGCCTCTCCGCTGAGGTCAGGATAGCCGCTGCCGTCGATTCCGGAAGGCTGCCGCGCCGCTGTGCCGGCCCGGCCCCCGTCACCTGCCCGCCTCAAGCTCCTCGCGGCGGAGTTCCAGTTCAAGCCACTGCTCCTCCGCCGCCGCCAGCGCGGCCTCCCTCTCCGCCAGGGCCGCGGTGAAGCGCTCGAAGCGGCCAGGGTCCCGGGCATAGAGGCCGGGGTCGGACAGCGCCTGGCGCAGCTTCCCCACCTCACCCTGCAGCGCCTCGATGCGTGCGGGCAGGGTTTCCAGCGCGTGCCGCTCGCGGGAGCCGAGCTTGCGCCTCTCCGGGGCGGATGCCGTCGCGGCGGCCGGCTTCGGCTGGGCGGCCCGATCTGCCACCGGCACCGGGCGTGACAGGCTGCTCTCCACGCCATGCCCACGCTGCGCCACCATGTCGGAGTACCCGCCAGCATATTCCTGCCAGCGCCCGCCGCCCTCCGCGACGATGACGGAGGTCACCACGCGGTCCAGGAAGTCACGGTCGTGGCTGACCACCAGCACCGTGCCGGCGTAGTCGGCCAGCACCTCCTCCAGCAGGTCCAGGGTTTCCAGGTCGAGGTCATTGGTCGGCTCGTCCAGCACCAGCAGGTTCGAGGGCCTGGCGAGCGCGCGGGCCAGCAGGAGTCGCGCGCGCTCCCCGCCCGAGAGCGTGCCCACCGGCGTACGCGCCTGCTCCGGCAGGAACAGGAAGTCCTTCATGTAGCCCACGACATGGCGCGGCGTGCCGCCGACGAAGACCGTGTCGCCCCGCCCACCGGTCAGCGTCCCCGCCACCGTGAGCGCCGGATCCAGCGTCTCCCGCTTCTGGTCGAGCGCAACCATTTCGATTCCCGTGCCGAGACGGACCTCGCCCGCATCAGGCCTGAGCGCGCCGGTCAGCAGGTTCAGCAGCGTTGTCTTGCCCGCGCCATTCGGCCCAACCAGGCCCACACGGTCGCGGCGCAGGATGCGGGTGGAGAAGTCGCGCACAACGGGCACGCCGTCCCAGGCCTTGGCGATGTCCTTCGCCTCGATCACCAGCGTGCCGGAACCGGCGCCCTCGGCCGCCGCCATGCGCACCTGGCCGGTCGGATGCAGCGCCTCGCGTCGGCGCTGGCGCAGCGCGGTCAACTCGCCCACGCGGCGCATGTTGCGCTTGCGCCGTGCGGTGACGCCATGGCGCAGCCAGTGCTCCTCCCGCAGGATCTGGCGGTCGAGCTTGTGCCGCTCGCGCTCCTCTTCCTCCAGCACCTGGTCGCGCCAAGCCTCGAAGGCGGCAAAGCCCTTCTCCAGCCGGCGTGTGGTGCCACGGTCCAGCCAGACCATGGCGCGGGAGAGCGTCTCCAGGAACCGACGGTCATGGCTGACCAGCACCAGCGCGCTTCGCATGGCCCTCAGCTCCCCTTCGAGCCAGGCGATGGCCGGCAGGTCCAGGTGGTTGGTGGGCTCGTCCAGCAGCAGGATGTCAGGGGAGGGAGCCAGGATGCGCGCCAGCGCCGCGCGACGGGCCTCGCCGCCCGAGAGCCGCGCCGGCTCCTCCGTGCCGGAGAGGCCGAGCTGCTCCAGCAGGTAGCGGGCGCGATACGGGTCGTCCGCCGGGCCAAGGCCTGCTTCGACATAGGCGAGCGTGGTGGCGTGCCCGGACAGGTCAGGTTCCTGTGGCAGGTAGCGCAGCGTGACGCCAGGCTGGAGGAAGCGGGTCCCGGCCTCGGGCTCCACCAGCCCGGCGGCGATCCGCATCAGCGTGGACTTGCCGCTGCCGTTGCGTCCCAAAAGCGCCAGCCGCTCCCCGGGGCCGACCGAGAGCGTGGCACCATCCAGCAGCGGGGTGGTGCCGAGGCGGAGGGTGATGTCCTGCAGCAGGAGAAGGGGAGGGGCCATGGCAGCGCCGGCCCACCACGCGGCGCGAGTCCGGTCAAGGGCATCAGGGCCAAAGCCCCGGGAATGGGCGCCGTGCTCAGGCCCTGGGAAATGGCTGGACCCACCCCATGTTGCAATGCAACATATATCAGTCTCTCAGGACATCCCGCCGATGACGATGCTGACCCCGCCCCCCGGGCGCGAGCTGCTGGCCCGCGGCGCCGAAACCATGTCCCGCGTGCTGGACCAGGCACGGGCGCTGGCCGATGTGGCCGGGCGCAATGCGGCCAGTCTGGTGCCGGCATTGCAGCCAGTGGCGCTGCCGCCCAGCCCCGCCTCCAGCCCGCCGGCGCTGGCGCGAGAGGCCACGGAATATGCGGTGGATGCGCTGCAGCGCATGGCGCTGTTCTGGGACACCATGCGTCGGGCCGGCAATGCGTTCATCGAGCACGAGCGTGCTGGTTGTCCGCCGGTGCTGGTGTTCGACTGGGCAATGGTGCAGGACGGCCGGACCCTGGTGCGGCCGGTCAACTATGCGCTGGTCGCCATCGCTCCGCCACAAGGCTATCCGCCGACCGATCCGAAGCTGCGCCCGTTCGTCATCATCGATCCCCGTGCCGGCCACGGTGCGGGCATCGGCGGCTTCAAATCCGACAGCCAGGTGGGTGTCGCTCTGCGTCGCGGTCATCCCGTGTATTTCGTGATCTTCTTCCGCGACCCCGAGCCGGGACAGACGGTGCTCGATATCACCGCCGCCGAGACCGCCTTCCTGCGCACGGTGCATGAACGTCATCCGGATGCGCCGAAGCCCGTGGTGATCGGCAATTGCCAGGGTGGCTGGGCGGTAATGATGCTTGCGGCTTCCCAGCCGGATCTCGCGGGTGCGCTGGTGCTGAATGGCGCGCCGCTTTCCTACTGGGCTGGCGAGCGCGGGCGGAACCCGATGCGATACCTGGGCGGTCTCGCCGGCGGCTCCTGGCCCGCGGCACTGCTGGCCGATCTCGGCAACGGCAAGTTCGACGGTGCCAACCTGGTGCTGAATTTCGAGGCGCTGTCGCCCGGCAACACCTGGTTCCGCAAATACTTCAATCTCTACGAGAAGGTGGATACCGAGACGGAGCGCTTCCTGGAGTTCGAGCGCTGGTGGGGCGGCTACTTCCTGATGAACCGGGACGAGATCCGCTGGATCGTCGAGAACCTGTTCATCGGCAACCGCTTCGCCTCAGGCGAGATCTCCGCCGGTGGGGGCGCCACCTTCAACATGCGCGCCATCCGCTGTCCTGTGATCGTCTTCGCCTCGGCCGGCGACAACATCACTCCACCGGGCCAGGCGCTGCGGTGGATCGCCGATGTCTATCGCGACGAGCAGGAGATCAAGGCACTCGGCCAGACCATCGTCTACCTCGTGCATGACGAGATCGGGCATCTTGGCATCTTCGTCTCCGGCGCGGTGGCGAAGAAGGAGCATTCGGAGATCGCTTCCACGATCGAGCTGATCGATTCGGTCGCTCCCGGCCTTTACGAGATGCTGCTCTCGCCCGAGCCGGACGGAAGCTGGAATGTGGAGCTGAAGGAGCGGACCATCGCCGATGTCCGCGCCCGCAGCGGCGAGGCGACGAACGAAGCCTTCCCCACGGTGGCCAAGGTTTCCGAGGTCAACCAGGGTGTCTATGACCTGCTGGCGGCACCGATGCTGCGGCAATGTGTGACGGAGCGCGGTGCGGAACTGTCCCGTCAGCTGCATCCACTGCGCCTGCGGCGCACGCTGCTGAGCGACCACAATCCCCTCATGGCCCCCATGGCCCTGATGGCCGAGGCCGCGCGTCGCAACCGTGCGCCGGCATCACCCGGCAACCCCTTTCTGGCCTGGGAGAGGCTCTGGGCCGATGGGGTGGAGCGCACCATCAATTTCTGGCGCGATGCGCGCGACACCTGGACCGAGACGGCCTTCCACGCGGCCTATGGCTGGTTCGCGGCGCTTGGCGTCGCAGGGGCGGAGGCTCCGGAAGGGCCGACGGCGAGCGATCTCGCCTCGGCGCCCGAGATGCGCGCGACGCTCGCCCGAGTCGGCGAGGGCGGCTATGCCGAGGCAGTGGTGCGCATGATGATCCTGCTGGCGCAGGCGCGCGGCGGGGTGCGGCGCGACCGGCTGGCGCGCTCCAATGCGCTACTGCAGGGGGAGCAGCCTTTCGCCGACATGACGCCCGAGGCACGTGGCACGCTCATTCGCCAGCAGACGGTGATCTGCACCATGGCGCCGGCCGAGGCGCTGGCGACCCTGCCCCGGTTGCTGCCTGAGCGGGAGGAGCGGGCCCGCGCCCTGGCCGCCGTCGAGGGCGTGGCGGGACCGGACGCGGAACTGGGCGAGTCCGCCCGTGCCATGCTGGAGCAGATCCGCGCCATGCTTCTCCCCGCCGCGCCCAAGGCAGTACCGATGTCCTTCCATGCCGCGGCCGTGCCGCACAGCGTGTACTGACGAGAAGCGTGCTGAGCATGGCCGGTTCAGCCTGAACCGGCCATGCTCCATGCGTGCCTAGCGGATGCTTCCACGCGGCGGCGCCAGGCGTTCCTGCGCGGCCGCGGCGCCGAGCCGGTGGTCGGCTGCGCCGCGCAGGACACGTCGCGGCAGCCGGAATGGAGGCCGAGGATCACATGGGCCAGGCCGCCTCAGCGGCCCTTGAACACGGGCTTGCGCTTCTCGTTGAAGGCGCGGATGCCTTCCATGCGATCCTCGGTCGGGATCAGCTGGTAATAGGCCTCGATCTCGAACAGCATGCCGCTGGCGCGGTCCATCTGCAGGCCCTGGGTGATGGACTTCTTGGCCTGGCGGACGGAGAGCGGCGCATTGGCGGCGATCGCCTGCGCGGTTTCCAGCACGGCGCCCAGCACTTCGCCCGGTGGGCAGAGGCGGTTGACCATGCCCCAGGCCAGCGCTTCCTGCGCGCTGAAGGGGCGGCCGGTCAGGATCACCTCCTTGGCCCGGCGCTCCCCGATGGTGCGCGGCAGGTTCTGCGTGCCGCCGGCGCCCGGCATGATGCCGAGTGTCACCTCGGTCAGCGCAAAGCGGGCGGCTTCACTGGCATAGGCGAAGTCGCAGCAGAGCGCGAGCTCGAGCCCGCCGGCGAAGGCGGCGCCGTTGATCGCGCCGATCAGCGGCGGCGGGCAGGCGAGGACGGCGCGCGCCATGCGCTCGAACAGGTAGTGCTGGCGGGCGAAATCGGCGTCCGTCATGCCGTTGCGTTCCTTGAGGTCCGCTCCGGCGCAGAAGGCACGGTCTCCGGCGCCGGTCAGCACGACGCAGCGATAGGCAGCAGGCTCGGCTTCCAGCGCCTGGAAGACCCGCAGCAATTCCTCGCCCATGCGGCTGGTGAAGGCGTTGGCGCGCTCCGGGCGGTTCAGTGTCACCTGCAGCACCCCCGGCACGGGCTCCGCCAGCAGCAGGGTCTCCCAGGTGTGATCAAGGGCGGCGAGCATCATGGGTAGGTCCTTCCGGTCTTGGGGGCCGCGAAGCTAGCGGTCCCGCCTGGACTGTCCACGCCAGCGGGCTTGGCCGGAAGGCAGGGAAGGCTTAGCCTTGGCCAAATCGGGAAGGAAGGGAAACGGACCATGGGCATCGAGGCCGATCTGGTCATCCGCGGCGGCACGGTGGTGGACGGCACCGGTCGCGCGCCCTTCGAGGCGGATGTCGCCATCAGCGGCGGACGCATCACCGCCGTGGGCGCGGTGCCTGGCCGCGGGCGGGAAGAGATCGCCGCCAAGGGCCTGCTGGTGACGCCGGGCTTCGTGGACATCCACACGCATTATGACGGCCAGGCGGTGTGGGACGCGCATCTGGCACCCTCCGCGCTGCATGGCGTGACGACGGCGGTGATGGGCAATTGCGGCGTCGGCTTCGCACCGGTGCACCCGGGCGATCACGGCACGCTGATCGAGCTGATGGAGGGGGTGGAGGACATCCCCGGCCCGGTCCTGTCCCAGGGCCTCGAGTTCCGTTGGGAGAGCTTCGCCGACTACCTGGCGGTGCTGGAGGCCAAGCCGCGCGACATCGACATCTGCGCCCTGGTGCCCCATGCCGCGGTTCGCGTCTATGTGATGGGCGAACGCGCACTGGCGCTGGAGAACGCGAACCAGGCCGACATCGCCCGGATGCGCGAGATCGTGGCGGAGGCCGTGCGGGCAGGCGCGTTCGGCTTCTCCACCAGCCGCACGATCAGCCACAAGACCCTGAAGGGCGACCCGACACCCACCTTGCGCGCGCAGGAGGACGAGCTGTCGGGCATCGCGCTCGGATTGCGGGATGCGGGCGCCGGCTTCCTGGAGCTCGTCTCGGACTGGAATACCCCCGACGCTGCGACGGAGTTCGGCATGGTGCGCCGCATCGCGGAGCGCTGCGGCCGGCCGATCGTCTTCTCGCTGACGGCGCGGCATGACCGCACGGAGGTATGGAAGGAGCTGCTGGCCCTGTCCAATGCCGCGGCGGCCGAGGGACTGCCGATCCGCCCCGTCTTCCCGCCGCGGCCGATCGGCATCCTGCTCGGGTTGCTCGGCAGCCAGAACCCGTTCAGCGGTACGCCGACCTACAAATCCATTGCCGCCCTGCCGCTGGAGCAGCGTGTCGCGGCGATGCGCGACCCGGCGGTGCGCGCGCGCATCCTCTCCGAGGATCGCATCAGCGGCAGCAACTTCCCGCTGATCTCGCGCCTTTCCTTCGCACGCATGTTCCCCTTCGGAGACCCGCCGAACTATGCGCCGCCGCGCGAGGCGAGCCTTGCCGCCATCGCGGAGCGCGAGGGCCGCACGCCGGAGGAGGTCGCTTACGACATGCTGCTGGCCGATGAGGGCCGCAGCTTCATCTTCGCCGCGCTGACCAACTATGCCGACTACACGCTGGATGCGAGTGCGGAGCTGCTGCGCCACCCCAACACGATCGTCGGCCTGTCGGACGGCGGGGCGCATGTCGGCTTCATCTCGGATGGCAGCTTCCCGACCTTCCTGCTGACCTACTGGGGGCGCGATCGGCATGAGGGCCAGCTTCCGATCGAGGAGCTGGTGCGGCGGCAGACCTCCGACACGGCGCGCGCCGCGGGACTTGCGGACCGCGGCGTGCTGGCGCCGGGCATGAAGGCCGATGTCAATGTCATCGACTTCGACCGCCTTGCCCTGGAGCGCCCGGTGATGCTGTGGGACCTTCCCGCCGGTGGACGGCGGCTGATGCAAAAGGCGCGCGGCTACGTCGCAACGGTCCAGTCCGGCGAGATCACCTATCGCGAGGGCGCACCGACCGGTGCCCTGCCCGGCAAGCTGGTGCGCTGCAGCAGCTGAGCCGCATGGCAACAGGAACTCGGGGCCGCCCGAAGGCTCGGGCGGTCCGAGCGATCTCACTTGGTGCTGGGTCCTGATGGCGCCCGCAGGACCAAAGGGGTCCGGCGTCTTCCTGGTGCCCTGCACAGACGTGGGGGCCGAGCACATCGGTGGTAATCGGGACGGATGGCGGGCCAAGAACAATGAGGATGGGACCTATTTTCTCCCCATAGCAACCTAAGGCGCGCCCGATAACCACTTGGATGATCCGTTCACCCGGGAGACTTCGGCTCGCGAGCTAGTCGACGCAGCGCCTGGCTTCGATGTTCCTCGCGAGCGCTCTCGCGCCTTGCTCGACGAGGGGCTGCACGGTTTCGGCTCGTGCGTGGGGCAGGAAATCGCTGATCCAAAGGAAGCGGCAACTCCCCTCGTCGACGGGGAGGATTTGCATCGAGGCCAGATGGTGCTCGAAGGTGCCGCCGAGCACGGTATAGGCGACACGCCGTCTCAGTTCATCGATCGTGACGATCCGCTCGCTGACGACGAGGCCGTTCGCAAAAGTGACGATGCGAATATCGCCTTCCATGGTGCTGTCCGTAAGCACGGGAGCAAACAACTCGTGGGTCTTCTCGACACACCGCAACGCGGCCCAGGCCTGGTCGGCGGGTGCGGCAACAGGCTCTTCCCACCAGATCGTCGCCATCACGCCGCCTCCTCGGTGCAAACCGCTTCCACATTGTTGCCGTCCGGCTCGAGCAGGAAGGCCGCGAAACAGGAAGGGTCGCGGTTCGCCCCGAGGCCGGGAGCACCATTGTCCCGACCGCCAGCCGAAGGTCCCGCTGTGTGGAACGCTTCCCCCATGCCGCGATCGGAAGCGACGGAGCCGGCACGCGTGGCAGATCGAGCGGCCTCGGCTCTTTGCAGCCAGAAGAAAGTCCGATCGGGTGAAGCGTAGCTGACTAAATCCGGGTCGGCGTAGGTTCGGTCATGTCCAAGCGCCGCGACCACGGCATCGTGGAACTCCGAAGCGGCAGCGATATCATCGCCGCGTACACCGATGTGATCAATCATGGGAAGCCCTCGTCCTTGACCAAAATTGTTGTCGGGCATCCGATGGATAACAGTGTGGGCTGGCCGAAACTTGGGGAAAATTGCTAAGCTGACCGCGTGGCCTTGACGACGCGAATCTTCGCAAGCGGTGCCGGCTGGCAGGCGTCCGAAGTGCAATGCAGTGCCGGGCCGGCCGACGCACCGTTCGAGGAACAGCACCAACGTATCTGCATGGCAGTCGTGTTGGACGGTACCTTCAGCTACCGTTCTTCGCGAGGGGTGGCGACCCTCGCGTCCGGTGCAGTCCTGCTCGGCAATGCCGGCGACTGCTTCGAGTGCGGGCATCAGCACAGCGTGGGCGACAGGTGTCTATCCTTTCATTTTGACCCCGGATTTTACGAAGCGATTCTGGCCGGTGTCCCCGGCGCTAAGCGGCTGACGCTCGAGCATCCGGCCTTGCCGCCGCAAGCGTGCGGCCCCCAGCTTCTGCCAGGTGCGGACGCCGTGCTGGACGACCCTACGTGCATCGAGGAATTCGCCGTCCATCTTGTGGCGTCCGTTGCAACGAGACTTGCCGATGCACAGCCTTCCGTTTCGGCCCTTCCTGTAAATACCGGCAAGATGCAAGAACTGGCACAATGGATCGAGAGCCAAGCCGAGCACCCCTTGCCATTGCTCCATCTTGCGCGACTCGCCTGCATGAGTCCCTATCATCTGCTGCGGGAATTCAAGCGCGTGATGGGCATTACCCCTCACCAGTTCGTACTCTCCTTACGGATGCGTCTAGCCGCCCGACGGCTGCGACACAGCAGCGATCCGGTGCTGGAGGTTGCACTTGACTCGGGCTTTTCCGACTTGTCGGAATTCAACCGGAGATTCCGTCGTGTCCTCGGCGTGACGCCACGCACGTACCGTGCAAGGCACCAAGGTATTACGCGCGAATGAGGAACACGCCGGCGAGAAAGGCGCCCATTGCCATCAACAGCCCGCCTGCCTGCATCAATACCGCGGCACCGAGCACGACGAGCAAAGCCGCCGCCATCATGATCTCCCTGACGCCGAACCTCGCCAGCAGACGGAACATCGGGTTGAGTAGGTAACGCCCGACAATCACCAGTACTGAGATGGCGGCAAGGCCGATGCCTGCATCCGTCAGCCGGCCGACCAGAGTGACGTTCTCGTCGCCCGGTGCGAGGAAGGCCACCAGCGCGAGAAGCGGCACGATGGCCAGATCCTCGGACAGCAGGATGGTGACCATCGTCCGCCCCCTTCGGCCGAGCAATCTCGCCATATTCCTGCAGCATCTGCATGACGATAGCGGTGGAAGTTAGTTGGCCTCGCTGCGGCAGTTGAAGGCACGACTTATCCAGCCGAACACGAGATGCGTCTATCGCCCGTGGTGGCGGCTTCGGCGATCGTCATCTGGGCCTGCGCGACGATCGCATCTGACTGTGCCGACGACCGCACGCCGTCCGCGCCCCTGAGGATACATCCCCAGTCGTTAACGACGCCATCGGGAGAAAAGGCAGCGACGAAGGCATCCTCTTCCCCCGCATTGATGACGGATTGAAGGGCTGGCGGGAGAAGGAGCGACATGGGTGTTTTTTCTTGTTGGGGGGACGGCAGACGCTGCGTCTCAGTGCTTCGCCAGTTGCCGGGCGGTAAAAGCGGCGATTTCGGCCGGGACAATGAAGACGACGAATAGGATCGGCAGTTCCTGAGCCACGGTGTAACCAGCCTTCGCGATGCCGGCCCACATGTTGACCAGCGCCACGATCAACCACACCGGGACGGAGGCCCTCGCCCCCATGGCGGCGCCGGCAGCGTCACCGCCCCAGAGCCTTCCGAACAGCGCGAATACGCCGAGCAGGACAACCCCTCCGACAATGACAAGCAGTATATGCATGAGAGCGCTTGCATGAGAGCGCTCCCTGATCTGCTTACGGCGAGCGTGCCGGCTTGCCGGAGCCGGCGGGCCGCCAGTCCCTACTTGGTTGTGTAGCCGCCATTGACGAGGATCGTTTGTCCCGTCATCCACCAGCCGTCCGAGACCATGAAGCGGATGTAGGGCACGATGTCCTCGATGTCGGTGAGGCCGGTCTTGGAGAACTTCGATAGCGCGGCGGCTGACTTGTGATAGGCGACGGCGTCCTCACCCTCTGCCGGATAGAAGAAGGGTGTGTCCATCGGACCGGGACCGATCGCGGTGACCGAGATGCCGCGCTCGCCGAACTCCTTGGAAGCCGCCCGGGTAAAGTGCTCAACCGATGCCTTGGTCCCGGCATAAGCCGCATAGAACGGCGTGAAAGCCCCGAGCAGCGACGTGACGAGCGTGCAGATCTTGCCGTTGTCGTTGACGTGCTTGCCAGCCTCTTTCAGGAAGAAGAAGGCCGACTTGGCATTGACGGCGCTCATCTCATCGTATTCGGCTTCGGAAATCTCGACGATCGGCTTCTTGAGAACTTTGCCGACCGTGTTGACGGCGATGTCGGGACGGCCGACGGCGCCGATTGCATCCGTAAAGAGCTTCTCCATCGCGCCGGCTGTGGTGAGATCGGCCTGCAAGGCCACGGCTTTGGCGCCGGCGGCTTTGACGGCGGCGACGGTTGCGTCGGCGTCGGCCTTGGTCGCCGCGCTGTTATAATGGATCGCTACGGCCTTCGCACCCTGACCAGCGAGATCGCGCGCAATCAGCCCGCCGAGGTTCTTCGCGCCACCGGCAATGATGACGGTTTTGCCCTTGATTGAGTGATCGGTCATGGGAGCGGCCTCCTTTGGCTACGCGGCCCCATTGAGGCCGCTTCTGCCCGAAGATATGTCGTCTAGAATTTAGCGATAAAGCCAGTCGTTCTGACATCACTTGTCAGAATGGCCGATCAATGGGGGCTGCCAGATCGTGGACCGCATCGACCTGTTCCACATCTTCTCGCGCGTGGTCGAGTGCTCCAGCTTCACTCGCGCCGCCGATACGTTGGGCATTCCGCGCTCCTCCGTCTCGGCGGCCGTTCAGGAGCTGGAAGGGCGCATCGGCGCGCGCTTGCTCCACCGCACCACGCGAAAGGTCACGCCGACACAGGACGGCATCGCCTTTTATGATCGTTGTCAGCGTATCATTGCCGACGTCGAAGATACGGAGAATCTCTTCCGGCAAACTGCGGCGCAACCGTCTGGTAAGCTCCGTATCGATGTTCCTGGCCGGATAGGGCGGCTCATCATCGCTCCGGCGCTGCCCGACTTTCTCGACCGCTATTCGCAGATCGATATCGATCTCGGAGTCACTGACCGTGCGGTGAACCTTGTCGAGGACGGCGTCGATTGCGTGCTGCGGGTTGGTCCGCTGAGCGACTCCGGCCTGGTTGCGCGACCAATCGGCGAGCTGCCACTGATCAACGTCGCAAGCCCGGCTTATCTGGAGCGCTACGGTACGCCGCAGACGCCTGCCGATCTCGGCGGGCATCACGCTGTCAACTATGCTTCACCCTCCAGCGGCAGGGTTGAGGATTGGGAGTGGATCGAGGACGGCACGCTCCGAACGCTTCCAATGCGCGGGCGCGTCACCGTCAACAGCGCTGAGGCCTGTATCGCCTGTTGCCTGGTCGGCCTCGGCCTCATCCAGATCCCTGCATATGACGTTCGGCGTCATCTGGAGGCGGGCGAACTCGTCGAGGTTATGGCCGATTATCGCGCCGAACCCATGCCGATGACGCTGCTCTATCCGTACCGCCAGCATCTGTCGCGCCGATTGCAGGTGTTTGCCGACTGGCTCGAAATGCTGCTCAAGCGGCAGCTCTTGGAATAGATATCGAGAAGCATGAATGCTGATCGATCGGAGTCGCTCGTGCAGCAAAAGAGTAAAACGGGCAGGTAAGTGTTCTTGAAAATGGCCAAATCAGCCAAGGTGGCGGAGCATACGAGAGCCACACCTCGTAACTCGAGCGCATGGCGAACGCCTGTCTTATTGATAACTAAAGAGATAGACAGTCGATTTGTGCGGTAATCGGCGGTGTTTGGCGGATGGGGTGGGATTCGAACCCACGGAACCTTTCGGTTCGCCGGTTTTCAAGACCGGTGCCTTAAACCGCTCGGCCACCCATCCGGGCGCGGGACGCCCCAGCCTTTCCACCTTCGCAGGGTGGTTGGCAAGGCCGGCCTTGCGACCGGACCGATGGTCACCGGCACCCTGCAACCCGGCTGCACGACAGGCTCCGCCGCGCGGAGCCAGCGAGCGCCCGGAGGCGGAGGAGTTCCTTCCATGCCGTTCCGTTCCGGCACACGGCTCGCCGCAATGACGACAACCTGAATGCAGGGCGCGCAGGAAAGGCATCGAATCGTTGCACGCAGGCCGGACGCCTCATCGCGGCTATATTATAAATGGCCGGATCGGTCCGCTGCGGACCGGCCATGCTGAAGCGCCGGCCTGCCACGCCGGAGCCCTCCGCCCGCAGGAAGGGGAGACATGACGCGAATCCTCGTGCCGGCCCTTGGTCTGGCCCTCATCGCAACCATAGGGTCGGCCCGGAGCCAGCCTCTGCCGCCCGCCGACACACGCGCCGTCCTTGACGGGTTGACGGAGAACGATGCCTACACCGGCGGCACCGATCGCTGGTACACGAACGGCATCCGCCTGGGGTGGCACTCCGCCGAGGACAATCTGCCCTCTCCCCTGGCCTGGCTGGACGAGCGCCTGGCGGTGCTGTTCGGCCCCGCGCGATCGCGCTGGGGACTGGCCATCGGCCAGACTATGTATACGCCGCTGGACAAGCGCAGGGTCATCCCCGATCCGCGCGACCGCCCCTACGCGGCCTACCTGTTCGGCGAACTCAGCCTCGACCGGCGCACCACGAACCGGCTCGACCGCTTCAGCCTGCAGGCCGGCGTCGTCGGCCCCTCGGCGCTGGGGGAGGAAGCGCAGGACCTGGTGCACGAGATCATCGGCGACAGGCCGGCGCGCGGCTGGCGCCATCAGTTGAAGGATGAGCCGGCCTTCAACCTTTATTGGGAACGCATCTGGCGGCTGCAGGCCGTTGCGCTCCCCGGCGGGCTCGCTGTGGACACCCTGCCGACGGTCACGCTCGCGGCGGGTACGGTCCATGTCTACGCCGGCGCCGGCGCGCGGGTGCGGATCGGCCAGGGGCTCGAACGCGACTTCGGCCCGCCGCGTATCCGCCCTGCCATCGCGGGTGCGCCAGCCCCGGTCGGCGAGGGCTTCGGCTGGTACATCTTCGGCGGCGTGGGCGGCCGGGTGGTGGGGCGCGATATCTTCCTGGACGGCAACACCTGGCGGGACAGCCCCTCGGTGGATCACCGGCCCCTGGTCGGCGACCTCGAGGTCGGTGCGGCCGTGTTCTGGCACAATATCCGGCTGAGCTACACCCATGTCTGGCGCAGCAAGGAATTCGTTGCCCAGCCAAAGGAGCACCAGTTCGGCTCCCTGTCGCTCTCGATCGCCTTCTGAGGCCGACGCGAAGGACCGTCGCGCCTGCCGGCAGCTCCGTGGCGGGGAGGGAAGGGGGCCCCGCCGGGCGCCCGTCCCACTACCGGAGCGAGCGGTCGCGCGCCACGGCCTGTTCGACGAGCCGCTGGTCGCGCGCCTCGCGATTGCGGGCGTTCACGACCAGCACGGCCCAGACGATGGCGAGCGCCCAGGTCAGCAGCCCGGGCACGAAAGGCAGCACCAGCAGCACCAGGCCGAGGCCCCAGAGCAGCGCGTTGAACACCGCCTGGAACGGACGGCCCGAGAGCAGGATCGCCAGGGGCGGTACAAGGAAGGCGAGCAGGTACCTCATGCGGACATAAGCGGCGGCGCCGCGTCCCGGTTGCCCGCCTTCCACACCACCCTGGCTGCTACTCCCCAGCGAGCCGCGCGGCCATCATCGGTGCGCCAAGCCGCATCAGGCCGTTCACATCCGCCGCCGCGTCCAGGCCGAGGACCGCATCCGCGAGCTGGGCCGCCCGCTCCGGCCCCAGCACCGCGTCGGCCAGGCCGTGGAACTTGGCGCGGAGCTCGGGCTCGGTCAGGAAGTTCTCGGGCTCGCCCTTGGCCACAACCACCTTGCGCACGAATTCCTGGCCGCGCGCGCGGATCGTGAGCTTGCCCGCCATGTGCTGCGGAAACAGCGCTTGGATCTCGGGATCCTCGGCACAGCCGATCTTCGGCAGCAGGGCGCGTACCACGGGATCCTGCAGCAGCGCGTAGCTGTCCCAGCCCATATGGCCGGTCGCAAGCGCGCAGGCGACCACGAAAGGCCCGCTGAATTGTCCATCCACGACATTCTGCGGGTTCTGCTTGTAGGCGAGCGGTGTACCGACCAGCAGCATGCCCTTGTTGGGCAGGCCCATGGTGACGGCCTCGATCTCCTCGGGCTTCAACCCGTGCTCGGTGCGCAGCGCGATGGCGGCGTCGATACAGGCATGGCCGTAGCGGCAGGAGGGGTAGGGCTTCACCGCGGTGTTCATCAGTTCGAACATCGCGCCGAGGCCCTGCAATGCGCGCTCCGGCGTCGGGTTCGGGGCGTAGGCACGCAGGAAGCCAGCCTTGCCCTCGAAGGCTTCCGAGGCGCCACGGAAGCCCTCGCGCGCCAGGGTGGCGGCAGCAAGGCCGTTCATCGCGCTCCAGCCCACCTGGAAGCGCTTGGTCCAGGCGCCATTGGCCAGGAATTGCAGGCTGCCCGCAGCCTGGGAGAGGGCGATGCCGAAGGCGTCCTGCATCCCCTCGGCATCAAGCCCGAAGACCCGCGCCGCCGCTGCGGCTGCGCCGAAGGCCCCGCAGGTGGCAGTGGGGTGATAGCCGCGGTCGTAGTGGTCGCCGCCCGGCAGGGCGAGGGCGAGGCGGCAGGTCACTTCATAGCCTGCGACGATGGCCGAAAGAACTGTGCGGCCATCGGCGCCGATCATCTCCGCGGCCGCCAGCGCCGCCGGAATCACCGGCGCACCGGGGTGCAGGGTGCCTGCGGCATGGGTGTCATCGAAGTCGAGGCTGTGCGCCAGCGCCCCGTTCAGCAGCGCCGCGCCGGCCGGGGTGTAGCGCGCCGGATCCCCGAAGACCGCAGCTCCGCCGGCGGCGAGGCCCAGCGCCCGCGCTGCGGCCAGCAGCGCGGGGGTGCTTTCCGCGTCGTGGCGCCCGCGCACGATGTTGCCGACCAGGTCGAGCACCAGGAAGCGTGTGCGCTCCTGCACTTCCGGCGGCAGACGGTCGAACTGCAGCGTGGCGCAATAGGCGGCGAGCTCTGCGGTCACGGCGGCCATGGAGTTTCCCCTCCGATGCGTGGGTGGCTGGACCCGGACTGTACACCCGGAGCATGCCGCCGTCGCGGCCTCCCCGGCGAGACGGCCCGGAGAGGAAACGGCGCCCCTGGGAGCGTGAACAGGCCCTTCCGCGCGCCTGGCAGCGCGGGGCACGGCCAGGCGCGTGGTCGCAACCGGCGGGACGCTCCGACCCGATCACGCGCATTGCAGGCGCCCGGCCGGCATGGCAGGTCTTGCCCCCATGCTCTCTCGGCGCTTGCTCCTGGGCGGAGTCGCTTCCCTGTCCGCCTTTCTGCCGCGCGCGGCTCCGGCCGGCGGCAGCTTCGACAGCTTCCTCGATGGCGTCCGCGCTGATGCGCGGCGGGCCGGGATTTCGGCCGGCACGCTCTCACGCGCCCTCGCCGGCCTCAGGCCGAACCAGCGGGTGCTGGAGCTCGATGGCCGGCAGCCCGAGAGTGTCCTGACCTGGGAACAGTACCGGGACCGCATCGTCTCGCAGGCGCGGGTGGACAACGGCCGCCGCGCCTATGCCGAAAGCCGGGTCCTTCTCGACGCGATCGCCACCCACTACCGCGTCGCCCCCGGCGTCATCGTCGCGATCTGGGGCATGGAAACGAATTACGGCAGCAACACGGGGGGCTTCAGCGTGATCGAGGCGCTGGCGACCCTCGCCTGGGAAGGCCGGCGGGCCAGCTACTTCCGCAAAGAGCTTCTGGCCGCGCTGCGCATCCTGGAGGGCGGCCATGTCACGCCCGAGCGCATGAAGGGATCCTGGGCCGGCGCCATGGGCCAGCCGCAATTCATGCCATCCAATTTCGAGCGCCTGGCGGTGGATTTCGATGGCGACGGGCGGCGCGACATCTGGGACAGTCGGGCCGACGCGCTTGCCTCCATCGCCAACTACCTTGCGCGCCATGGCTGGCGCGAGGGTGAGCCCTGGGGCTTTGCCGTGCAGCCGCCGCCCGGCTTCGTCCTGGACGGTGCCAGCGCCGACGCGCGACGGCCGCTGCACGAATGGGCCCGCGCCGGCTTCCGCCGCGACGATGGCACGCCGCTGCCGCCCTGGGAGTACGAAATGGCACTGGCGGTGCCGACCCGGACGAGCGGCCAGGTGTTCCTGGCGGGACCGAATCTGCGGGTCATCCGGCGCTACAACCCGCCGGTGAATTACGGCCTGGCGGTCGGGTTGCTGTCCGACAGGGTGGCGTGAGGCAGCTCAACGCGCTGATGCTGGCCCTGGCGCTTGCCGCCTGCATTCGTGCGCCAGTGCCGGCGCCCGAGGCCCGCTACATGATTGGCGAACCCTATGCGCTGGGCGGCCTGTGGTCCTACCCGCACGAGGATTTCGCGCTGACCGAGACCGGAATCGGCGTGGTGTTGCAGGACGCGTCGCCCGACCGCCGCACCGCCAATGGGGAGATCTACGATCCTGACGCGCTGGTCGCCGCGCATCGCACCCTGCAACTGCCCGCCATCCTGGTCGTGACGAATCTCGAGACCGGGCGGGAGCTTCGTGTGCGGGTGAATGATCGCGGGCCGGAGCAGCCAGGACGTATCCTCGGGCTGTCCCGGCGGGCTGCTGCGCTCCTCGGCATCCCGCGCGGTGGTGCGGCCCAACTGCGCATCGCTGTGGATCCGGGCCCCAGCCGGGCACTCGCGACCGCCCTGCCAAGCCGCGAGCGCCGTGCCCTGGCGATCAGTACCGCCCCGCGCGCGCTGGTTTCGGCAGAGCCTCTTGCCCCGCCTCAGGGCGCACGCGGCACGGCCTGGACCAGCGCTGCAGCGCCCCGGCCCGTGGCAACGCCGGCGTCGGACCTGGCTCTTCCGCCCGACCCGCTGCCTGAGGAGGTGGTCCAGCGCCCTACCACGCCTGGCTGGCTGGTGGTGGAGGTGGGCAGCTTCTTCCGCCGCGACCTGGCGCAGCGGCAGGCGGCCAGGCTGGCCGGGCTCGGTGCCCGGGTCGAAACCTCGGGGGCCGGGCGTCAGGCGATCCACCGGGTGCGAATCGGGCCCTTCGCTGATCTCGCCACTGCCGACCAAAGGGTGGCGGATGTGCTCGCAGCCGGGCTGCCGGAGGTGCGGCTGCTGGTCGAATAGAGGCACTTGCAGCCCATTCCGCAGAAGATGCTTGAGCCGACCGGGCGGGAGGCTCTATGCCATGGCGCAACGCTCGCTGGAGTGCTGCCCAATCATGTCTCACCGCGACGATCGGAAGGGCCCCCTCCGCCGTCACCTGCTGCTGCCGGCTGCCGCCGCGGTGGCCGCTGGTGCATTGCCGCTTCCCGCGCTGGCCCAATCCCGGCCGCAGCACGGCCCGCAGCGCCGCACGGCCGAGCCGCCGCCCAGCACTCCGGCCCAGACGCCACTCGGGCCGCTCGACACCGTGGCGCGCGAGGCGCTGGTGGTGGACTTCGACACGGATGCGGTGCTGCTGGAGAAGAATGCGGACGAGCGCATGCCGCCTTCGTCCATGTCGAAGCTGATGACCATGTACGTGGTCTTCGACCTGCTGAAGCAGGGTCGGCTGGATCTCGATCAGGAATTGCCTGTCAGCGAGCGCGCCTGGCGCATGGGCGGCAGCAGGATGTTCGTCGAGGTCGGCACCAAGGCGACGGTCGCGGACCTGATGCGCGGCGTCATCGTGCAGTCGGGCAACGATGCCTGCGTCGTCTTTGCCGAGGCGATCGCCGGCTCCGAGCAGCAATTCGCGGAGATGATGAATGAGAAGGCCCGCGAGATCGGCCTGACCGACAGCACCTTCCGCAATAGTACCGGCTGGCCGGACCCCGAGCACCGCATGACCTGCCGCGACCTGGCGAGGCTGGCAAAGCGGATCATCATCGACTTCCCTGAATACTACCCCGTCTATAGCGAGCGCAGCTTCCGCTACAACAACATCAGCCAGAACAATCGTAACCCGACCCTCACGCGTGTTCCGGGCGCGGACGGGTTGAAGACGGGCCATACGGAAGAAGCGGGCTATGGGCTGACCGCCAGCGCCAAGCGCGGCGAGCGGCGGTTGATCCTCGTGTTCAATGGCCTGCCCTCGATGCGTGCCCGCGCCGAGGAGAGCGAGCGGCTGCTGGAATGGGGCTTTCGTGAGTTCGAGAACGTCGTGCTGTTCCGCACCGCTGACGTGATCGAGCAGGTTCCGGTCTATCTGGGTGAGCAGCACACCGTGCCGCTGGTGGGTGGGCGCGACCTGCTGGTTACGCTGCCAAGAGCCTGGCGGAACCGCCTGCAGGTGCGGCTGCGCTACGAGGCGCCGATCGCAGCCCCGGTGCTGAAGGGGCAGGAACTCGGTCGGCTGGAGATTTCGGGCGAGGGCGTGCCGACGATGGAAGAGCCGCTTTATGCGGGGGCAGATGTGGAGCGGCTTGGTGTCGTTCCACGCATACCCGCGGTGATCGGACACTGGTTCGCCGGAAGCTGAGCGCGCACCGTCCTCACAGGCGGCCAACTGGCCGAAAGGCACGCTCCGCAGCCCTGTGTCTCGCTCGGTGAGCTCGCGGGCACTGCATGCAACGGCAGCGGAAGGCTGCCTGAGATATGGCAGAGCGTGCGCCATCCCGCCTGCCGGCTGAGCCTTTCATGCCGACGGATGGCGACGGGCCGCGCCGAGGGCTATCCTGCGGCATGGTCGGAGCGCAGGCGCGAGGACGCTTCATCACGCTGGAAGGCGGGGAGGGAGCGGGGAAGTCCATACAGGCCCGCCGGCTTGCGAAGGCGCTGGCCGCCGCGGGCCTGCCCGTGTTGCATACCCGCGAGCCGGGCGGGTCGCCGGGGGCGGAGGCGATCCGCGGACTGCTGCTCGACAGCGGCCCGTGGGACCCCGTGGCGGAGACCATGCTGTATTTCGCCGCGCGCCGGGAGCATATGGCCCGCACCGTCGCGCCGGCGCTGGCGGCCGGGATCTGGGTGGTGTCCGACCGCTTCGCCGATTCGACGCTGGCCTACCAGTGCTTCGGCCTCGGTGTGCCGCGCGCGGTCTGGGACGGGCTGGCGGGCATCGCACTGGATGGCATACGGCCCGACCTGACGCTGGTGCTCGATATCGGGCCCGAGGAGGGGCTGGCCCGCGCAGCCGCCCGGGGCGAAACGAATCGCTACGAGGCTCTCGGCGAGGATTTCCACGCCCGGGTGCGCGACGGCTTCCGCGCCATCGCCGCCGCCGAGCCCGACCGCTGCGTAGTGGTGGATGCGACCGACTCGCCGGAGGGGGTGGCCGCCAGCATCCTCGCCGCCGTGCGCACGCGTCTCCGCTCGCCCCCATGATTGCTCCGGAGCCACGCACCAACCCCGACCTCGTCGGTCATGAGGATGCGGCGCGCAGTCTGGAGGCGGCCGCGCGGTCGGGGCGGCTGCACCATGCCTGGCTCATTGCGGGCCCGCCGGGGGTGGGGAAGGCGACGCTCGCCTACCGCTTCGCCCGCTGGCTGCTGGCGGGCCGCCCGGAGAGTGTCGCGGGCCAGCCACCGCTCTTCCTGCCGCCCGAGCACCCGGTCTTCCGCCGGGTGGCCGCCGGCGCCCATGCCGACCTCTTCACCCTCGAACCCAATACCGGCGAGCGCGGCAGGAAGGAGTTGCTGCGCGCCGAGGATGCCCGCGCCGCCGTGCGCTTCCTGGCCCACACCGCAGCCGAGGGCGGCTGGCGCGTGGTGGTGATGGACCAGGCCGAGCGCACGGATCGTGCTGCCGTGCAGAACATCCTGCTGAAGACGCTCGAGGAGCCGCCGCCACGCACCGTACTGCTGCTGGTCGCCAACCAGCCCGATCGGCTGCTGCCGACGATCCGCAGCCGCTGCCGGCGCCTGGACCTGTTTCCGCTGCCCGAGGCGGAACTGGCCGGGCTGCTGGCGCGCCTGCTGCCCGAGATGCCGGAGTCGGAGCGGACTGGCCTCGTCCGCATCGCCGACGGCGCGCCGGGCCAGGCCCTGGCGCTGGCGGAAGGCGAGGGGCTGGAGCTTCAGGCGCTGGTCGATCAGGTCTTCGCTGCCCTGCCGCGGCTTGATCCGCGCCAGGCGCATGGCATCGCCGACCAGGTCGCCAGCCGGCGTGATGGAGCGGCATTGGCCACCTTCATGGCACTGCTGCGGCGGGCGCTGGCCACCGGGCTGCGACAGGCGGGAAGGGCAGGGCCGGAGGCCGCGCCCTGGGTCACGGCCCGTTCGCTTGCCGACTGGGCCACCCTGTGGGACAAGCTCGGACGCCTCGCGGAAGAGACAGAGCGGTTGAACCTCGACCGCAAGCAGGCCGTGCTCACAGGGCTTGGCTGGCTCTCCTTCCGCTGACACGAGTTTCCATCATGGCCCGCATCTATCTGACCACGCCGATCTACTACGTGAACGACCGGCCACATATCGGCCATGCCTATACCTCGCTCGCCACGGATGTGATGGCGAGGTGGAAGCGGCTGGAAGGCTATGAGGTGTTCTTCCTGACCGGCACGGACGAGCACGGGCAGAAGGTGGAGAAGGCGGCCCAGGAGGCAGGTCTGGATCCACAGTCCTTCACCGACCAGGTCAGCGAGCATTTCCGGGACCTCGCCCGGCGGATGAACTTCTCCAATGACGACTTCATCCGCACCACGGAGCCGCGGCACCGGGCCACCTGCATGGCGCTCTGGGAAGAGCTGGCCCGGCGCGGCGAGATCTATCTCGGTCATTACGAGGGCTGGTATGCCGTGCGCGACGAGGCCTTCTACGGCCCGGACGAGCTGACCGAGCGGGACGGGGTGAAGTACGCGCCCTCCGGGGCGCCGGTGGAGTGGGTGAGGGAGCCTTCCTACTTCTTCCGCCTGTCCAGGTGGCAGGAGTGGCTGCTGCGGTACTACGAGGAGAATCCGGATTTCATCGCGCCGGCCTCACGGCGGAACGAGGTGATCAGCTTCGTCCGGGCCGGGCTTCAGGATCTCTCCGTCAGCCGGACCAGCTTCCGGTGGGGCGTCCCGGTCCCAGGCGACCCGGACCATGTGATGTATGTCTGGCTGGATGCGCTGACCAACTACATCACCGCCGCCGGCTACCCGGATACGAGTGCCGCGCGCTGGCCCTTCTGGCCCGCCGATGTGCATTTCGTCGGCAAGGACATCCTGCGCTTCCATGCCATCTACTGGCCGGCTTTCCTGGCGGCCGCCGGGATCGCGCCGCCACGGCGCGTCTTCGCCCATGGCTGGTGGACCAATGAGGGGCAGAAGATCTCGAAATCCCTCGGCAATGTCATCGATCCCCTGAAGCTGGTCGACGAATACGGCCTCGATCCCGTGCGCTACTTCCTGCTGCGGGAGGTCCCCTTCGGCCAGGACGGCGATTTCCAGCGCCGCGCGCTGATCGGGCGGCTGAACGGGGAACTGGCGGACGGCCTCGGCAACCTGGCGCAGCGGACCCTTTCGCTGATCCAGCGCAACTGCGGAGGGCGGATGCCTGCGACTGCCGCTGCCACACCAGAGGACAGCGAGTTGCTGCACGCGACCGCTTCCCTGCCTGCGGCTCTCGGCCGGCATCTTGACCGCCAGGAGTTCCACCTGGCGCTGGAGGCGGTGTTCAGCCAGGTTCGTGCGGCGAATGGCTACATCACCCAGCAGCAGCCCTGGGCGCTGAGAAAGACCGACCCCGCGCGCATGGCGGCGGTGCTGCGCCATCTCCATACCGCGCTCCGGTGCTTCGCCACCGTGCTGCAGCCCTTCATGCCCGGCAGCATGGCGACGCTGCTGGACCAGCTCGGCATTCCGGCCGAGGCGCGCGGGGTGACCGCGCTCGCCACGCCACTGCCGGAGGGCACGCCGCTGCCGCCGCCCAGCCCATTGTTCCGCAAGATCGAAGAAGCCGCCTGAGCCCCATGCTGATCGACAGTCATTGCCATCTCGACTACTTCGTCGAGACGGAAATCGAGGCGATCGTCGCCCGCGCGCGGGAAGCAGGGGTGGGGCGGATGGTGACCATCGGCACCCGTTTCGCTCAAGCCGCCACGGTCAAGGCGCTTGCGGAACGATTTGCGGATGTCTGGGGCACGGTGGGCATTCATCCGCACAACGTGGCGGAGCATCCGCTGCCAAGCGTCGAGGAGCTGACCGCTCTGGCGGACCATCCGCGCGTCATCGGCATCGGGGAATCGGGGCTCGACTATTTCTATGACAAGGCGCCGCGGGAGGTGCAGACTGAGGGCTTCCGCCGTCACATTCGTGCGGCGCGCGCCGCGGGCCTGCCGCTGGCGATCCATGCCCGCCAGGCCGATGAGGACATCCTGTCGATCTTGCGAGAGGAGCATGCGGCCGGTGGACCCTTCGCGTTCCTGCTGCACTGCTTCTCCTCCGGCCGTGCCCTGGCCGAAGGGGCGGTCGCCCTGGGCGGCTATGTTTCCTTCAGCGGCATCCTGACTTTCCCGAAATCGACCGAGATCCGGGAGATTGCCGCCAGCCTGCCGGAGGACCGCCTGCTGGTCGAGACCGACGCCCCCTACCTTGCCCCCGTACCGCTGCGCGGCAAGCGCTGCGAGCCCGCCTATGTCGTCCACACCGCGAAGGCGCTGGCCGAGACGCGCGGCGTCACGGAGGCGCGAATCGAGGAGATCACCACGGCAAACTTCTTCCGCCTGTTCCGTCGGGCGGCGTAGCGCCGTGCTGCGGGTCACACTTCTTGGCACCGGCAGTTCGGGTGGCGTGCCACTGCTGGGCGGGGAGGGCGAGGGCGGCGAATGGGGCGAGTGCGACCCCACCGAACCGCGCAACCGCCGCACCCGCACCTCGGCGCTGGTGGAAGGCCCGGGCGGCGGCCGGCTTCTGATCGACGCCGGGCCGGACTTGCGGGCGCAGCTTCTGGCCGTGGGCAAGGCACGGCTGGACGCCATCCTCTTCACTCATGCGCATGCCGACCACATCCTCGGCATCGACGACCTCCGGCAGGTGAACCGTCTGATTGGCCGTGAACTTCCGGCCTATGGCACCCGGGCCACGCTCAGCCGGCTGGACGACCGCTTCGACTACGCCTTCATCGGCCCGACGCCGCCGTTCTTCTTTCGTCCTGCGCTGGAGGCGAAGCGGGTCGAGTACGGAGAACAATTCGAGACCGCTGGCATGACGCTTCGGGTCTTCCGCCAGGACCACGGCGTGATGGACACGCTCGGCCTTCGCATCGGCCGGTTTGCCTACTCGACGGATGTGGTGATGCTGCCCGAGGACAGCCTGCCGCTGCTCGAGGGGCTCGATACCTGGGTGGTGGGCTGCTTCCAGAGGCAGCCGCACAAGGTGCACGCGAATCTCGACCAGGTGCTGGAATGGGTGGCGCGGCTGAAGCCGCGCCGCACGGTGCTGACGCATATGAGCACCGCGATGGACTACCGCACGCTGCTGCGGGAGCTGCCGCCGGGGATCGAGCCCGGCTTCGATGGCATGGTGCTGGAGGTGCCGGCGGACTGAGCCGCCGGGCAGTCGCGCCTCGGCATGGGCGCAAGGCGGCTTTCCACAGCTTATCCACAGCCACCTTATTTTCCATAATATATCTTATGCGGCAAATGGCGGTGGGGATAATCCGGCCGTGGCGGCTGGCCGCCCCCTTGCCTCCTATCCTCGCGTCTGCTGAGCGCTGCTCGCGGGCCGTTGGCCACCGTCAGGAGACCGAACTGCATGACTGGTACCCCATCCCCCGAGGCAGCCCTGACCGAGCTGCTGGTCATCATGGCGCGGCTGCGAGACCCGGATGGCGGCTGCCCCTGGGACCTGGAGCAGGACTTCGCCTCCATCGCGCCCTACACGGTCGAGGAAGCCTATGAGGTCGCGGATGCCATCCGTCGCGGCCCCGATCCGGCCGTGCTCCTGGACGAGCTTGGGGATCTGCTGTTCCAGGTGGTCTATCACGCCCGCATGGCGCAGGAGGCCGGCTGGTTCGGCTTCGCCGAGGTCGCCCGGGCCATCAGCACCAAGATGGTTCGCCGGCATCCGCATGTGTTCGGGGAAGCCTCGGCCCGGGACGCGGAGGCGCAGACCCGGGCCTGGGAGACCCAGAAGGCCGCCGAACGCGCCGCTCGGGCCGAGACAGGGACGCTTGCTGGCGTTCCCTCCGGCCTCCCTGCCCTGAGCCGGGCTGCCAAGCTCACGCGTCGCGCTGCCCGGGTCGGCTTTGATTGGCCCGACGCCGCCGCCGTGCTGGACAAGCTGGAGGAAGAGGCATCGGAACTCCGCGCCGAACTGCCTCGTGCCGAGCCCGCTCGCCTGGCGGATGAGGTCGGGGACCTGCTTTTCGTTCTGGCCAATCTGGCCCGTAAGCTGGAGCTCGATCCGGAGGCCTGCCTCGCCGGCGCCAACGCAAAATTCGAGCGCCGCTTCGGGGCTGTTGAGGCACGTCTCGCCGCGCGCGGCCTGGCACCGGCCGATGCCGGGCTGGAAGCCATGGAGGACGAGTGGCAGGCCGTGAAATCGGCCGAAGCGGACCGTCGCTGAGCTTGCAGAGCGGAATGTTCCGAAGGAAATGCTGAATAATTTCCTGGATAGTCGTACGTCTGCGTTACGCCAGCTCTCGGCCCTGTAAATCGATTTACATGCCCCATGAGCACGCCAAGCCCGCATGCCGTTGTCCCGTTGGCGGTCGTGAAGCGCGAAAACTTTCTGTAAAGACAGTCAATGCTCAGTCGATGAATAGACGCGCCAATATCCACCCAGCTCCCGCACCCGGGTCAAACCGAGAACAAAAAGCGCATTTTCGTGCTGTGGCTCGAAAACCCGTCCCTGGCGAAGGGCACGCGCCTGCCGGGCGGCACACTCTCGAATCGGAGGCGAGGGCGCGTGGCCCCTACACCGCGATCCATCGCAGGCGCAGGACCACCTCGGGCCGTGTTTGGCCCGACCTCGGATCAGGAATTCGCCACACCCAGCTTGCGAGCCGTCACTCGGTGACGGGCGCCAGGCAGCGTCAGCTCTCGCCGAGCAGTGCCTCCCGCGCCGCCCGCCAGCTTTCGGCGTCCGGTGCGCAGATCAGCCCGCCCCCATGTACCAGGGGGGAATAGGCGCTGCCGTCGAAGCAAGCAGCGTAGCCGCCCGCTTCCCGGTGCAGCAGCCAGCCAGGGGCGTGGTCCCAGGGCATCAGCCGGTTGTACAGCAGCAGGTGCAGGTGGCCGCCGGCCGCCAGCCGGTACTCATGTGCGGCACAGCGGTAGCCGACCGCTGCGGCCAACCGTGGCAGCCGCGCGGTGACGCGCGCCTTCAGCGGCTCCGGCAGCCAGCCCCAGGCGACGGAGCCGACCATGCGCCCGACCGGCACGGGCGCGGCCACGGCGAGATCCCGGCGCCGGCCCGCGCCATCCTCCGTCCAGGCGCCCTCCCCCCGCAGCGCCATGGCTGTGTCGCCGCCGATCGGATCGTGAATCCAGGCCGCCACTACCTCGCCGCGGACCACGGCCGCTGCCATGGTGCCGAACAGTGGCAGGCCCGCGGCGAAATTGGCCGTGCCATCCACCGGGTCCACCACAAAGGCCAGATCCGCCCCCTTCAGTCGCCCCAGCAATGCCGGATCCTGCGCTGTCGCCTCCTCGCCAACGACCAGGCAATCCGGGAAACGCACCTCGAGCCCGGCGGTGATCACCCGCTCCGC
>Ga0180217_1000825_pt1 | contig 40892 bp, 44 predicted proteins | sample eDN3rd37CBELigOP_FD_128521 | JGI IMG/M metagenome (GOLD analysis project Ga0180217, IMG submission 128521) | Enriched Organic Plus compost microbial communities from Emeryville, California, USA - eDNA 3rd pass 37_C BE-Lig OP (version 2) (version 2) ...
CGTCGTAGAAGCCGCCGATCTGCGCTGCACGCACTTCGACGCGTTCCGGTTCTTCACTCCCGATGCCGTGCCCCGCAACCGCACGGCGCTCAGCCGGGAGCAGCAGGCGGCCACGGAGCAGCCGGGGTGCCTGCACGCGAACATGGACCTCTACAAGTGGGCGGTCAAGCTCGGCCCCCTCGTGCGCGGACGGTTGCTGCTCGAATGCTTCGAGCTGGCCCGCGACATCCGCGAGCTCGACATGCGCGCCTCCCCTTACGACCTGACCGACTGGGGATTCGAGCCCGTGCCGATCGAGACGCCCGAGGGCAAGGCTCAGTACGTCGCCGAGCAGCGCGGCTTCGCCGACCGTGCGGAGCCATTGCGGGCCGAGCTGCTCGCGGTCGCCGAGGCGGCGCTGGAATCGACTCCCGGCTGAGGGCGCGCCAGGCGCCGTTGCGGATCATGCAGATCCCTCACGTTCACATGTTCTTCTCCGAATCGATTCGATAGCATGGGGACGCCGCAGTCGCGGACCTTCCCCTGCTCGTCTCTTCTCCTTCCTGAGAGCACCCCATGGCACGCACCCTCACCACCGGCAGCCCGTGGCGAGTCATCCTCCTCTTCTCGGTTCCCCTGCTCATCGGCAACGTCGTGCAGCAGCTGTACCAGGTGGCCGATGCGATCGTCGTCGGCCGGTGGCTCGGGGTCGACGCTCTCGCCTCGGTGGGGGCGACGGGCAGCCTGCTCTTCCTGCTGCTCGGATTCGCCTGGGGACTCACGTCGGGCTTCGCCATCCCGACGGCGCAGGCGTTCGGCGCGCGTGACTACGAGGGCGTGCGCCGCTCGGTGGTCGCGGGCACGATCCTCACCGGCATCACGAGCGTCGTGCTCACCGTGGGGGCGCCGTTCCTCGCCGAGCCGGCGCTCACCCTCCTGCAGACGCCGCCGGAGCTGATGGACGACGCCGTCGTCTTCGCCCAGATCAGCTTCCTGGGCGGCAGCACGATGATGTTCTTCAACTACCTGTCGGCGATCATCCGCGCGATCGGCGACTCGCGCACACCGCTCATCTTCCTGACGCTGTCATGCCTGCTCAACGTCGCGCTCGTGATCCTCATGGTCGGCCCGTGGGGCTGGGGCGTCGCCGGTGCGGCGCTCGCGACGGTCGTATCACAGGCGGTGTCGGTGCTGCTGTGCCTCGAGTACGTGCGCAGGCGCGTCCCCGTGCTGCGCGTGACCCGCGCCGACTGGCGGTTCTCCCGAGAAGACCTCGGGCTGCACCTCAAGCTCGGCCTGCCCATGGGCTTCCAGTCGTCGATCATCGGCATCGGCACCGTCGCCGTGCAGGTGCGACTGAACGACCTCGGCGCGGATGCCGTCGCCGCCTACACCGCTGCGTCGCGCGTCGACGGTCTCGCCGTCGCGCTCCTCATGTCGCTGGGGCTCGCGACCTCGATGTACGTCGCGCAGAACTTCGGCGGCGGCCGGCCCGACCGCATCCGCCGCGGCGTCGTGCAGGCGACGTGGCTCGCGATCGGCGCCGCGCTCGTGCTCGGCGCTCTGCTGGTGGCCTTCGGTGCGGGTCTCGTGCGCGTGTTCGTCGGCGACGGGTCTGACGAGGTCGTGCGCCTCGCCGCCCTCATGCTCCTCATCAACGGCCTGACGTACACGGCGCTGGCCGTGCTGTTCATCCACCGCGGCGCACTGCAGGGCCTCGGACACACGGTCATCCCGACCATCACGGGAGTGGTCGAGCTCGGCGCCCGCATGGGGGCGGCCGTCGTGCTGGGCGGGGTCTTCGGCTTCGCCGGCGTCGCCTGGAGCAACCCGCTCGCGTGGATCGGCGCCGTCGTCATCCTCGTCCCCGCCTACATCCGCGAACACCGCAGGCTCGGACGGATGCCGGTGACCCCGGCCGTGCCCACGCCGACGGCGGCGATCCCCGTCATCGGACCGACCGACGGCTCGATGGTGGTCGACGCGATCGTGACCCAGCCGGTCCAGCTCCCGCAGCAGCCGAGCGGGTCGCAGCGCGGAAGCCTCGTGCGGGTGTTCGCACGCCGCCGCGCGCGCGAGCGCGTCTCCTCGCGCTGAGCGCCGCTCGTCGACGCCCCGCCGCCGCTGGTCGACGACGCCGGCCCGGTGGGGGCGCAGGAGGAGCAGAATCGACGGGTGACCACTTCGCTGACTCAGCTGACTGAGATGCCCGACCCGCAGTACATCATGGTCGGCGACGGACACCGCGTCGCGACCTACTCGTGGGGCGGCGACGAGCTTCCGACCGTCGTCCTCGTGCACGGGTTCGCGTCGAACACGCGCGACAACTGGGTGAACACGGGCTGGGTGCGCGACCTGCAGCGCGCGGGATACCGAGTGCTCGCGATCGACCAGCGCGGACACGGCGCCAGCGACAAGCCCCACGACCCCCGCGACTACTCGCTGCGCGAGCTCGCGAGCGACGTCGAAGCGGTGCTCGACACGTACCTCGTGAGCGAGGCCTTCTACGTCGGCTACTCCCTCGGCGCGCGCGTCGGCTGGGAGGTGCTGCAGGACATCGCGCCGCGCATCCCTCGCGGCGTGCTGGGAGGCGTCCCCGACGGCATCCCTCTCGCCCGCCTCGACCTCGACCAGGTGCGCGCGTTCGCCGACGAGGGAACCCCCGTCACCGACCCCGTGACCCAGAACTACATCAGGCTCACGGAGCGCGTCGCCGGCAACGACCTGCACGCGCTGCTCGCCATCGCCGGCGGACTGCGAGCGTCGAAGCAGGTCGACCCCGACCCCTCGCACGCACCGTCACAGCCTGTGCTGTTCGCCACCGGCACCCTCGACGCGATCATCGAGGGATCGAAAGCGCTCGCCGAAGCCTGCCCGCAGGGTCGCTTCGTCGAGATCCCGGGGCGGCACCACTTCAACGCACCCGGAGCGCGCGCGTTCCGCGACGCGGCGATCGCGTTCCTCGCCGGCGAATGACCCCTCGCGCGGGGGATTAGCGTGGACCGCATGATCAGGATCGCGACCCTCGGCACGAGCACGATCACCGAGCGGTTCGTCGACGCGGTGCGGCAGGTCGACGGCATCCGTGTCGACCTCGCCTTCTCACGCGACCTCGACCGCGGCCGCGCCTTCGCCGAGCGCCTCGGCATCCCCGGCGCGACCGACGACTTCGCATCGCTGGCAGGGCGCGTCGACGCGGTGTACGTCGGGTCGCCCAACGGCGTGCACGCCGACCAGGCCCGGCAGGCGATCGAGGCGGGGCTGCACGTGTTCCTCGAGAAGCCGGCGACCCCTACCGCCAGAGAGTTCGCCGAGCTCGTCGAGGCGGCGACCGCCCGCGGAGTGGTCGTGTTCGAGGGGATGCGCAACGTGTACGACCCCGGCTTCGCCCGGCTGCGGGAGCTGCTGCCCCGCGTCGGGACCGTGAGGCGTGTCTCGTTCGCGCTGTGCCAGCGGTCGGCCCGGTACGACCTCGTGCTCCGCGGCGAGAAGCCGAACATCTTCGACCCGGCGCTCGCCGGCGGCGCGCTGTACGACCTCGGCGTCTATCCCTTGAGCGCGCTCGTGGCGCTGTTCGGCGAGACGGATGCCGTGGCCGCCTCGACCGTCACCATCCCGACGGGCGTCGACGGCTCCGGCACGGCGCTGCTCGCCTATCCCGGGTTCGTCGCCGACATCGCGTTCTCGAAGATCACCGCGTCGTCGCGTCCCGGCGAGGTGCAGGGCGAGCTCGGCACGATCGAGATCGACCGGATCACCGACCCGCGCCGGGCAGTGCTGACGCCCGTGGGCGGCGAGCCCGAGGAGCACCTGATCGATGCCGACGACAACAACATGACGTACGAGGTGGCGCGCTTCGGCCAGCTCGTGCGCGGCGAAGCCGATCCGCGCCCCGATCAAGAGCGGACGCTCGCGGTCCTCCGCCTGGTCGAGCGCATTCACGCCGCCGCGGGGCATGCGAAGATCGCGGGGTGAGCAACGGCCAGGACCTCGCGACCCTCGCGGCGCTGCGCCGCGCCCGCGACCGGATCGACCGTGACTACGCTCGCCCGCTCGACGTGGAGTCGCTCGCCCGGGGAGTGCACATGTCGGCCGGGCACTTCAGCCGGCAGTTCAAGCTCGCCTACGGCGAGAGCCCGTACTCCTACCTCATGACGCGCCGCATCGAGCGCGCCATGACACTGCTGCGGCGCGGCGACCTGAGCGTCACCGACGTCTGCTTCGCGGTGGGATTCCAGTCGCTCGGCACCTTCAGCACCCGCTTCAGCGAACTGGTCGGCGTGCCCCCGAGCGTGTACCGAGAGCAGGGCGCGCCGTTCCGTCCCGGCATGATCCCGTGCATCGCGAGGCAGGTCACCAGACCGATCAGGAATCGAGAAGCGACGCCAGAGCCCCGCCCGTAACGTGGGCGCCATGGACATCACGATTCACTCCAGCTTCCTCCCGCACACCGACCCGGAGGCATCCCTCGCCTTCTACCGCGATGTGCTCGGCTTCGAGGTCCGCCTCGACGTCGGCTACGAGGACATGCGCTGGATCACGGTCGGCCCGCAGGGGCAGTCGGACACCGCGATCGTGCTCCACCCGCCGGCCGTCGGCTACGACGTGTCCGACGAGGAGCGCGAACTGCTGCTGCAGCTCATCGCGAAGGGAAGCTACTTCGGGGTGAACCTCGCGACCGACGACCTCGACGCGGCGTTCGCGCGCATCGAGGCGGCGGGGGCCGACATCGTGCAGGAGCCGATCGAGCAGGACTACGGAGTGCGGGATGCCGCGTTCCGCGACCCGGCAGGCAACCTCATCCGCCTGCAGGAGACGAAGAAGGAGAGCTGACATGAGCACGAAGACCACCGAGGGCGGCTTCAGCGCGGAAGAGCGCGCCGCCATGAAGCAGCGCGCCGAGGAGCTGCGTTCCACCAAGGGCCTGAAGGGCGCCGCAAAGCTCGCCAAGGAGCTGGAGGCGTGCGTCGCCGCGATCGACAAGCTCACCGGGCCCGACAAGGACATCGCCGTGCGAGTGCACGCGATCGTCACCGAGGAGGCGCCGCAGCTGAACCCCAAGACGTTCTACGGCTTCCCGGCATACGCGAACGCCGACGGCAAGGTCGTCGTCTTCTACCAGCCGGCGTCGCGGTTCGAGACCCGCTACGGCACGGTGTCGTTCGACGAGCCGGCGAACCTCGACGACGGCGAGATGTGGCCGGTCTCCTTCGCTGTGCTCGACGTGACGGATGCCGCGGAGGCCCGCATCCGAGAGCTGGTGCGCAAGGCCGTCAGCTAGGAGAAGCCGCCAGCCCGAACTCTCAGTCGTCCGGGTCGACCGCCGCCGGGGACAGCCGCAGGATGCGGTCGTCGCCCGTGCGGGGGTCGCCCCGGCCGTCTGTGTTGTTCGTGAGGATCCACAGCGCCCCGTCGGGTGCGACCACCACGTCGCGGAGGCGACCGTACTCGCCGGCGAAGCTGTCGAGCGTCTCCTCGTCGGGGTCGTCGATCGACACCGACCGGAGCACCTCGCCGCGGAGGTTCGCGATCACGACGAACTCGTCGACGACCGCGATGCCGCTCGGACTCGCCTCGCGCGTCGGCCACTGCGCGATCGGATCGATGTAGTCGCCTCCGCTCGCGCTGCCTTCGACCACGGGCCAGCCGTAGTTGCCGCCCGGCTCGATGACGTTGAGCTCGTCCCACGTGCTCTGACCGAACTCGCTCGCGATGAGACGGCCGTCCTCGTCCCACGCGAGGCCCTGCACGTTGCGGTGGCCGAGGCTGTACACGGGCGATCCGGAGAACGGGTTGTCGGCGGGCACCGACCCGTCGGGCGTGAGCCGCAGGATCTTCCCGTTCAGCGAATCGGGGTCCTGCGCGCGTGCGCTCTCGCCGGCATCCCCCACCGGCACGTAGAGCATCCCGTCGGGACCGAACGCGATGCGTCCCGCGTTGTGGTTGCCCGCCGCGGGCAGCCCGTCGATGATCGGCACCGGGTCGCCGAGGGCCCAGGAGCCCGGCCCGCCCCGCAGCGGATAACGCTCCACGCGGTTGCCGTCGTCGGCCGTCGAGTACACGTAGAGCGCCCCATCGCGCACGGCGAGCCCCAGCAGGCCGCCCTCGCCGCCGTGCCGTACACCGTCGATCGTCGCGACCACGCGCGTGCCGCCCGGCACGAGCTCGAGCACCCGCCCGCTGTCGCGCTCGCTCACGAGGGCGCTCCCTTCAGCGAACGCGATCGACCAGGGCGCCTCCAGCCCGTCGACCACCGTCTCGGGCGTCTGCGGAAGCGACCCCGCGGATGCCGTCGGCGACGCGGACGGCGCGAGGGTCGACGTCGGGCCCGGCCCAGCGGTCGTCGCGCTCGGCGCGGGCTCGGGCGCACCGCACGCCGACAGCAGCAGCACCGCCGCGATAACGGCGGCGGCACCGGCATCCGGGCGTCTCATGGGCTCACGGTAACCCGGGGTCGAGGCCGGCAACAGGGCCGGATGGCGTCCCCGCGGGAACGCAGGCGGGGCGACGCGTCTGCCAACGTAGACTGGTGGGGTCCACGATCGCCCCCCTGAACAGAAGAGTTCACCGTGTCCGCTGCCCCCGTCCGCGCGTTCGACGTGCGTCACGTGCAGCTCCTGCGCGCGCTCTTCGCCGCGGTCGCCGCGATCATGATCACGTTCTCGCCCGACCATTCCGCGTCGGTGGGCCTCGCCGTCTTCAGCGGGTGGGCCATGGCGACGGCGCTCGTGCTCCTCATCTCCGCCTGGCTCGTGTACGCCGCGGGCAGCCGCGCCACCACCGTCACCCTAGGCATCGTCACCCTCGCCGCAGGCATGGTCGCCGGGATCCCCGCCATCCGCACGACCGAGCTGTTCTTCATCGTCGTGATCGTGTGGGCCCTCGCGGCCGGCGCCGTCGAGCTGATCTCCGGCGTCCGCCGTCGTCGCACCGACACGGCCGCGCGCGACGCGATCCTCATCGGCGCCATCACGATCGCGCTCGCCCTCGGCCTGCTGCTGGTCAACCCGGCGTACAGTCTCGACTACTTCATCGAAGAGGCCGGTCGCAGCTTCGAGCTCACCGGCATCACGATCGGCGTCGGCGTCTTCGGCGGCTACGCGGCCGTCGTCGCGGTGTTCCTCGGCATCGCGGGCTTCTCGCCGCGACGGCCCGAAGACGCGGCAGCCGACGAGAACCCGGCCGACACCCCTGAGACGGCAGGAGACCCCGCATGACCGACTCGCGCCCGAACCGCCGTGACATCATGAAGCCGGCTCAGCTGCTCGGCCTCGCCTTCGTGGCCGCCGTCTTCGGCGGAGTGATCACACTCGTCTCGATGGGCATCTTCCAGCAGCCGCGGGTCGTGCCCGCTGGTGAACTCGAGCCGCACGTCAAGGCGTGGGTCGTCGCAGGCGTCGTGGCGGGCATCGTCTTCATCGTCACCCTCGTGACGATCGCGCTCCTGCTGCTGGCCGTCGATCCCGCCGACTTCGGCAAGCGCGTCGACAAGCCCGTGCTGCTCGGCGATGAAGCCGCTGACGAAGCCGCCGACGGCGGGACGGCATCCGGCGGCGAGGCATCCGCGCCGGGCACGGGCGAACCGCCCCGCGCCTGACGCGGTCGCGCCGCGCGCCTCAGGCAGGACCTGCCGGGAGCCGGTCAGCCGAGTTCGTCGACGAGGCGGTCGGCGAGCCCCGTGTAGCTGGCGGGAGTGAGGGCGAGCAGACGCTGCTTCGCCTCCTCGCCGATGTCGAGGCCGCGCACGAACTCTGCCAGCTCGGTGCCTCCGACGCGGCGCCCGCGGGTGAGCTCCTTCAGAAGCGCGTACGGGTCGGTGATCTGCGAGCGGCCCGCGACGATCTCGGCGCGCACGACGGTCTGGATCGCCTCGGCGAGCACCTCCCAGTTCGCGTCGAGGTCGGCCAGCAGAACGTCGCGGGAGAGCGAGATCTCGGTGAGGCCGCGCTGCAGGTTGTCGAGCGCGAGCAGCGAGTGACCGAAGGCGACGCCGATGTTGCGCTGCGTGGTCGAGTCGGTGAGGTCGCGCTGCATGCGCGACGTCACGAGCGTCGAGGCGAGGGTCGTGAGCAGTCCGCCCGAGATCTCGAGGTTGGCCTCCGCGTTCTCGAAGCGGATGGGGTTGATCTTGTGCGGCATCGTCGAAGACCCGGTGGCACCGGCGACGGGGATCTGGGCGAAGAAGCCCATCGAGATGTAGGTCCAGATGTCGGTGGCGAGGTTGTGGAGGATGCCACCGGCGTGACGCACGCGGTCGTACAGCTCGACCTGCCAGTCGTGCGACTCGATCTGGGTGGTCAGCACGTTGAAGTCGATGCCGAGGCCTTCGATGAACGAGCGCGACAGCTCGGGCCAGTCGACCTCGGGGGCCGCCGAGAGGTGGGCCGACCAGGTGCCGGTCGCTCCCGAGAACTTGGCGAGGTACTCGCCGCCCTCGATCTGCTTCGCGACGCGCTCGAGACGCCACGCGAACACGGCGAGCTCCTTGCCCATCGTCGAGGGCGTCGCCGGCTGGCCGTGCGTGCGCGAGAGCATCGAGGCGTCCCGGTGCTCGCGCGCCAGGTCGGACAGGGCGCCGATGACGGCGCGCAGCTTGGGCAGCCACACGTGCTCGACCGCGCGCTTGACCGTCAGCGCGTACGAGGCGGAGTTGATGTCCTCACTCGTGCAGGCGAAGTGGGCGAGCTCGGCAATGTGATCGAGACCGAGGGATGCCAGGCGGTCGCGCACCAGATATTCGACGGCTTTCACGTCGTGGCGGGTGACCGCCTCCTTGTCGGCGAGCCAGTCGATCTCGGCCTGGCCGAAGTCGCGGTACAGCGCCCGGAAGGCCTCTTTCTGCTCGTCGGCCAGGGGAGCGGAGCCGAACAGCGAGCGGTCGGTGAGGGCGATGATCCACTCGACCTCCACCTCGACGCGGGCGCGGTTGAGCCCGGCCTCCGAGAGATAGTCGCTCAATCCGGCGACCGCGGTGCGGTAGCGGCCGTCGAGCGGGCTGAGGGGCTGGGGAGGCAGAGAGTTCACGAGGCTCCGATCGGTGAAGAACGGGCGCTCAGGACGTCGGGCGGATAGCGGGTTCAAGCTGCCGGAAGAGCGCCCGGCTCGCACTCTCGATCATACCGAGCACCTCATCGAACATCTGCGGGCCCGCGTAGTAGGGGTCGGGGACGTCGAGATTCCCGCCCGCGGCCGGATCGAACGACAGGAGAAGCGCGAGCTTGTCGGTGTCGGCGGGCGTGCGCGCCCATCCGGCGAGGATGCGCTCGTGCGACCTGTCGAGGGCGACCACGAGGTCGTAGAGGTCGAAGTCCGCGGGGGTGAACTGACGTGCGCGGTGGCGTGAGCCGTCGTAGCCGCGCCCGGCGAGGGCGGCCAGGGTGCGGCTGTCCGCCCGCTCTCCCACGTGCCAGTCACCGGTGCCCGCGCTGGCCGACACCACACGGTCACCGAGCCCGGACTGGTCGGCGAACCAGCGGAACACGACTTCGGCCATGGGCGAGCGACAGATGTTGCCCGTGCAGACGAAGACCACCCTGAAGGGGTCGTCTCGGGTAGCCACGTCCCTATTTTGGTGCGATTCGGCCGTTCCTGCACATGTCGCGCAACGTCTGACCGCTCCACGAAGCGCCCTCGACGGGCCGGCGGCCGCGCTTCCAGCGTCCAGCATCTATCTCGATGGGAGAGACGGATGCCACGGGCGACGCCCGCGCCATGCTTCGGCGCGCGAGCGACGGGTTGCGCGACGTGCGGCTGCGCGCCCCGGCACTCGCGGCCGCGGTGGCATGGCGATCACCGGCGGCCGCGGAGTTCGGCAAGGCGCTCGACGAGTGGGTGCGGCTGCTCGACAGCCTGGGCGAGCAGATCGGCCAGTGGGACGACGAGCTCTCACGCGCGACGCGGCAGCGCGGCGGGCTCGAGGGAAGGTGAGCGATGACATCGAGATCCGGTCGGGAGGGGCGATCGCCGTCGACACCTCCTCGCTGCGGCACGTGGCGGCGGTCGTCGCGCAGCTCGCCGACGACTGCGGCGACGCTGACGGGTGGCTCCAGCGCGCCCAGCAGGCTGCGATGGCGGCGGCGCTTCCGTCGCCGTTTCCGGTCGTCCGGCTCGATCACGCCGCAGCGCGGGCGCGCGACCTCGCGTCGTCTTTGCGGCGGCGGGCCGAGGTGTACGAGGAGGTCGAGCGTGCGGTGGGGGTTCTCTTCACCGACGGTCGAGCCGCAGCTGTCACGGGGGACGCACGGAAGCTTCTCGACGAGTGGCGTGCCGGCCGCCACGCGGAGGTCGAGCATCAGCTCCTCGGAGCGGTGGCGCCGCTGTGGAGGCTTCAGCTCGCGCTGTCCACGATGCTCTACGGGGTTCGCGCCGTCGGGCTCGGCGTCATCCCGCGCACCGCTCCGCCCCTGGCCGGAGACGCGCCGCCGGTCGAGGTCTCGGAGCTCTCCCGCGGCCCGGCCACCCCGCCCGCCAGCCTCCGTGACCTCGCGAGCCGCATCCCCGGGGCCGATGGCTCGCGCGTGCGCATCGAGACCTACGCAGGCTCCGGCCGCGATCCGCACCACGTCGTGTACATCGCGGGCACGCAGAGCTGGGAGCCCGTCACCGACGACCCGTGGGACATGACCTCCAACCTGCAGCTGTACGCGAGGAGAATGTCGGCGTCGTACGCCGCCGTCGAACAGGCGCTCTTCGAGGCCGGTGTGCGCGAGGGCGACGCGGTGCATATCGTCGGCCACTCGCAGGGCGGCATGCTCGCGACGCATCTGGCCCGCCAGGGCGCCTACGACGTGCGCAGTCTCGTCACTTTCGCGAGCCCCGTGCAGGCGGAGCTCCCCGAAGACGTCCTGCAGGTGACCCTCCGTCACGCCGACGACGCCGTCGCCGCACTCGCCGCGGGCGGTTCGCCGGCGGTCGCCGGGTCTCCCGGGAGCTTCATCGTCGAGCGCGTCGCGGATCCCCGGCCGCGCCCGGGCGACCTGCGGATGGAGGTGCACCAGATGGACGCCTACCTCGGCACGGCGAAGCTGGCCGATGAGAGCGGCGATCCCCGCGTCGGCGAGTTCCATCGGCGGCTGGGCGCGCTGAGCGCGGGCGCGGCGGGCGCTGCGACCGCCGTCGTCTACGGAGCCCGGCGCGAGACCGTGTCGCGGCCCTTCGCGCCAGGGTCGGGGAGGAGCCCTCGGGTCAGCGCCGCTTCTTCAGCTGCGGGCGCAGGATGATGCCGAACAGCCAGTTGAGGACCGAGATGACCAGGGCGGCCACGACGCCGAGCCAGAAGTCCTCGACGCGAAGACCCCACGACCACGACTGCGTCAGCCAGGCTGTGATCCACAGGAGCAGGCCGTTGATCACGAGCGAGATCAGACCGAGCGTCAGGATGTACAGCGGGAACGCGACGATCTTGATGATCGTGCCGATGATGGTGTTCACGATCGCGAACAGCGCGGCCACCGCGAGCAGCGTCAGCACGAGCTGCAGCGTCTCGCCGGGGGCGAAGGCGATGACATCGACGCGCAGCGGCTCGATCAGGGTGACCACCCAGATCGCGAACGCGTTGATGACGACGCGGATGAGGAATCTCATAGTCGGTCAGTCTTCCACGAGTGCGGTCTTCGAGGGAACCGGCACCGTCACACCCCCGCGTGCACGGGCCGTCGCGTCCGTAGACTCGTCGGGTGACCGAATCTCCCGTGCGCATCCGTCCCGAGATCGCCGCGCTGCCCGCCTACAAGCAGGGCCGGCAGGCCGGCGCCGACGCGTTCAAGCTCTCGAGCAACGAGAACCCCTTCGACCCGCTGCCGAGCGTCGTCGAGGTCCTCCAGCGCACGACGGCGGTCAACCGCTACCCCGACGCGTCATCGCCGCGCCTGCGACAGCGACTCGCCGACCGGTTCGGCGTCACGCCCGAGTCCGTGCACATCGCGGCCGGATCCGTGTCGATCCTGTTCCAGCTCGCGCAGGCCACCAGCGCGCCCGGCGACGAGATCGTCTTCTCCTGGCGCTCGTTCGAGGCCTACCCGGGCGTCGCCGTCGTCCCCGGTGCGACGGCCGTCATGGTGCCCAACACGGCCGACGGCCGGCACGACCTCCCCGCGATGGCGGCGGCGGTCACGGAGCGCACGCGCATGGTCATCGTCTGCAGCCCGAACAACCCGACGGGCCCCATCGTCACGCAGCGCGAGTTCGACGAGTTCGTCGACGCCGTGCCCAGCGACGTCCTCGTCGTGCTCGACGAGGCGTACATCGAGTTCGTGACCGACCCGGATGCCGTCGACGGCCGCCGGGTCCTCGCGGCCGGTCGCGACAACGTGGTGATCCTGCGCACGTTCTCGAAGGCCTACGGACTCGCGGGGCTGCGCGTCGGATACGCCATCGGCCACCCTCGCGTCCTCGACGCGGCGCGCTCGACCGGCATCCCGCTGTCGGTCACGGCCGCGGCCGAAGAGGGCGCCCTCGCGAGCCTCGACGCCGAGGAGGAGCTCCTGGCGCGCGTGCGCGTGCTCACCGAACGTCGCGACCGGCTCGCCGCGCGCCTGCGCGAGGCCGGCTGGGACGTGCCGCAGGCGCAGGGCAACTTCGTGTGGCTGCCGGCGGGTGAGCGTACGCTCGAGATCGCCGCGGCATTCGAAGCGGCCGACCTGATCGTGCGGCCGTTCGCGGGCGACGGGCTGCGCATCTCCGTGGGCGAAGAGGAGTCGCTCGACCGGGTCGTCGCTGTGGCGGCATCCGTTCTGTCCTGAGCCTCGGCACCACGAGCTCCCGTCCGTCCGGATCGAGCGCGTTTCGATCCGGTGCCCTGGCGTGTCCTCGCCCGCGAGAGCATCCCGCACCACGCCTCCAGGAGGAACCCCTCATGACCACCCTGAAGCTTCGCGACCGCCTCGACCGGATCGTGCTCTACCAGGTGTACCCGCAGAGCTTCGCCGACGGAGACGGCGACGGCATGGGCGACCTCGACGGCCTCGCCGCTCGCCTCGACTATCTCGCCTGGCTCGGCGTCGATGCGGTGTGGGTCAACCCCTGCTTCGTGTCGCCCATGCGCGACGCCGGTTACGACGTGGCCGACTTCCTCCACATCGACCCGCGCTACGGCGGCGATGACGCACTCGACCGGCTCGTCACCGCAGCCGATGCTCGCGGAATCGCCGTGCTGCTCGACCTCGTCGCCGGTCACACGTCAGATCAGCACCCCTGGTTCCGCGCGTCGGCTGACGACCCCGCCGACGACCGCTACGTCTGGAGCCCCGAGCCCGCCGAGGGCTTCGTGCCGGGCCCGGGCACGCGCGGTCAGTGGTACAAGCCCAACTTCTTCGACTTCCAGCCGGCGCTGAACTTCGGCTACGCCCGCCAAGATCCCGCGGAGCCGTGGCGCCAGCCCGTCGACGCCGACGGACCGCGTCGCAATCGCGACGCCCTGGTCGAGATCATCTCCCACTGGTACGACCGCGGCGTGCAGGGCTTCCGCGTCGACATGGCCGCCTCTCTCGTGAAGGACGACCCGGGCCACGTCGAGACCGGTCGCCTGTGGGCGGAGGTCCGCTCGCGCCTCGACGCGCGGCATCCGGGCAACATCCTCATCTCGGAATGGGGCGATCCGCAGCGCGCCGTGCCCGCCGGCTTCGACGTCGACTTCTTCCTCCAGTTCGGCGGCGACGACGACGGCAAGCCCCTCAAGACGCTCTGGAACAACGGCGCCGGGACGATCTACGACGAGTGGGAGTCGCAGACCGCATGGGCGGATGCCACCGGCGCCGGAGACGCCGCGTACTTCGTCGATGCGTGGCGCCGGGCCTCCGAGGCGATCGCTGCCGCAGGCTCGACCGGCCTCACGGGCCTGCCCACCGCGAACCACGACTTCACGCGACTGGTCGCCGGCGACCGCACTGCCGACCAGGTGCGTCCGGCGCTGATGCTCGCCCTCACCTGGCCGTCACTGCCGTCGATCTACTACGGCGATGAGATCGGCATGCGCTATGTGCCGGGGCTGCCGTCGCTCGAAGGCTCGGCGCTCGGGCCCAAGTACGAGCGCGCCGGATCGCGCACGCCCATGCAGTGGGGCGATCTTCCTGACGGAGCCGCCCCTGCCGCGCCGTCGCGCTACCTTCCCGAGGATCCCGATCCGCTGCGGCCGACGGTGGCCGACCAGCTCGACCACCCCGACTCGCTCCTCCGGTTCGTGCGGGCGGCGATCGCGCTGCGCCACGACCCGCGCCTGTCGGCCCGCGCGCCGCTCGAGGTCGTGTCGACCGGATCGCCGTTCGTCTTCCGCCGGGGCTCGCTGCTCGTCGCGCTCAACCCGTCGAGCGCGCCCCACGTCGTGCCTCTCGGCGAGGACGCGACGGATGCCGTGGCCCCCGCGATCCTGCTCGGCCACCGTGCCGAGCTCACCGCCGACACCGTCGAGCTCGAGGCGTTCGGCTGCGCTGTCGTCGACCTTGAAGGCGCCCAGGTGACCGCCGGTCGCGACTGATGTTGTGCGTGGAGTACCGCGAATTCCGGCATCCATTGTCGAACTCATGCAGAGACGCGTATGCACAGGGCATTAGCGTGGGAACATGACCCCGCCTGACGACCCTGCCCTCGTGCGCGTCCTGGCGGCGGACGGGACGTTCGCCCCCACCCCCGAAGCGGAGCGCTACCTGCCGCTCATCGACGCGCTCGCCGACTCCGACCTCGAGACCTTCTACCGCGACATGGTGACCGTGCGCGCATTCGACCGCCAGGCGACGAATCTGCAGCGCCAGGGTCAGCTCGCGCTGTGGCCGCCGTCATTCGGGCAGGAAGCTGCGCAGGTCGGCTCTGCGCGCGCCGCCCGCGCGCAGGATCACCTGTTCCCCTCGTACCGCGAGCACGTGGTCTGCACGATCCGCGGCGTCGATCCCGTCGACATCGTGCGGCTCATGCGCGGCCTGACCCACGGCGGCTGGGACCCGACCGACCCCAAGAACGGCAACACCCACATCTACACGCTGGTGCTCGGATCGCAGACGCTGCACGCGGCCGGCTTCGGCATGGGCCTGGTCTTCGACAGGCGCTGCGGCACCGGCGATCCCGAGCGCGACGAAGCGGTGCTCGTGTACTACGGAGACGGATCGTCGAGCCAGGGCGACGTGCACGAGGCGATGGTGTTCGCCGCCAGCTACCGCGCCCCGCAGGTCTTCTTCCTGCAGAACAACCAGTGGGCGATCTCCGTGCCCGTCGCCACGCAGTCAGCGGTGCCGCTCGTACGCCGCGCCGCCGGGTACGGCATCCCTTCGATCCAGGTCGACGGCAACGACGTGCTCGCCAGCTACGCCGTCAGCAAGACGGCGCTCGACGAGGCTCGCGCCGGCGAAGGCCCCCGTGCGATCGAAGCGCTCACCTACCGGATGGGCGCCCACACCACCAGCGACGACCCCTCCAAGTACCGCACCTCCGAGGAGGAGCAGGCGTGGGCGCAGCGCGATCCGATCGCCCGCATGCGCGCCTACCTTCAGGGGCGCGGAGCGTCGGACGCGTTCTTCGCCGAGGTCGACGCCGATGCGGCCGCCTACGCCGACGATGTCCGCGTGCGCACCAACGAGCTCGGCGACCTCGACCGTGAGACGATCTTCGCGCATGTGTACAGCGAACCGCATCCGCTGATCGACGAGCAGCGCCGCTGGCTCGCCGACTACGAAGCATCCTTCGAGGAGGCGTGACGATGACGACAGAGACGCAGGCCCCGCCGCAGGTCGAGACCCTCCCGTTCGCCAAGGCCCTCAACGCCGGACTCCGCGCCGCGCTCGCCGCCGACGACCATGTGCTCCTCATGGGCGAGGACATCGGACGCCTCGGCGGCGTCTTCCGCGTCACGGAAGGACTGCAGGCCGAGTTCGGCGAACGGCGGGTGCTCGACACGCCGCTGGCAGAATCGGGCATCGTCGGCTCCGCGATCGGTCTCGCGATGGCGGGGTTCCGCCCCGTGTGCGAGATCCAGTTCGACGGATTCGTCTTCCCCGCCTTCGACCAGATCACGACCCAGCTCGCCAAGATGACCAACCGCCACGAGGGCGCGATGTCGTTCCCCGTGGTCATCCGCATCCCCTACGGCGGGCACATCGGCGCCGTCGAGCACCACCAGGAGAGCCCCGAGGCGTACTTCACGCACACGCCGGGCCTGCGCGTGGTGTCGCCCTCGACGCCGAACGACGCCTACTGGATGATCCAGCACGCCATCGCCTCCGACGATCCCGTGATCTTCATGGAGCCGAAGTCGAAGTACTGGCTCAAGGGCGAGGTCGACATGTCGACTCCCGCGCTTCCACTTCACGCCTCGCGGGTCGTGCGCCGCGGCACCGACGTGACCCTCGTCGGCCACGGCGCCATGGTCACGACGCTCCTTCAGGCGGCGGCGCTCGCCGAGGGCGAGGGCACCTCGTGCGAGGTCATCGACCTGCGGTCGCTGTCGCCGATCGACTACGGTCCGATCCTCGACTCGGTGCGCCGCACGGGCCGGATGGTCTACGCGCAGGAGGCGTCGGGCTTCACTTCGCTCGGCTCCGAAGTCGCCGCGACCGTCATGGAGAAGGCGTTCTTCGCGCTCGAGGCCCCCGTGCTGCGCGTGTCGGGATTCGACACGCCCTTCCCGCCCGCCAAGCTCGAGGGGCAGTTCCTCCCCGACGCCGACCGCATCCTCGAGGCCGTCGACCGCGCCCTCGCCTACTGATCGCGCCCTGTGATCGCCCCGTCTCGCGGACATCGAGAGGATTCACGATGAGCACCCAGACCTTCCACCTCCCGGACGTCGGTGAAGGCCTCACGGAGGCCGAGATCGTGCAGTGGCGCGTCGCGCCCGGCGACACGATCGCCGTCAACGACGTCATCGTCGAGATCGAGACCGCCAAATCGCTCGTCGAGCTGCCGTCGCCGTTCGCCGGCACGATCGGCGAGCTGCTGGCCGCGGAGGGGGACACCGTGACCGTCGGCGCGCCGATCATCACGATCGTCGGGGCCGCCGGGACGCCCGACGCGTCGGCAGGCCAGAGCGAGCACGGCGAGAAGCACGCGGAGCCGGATGCCGCGGGCGCCGTGCTCGTCGGCTACGGCACGGGCGGCGCCGTCAAGTCGCGTCGCAGCAGGCCGGTGCCTCGTGCGGAGGCCGTGCGCCAGTCGGCCGGCGTCGTCGCGAAGCCGCCCGTGCGCAAGCTCGCCCGCGATCTCGACGTCGACCTCGCACACGTCACACCCACCGGCCCTGCGGGCGAGGTGACCCGCGACGACGTCGTGCGTCACGCCGAGCAGGCGTCGGTGTTCCGCAACATCGCCACCCCTGACCTTCCCGCCGAGCGCGAGCAGACGATCCCCGTCGCCGCGGGCGGCAACGGGTCCGGTCCGGCGCCGGCACTCGACGAGAGCCGCGAAGAGGCGATTCCCGTCAAGGGCGTGCGCAAGGCCACGGCATCCGGCATGGTGCGCTCGGCCTACACGGCCCCGCACGTGTCGGTGTGGACGGATGTCGACGCCACGCGCACGATGGAGCTCGTCAAGCGGCTCAAGACCTCTCCCGACTTCGCCGACATCAAGGTGTCGCCGCTGCTGATCATGGCGCGCGCCGTGATCTGGGCGGTGCGGCGCACGCCGATGGTCAACAGCGCATGGATCGACCGTGAAGACGGCTCGGCAGAGATCCGGGTGCGCAACTACGTCAACCTCGGCATCGCGGCCGCGACGCCGCGGGGTCTGCTCGTGCCGAACATCAAGGACGCGCAGAGCCTCAGCATGCGCGAGCTGGCGAAGGCGCTCGAGAAGCTGACGCTCACCGCTCGCGAGGGTCGCACGTCGCCCGCCGACCAGCAGGGCGGCACGATCACGATCACGAACATCGGCGTGTTCGGCATGGATGCGGGCACGCCGATCATCAACCCCGGCGAGTCGGGCATCGTCGCGATGGGCACGATCCGGCAGAAGCCGTGGGTCGTCGACGGGGAGGTGCGCCCGCGCTTCGTGACGACGGTGTCGGGATCGTTCGACCACCGTGTCATCGACGGCGACGGCATGAGCCGCTTCATCGCCGACGTCGCGTCGATCCTCGAGGAGCCCGCCCTCCTACTCGACTGATGTGAGGCGGATTTGAAGGCTGGCCAATGTCGCCTGTCGCCGATATCGTCTGCGGGGATGCTCCCGCGCGCTGTGGACGGCGTACTGGAGGGGGAGCCGGACTCTGGGGAGAATCATCATGCGCGTTTTCACGAAGGCAGGGACAGCGATCCTGTTGGCTGCAGGTCTTGCCTTCGGGGGTGGTGCTGCCCACGGAGATGCCCCGGTTGCGGCTCCCGCTGTCATCTCACAGGCCGCACAACCTACGGGCGCGAAGACGCTGACCGCTGCCACGCCGAAGATCACCGGTACCGCGAAGGTCGGAAGCAAACTGCGGGCGTCAGTGGGGAGGTGGACGTCTGGGACCACTCTCACGTACCAGTGGTACGCGTCGGGGGAGAAGATCGTCGGAGCGACGAGTTCTTCGCACACGTTGAAGGCTGCCCAGTACGGCAAGCGCATCGTGGTGAAAGTCACCGGCAGGAAGGCCGGCTACACGACCCTCACCCGCACGTCGGCGAAGACCGCGACGGTCGCTTCCTCGTGGGCGCAGCGGGAGTACGGCCGGTTCACACCCATCACCCGCTCGGGTGTCGGCGATGATGTGATCAAGCTGCCCCAGGGTGCGAAAGCGGCGATCATCAAGGCGTCTCACACCGGCGACAGCAACTTCATCATCCAGGGTCTCGACTCGGCCGGCGACTTCTCAGCGCTCCCCGTGAACGAAATCGGCGACTACAGCGGTACCACCGCGATCGGCCTCACGGACTACGAGCGCGGAGAAACGCGATACCTCGAGATCGTCGCTGACGGGCGGTGGAAGCTCGTCATCTCCCCGATTGCAGACGCTCCGTCGATCAAGTCGAGCGGCACTGGTGACAGCATCTTTGTTTACAACACGACCTCGCTGAAGAAATCGAAGATCACCCACAAGGGCTCGTCGAACTTCATCATGGTGTACCACCGCGCGAACAGCTGGGACCTGCTGGTCAACGAGATCGGCAACTACTCCGGGACGAAGACCATCAAGGCCGGCCCGGGCGTCATGGAGATCATCGCCGACGGAGCCTGGACGTTCCGACGCTGACACCGACGCCCAGCCACCCCGACGAGGCGGCGCAGGCGCCCGACGCGTGATCGCCGGACGCGTGCTCCGTCGGCCGAGGTCAGTGGCTCTGGAGCACGGCGCGTTGAGCGTTCGCGCATCCGGCTCCGAGGCGTCCGACGTCGGGAAGGTCAGCCAGAGCGCCGGCCCAGAGGGCCTGGTCGCGAAAGTCGCCGCAGCGGGGCGGTTACACCGGAGGGGTGCCGAGGTCAAGGGTGCTTGTCGGGCACGCCCGAGCGACTACACAGGGGACACATGGCGAAGAGCACCACGTCCCATGCCCGCCCCGCGTCCGAGGATCGCACGGTGCCCGACGCCGAGGCGCCGCAGAAGCCGGAGTCGCCGAACGATCTTCATAAGCGGTCGTGGCTGTACGTGCTGCGAAAGACTGTCCGCGAGTTCACGAGCGACCAGTGCATCGACATCGCGGCGGCACTCACGTACTTCGCGGTGCTGTCGATCTTCCCGGGTCTCCTCGCGATCTTCTCGCTCCTCGGAGTGTTCGGTCAGGGCCAGGCGGCGAGCGACGCCGTGCTGGGCATCGTCGAGCAGGTGGCGCCCGGCGACACCGCCGACACGCTGCGTGGCCCCGTCGAGCAGATGGCCAGCTCGCCCGCGGCGGGCTTCGCACTCGTCACCGGAATCGTGCTGGCGGTGTGGTCGGCTTCCGGCTACGTCGGCGCGTTCAGCCGGGCCATGAATCGCATCTACGAGATCGAAGAGGGACGGCCCTTCTGGAAGCTCAAGCCCACTCAGCTGCTCATCACGGTGGTCACGATCGTTTTGCTCGTGGTGGCGGCGATCATCCTCGTGGTCTCCGGGCCGGTGGCGGAGGCGATCGGAAACGCCCTCGGCATCGGGAAGGCCCCGCTCCTGATCTGGTCCATCGCGAAGTGGCCGGTGCTCGCGTTCATCATCGTGCTGATCGTCGCGATCCTCTACTACTGGACCCCCAACGCGAAGCAGCCGAAGTTCCGTTGGATCAGCGTCGGCGCCGTCATCGCCATCGTCGTCCTCGTGCTCGCGACGGTCGGATTCGGAATCTATGTCGCGAACTTCTCGAACTACGACCGCACCTATGGATCGTTCGCGGGTGTCATCGTCTTCCTCCTGTGGCTGTGGATCGCGAACCTCGCCCTGCTGTTCGGCGCGGAGTTCGACGCCGAACTGGAACGGGGTCGCCAGCTGCAGGCAGGCATCGCGGCCGAGGTCGACATCCAGCTCCCTCCGCGCGACACGAAGAAGAGCGACAAGGCTGCCGCGAAGGAGCAGAAGGATGTCGCGGAGGGCCGGGAGATCCGCCGCCGCAATGCGCGCGAAGCGGAGGAGGGCGACGCCGCTCGGGGCTCAATGGAGTGACGCGGAACCGCCCCGTGGAGATGCGCACAGCGGTGTATATGGATTCCTCCCGTGGACGAAGCGGCGATCGTTCCTGCCCGCGAGGCGGGAGACATGAATCTCCGCACTCGCAGAATCACCCTGGCCGCCGTGTCCATCGCCGCCGCCGGCACTGTCCTCACGGCAGCTCGGAGGTCCAGTGGTCGTCGCGATGGGCACGATCCGGCAGAAGCCGTGGGTCGTCGACGGCGAGGTGCGCCCGCGCTTCGTGACGACGGTGTCGGGATCGTTCGACCACCGTGTCATCGACGGCGGCGGCATGAGCCGCTTCATCGCCGACGTCGCCTCGATCCTCGAGGAGCCCGCCCTCCTGCTCGACTGACGCTCGCGGACAGCGGCGCAGATCCTCACTGCGCTGTATGCGGATACCTCCCGCGAAAGATGCGGCGGGCCGGGTGCGGCCGCGAGGCTGGGGATATGAGCCTTCACCTCCGCACCTCCGTCCTCGCCGTCGTCGGCCTCACCGCGTCCCTCGTGGCTCTCACCGGCTGCTCCAGCGTCGAGGCGCTGCTGTCTCAGCAGGAGTCCGTCACTTACGCGACCGTCGCCGAAGCCCGCGAGGGCGGACTGGATGCCCCATGGCTTCCCGGCGACGCGACCGACATCCGCATGGTCCGCTCAACGGCCTCGAACGCGCCCGACGCGGTCGTGCTCGTCGACAGCGCCGCTGGACTCGACCCGGCTGTCTGCGCTGAGGTCGACCGGCAGTCGGCACCCTCGTACTCGATCGACGGCGCTCCTGATGTCTACAGGGCAGAGACGGTGTACGCCTGCGGAGCCTGGGCTGTGCTGGTCGCCGACGGAGGGTGGTACGGCTGGACCCCCAGCCACCCCGACGAGGCGGCGCAGGCGCCCGACGCGTGATCGCCGGACGCCTGCGCCGTTGACCGAGGTCAGTGGCTCTGGAGCACGGCCCAGCCGATCAGCGCGTCGAGGCGACGCACGTCGACGCCCTTCGCGAGCTTGACCTTGATGTGGCCGGCGCGCGTCCACAGCTCGAGCTCCGAGTTCCAGTCGAGCGTGCCGGCGTTCTCGCTCGACCACATGTTGATTGTGCTGTAGGGCAGCGAGTAGATCTCGACCTTCTTGCCGGTCATGCCCTGCGCGTCACGGACGATCAGGCGCTTGGTCGTGAAGATCGCCGCGTCGCGGAACGTCGCGAAGGCAGCGACTGCCTCCTCGCCCTGCAGTAGGAGCGACGTGACGTCGGGCGGGATCGGGATCTCGCGCTGGAGGGTCCAGGTCAGGATGGGCGCCGTCTCCATCAGTAGCCCACCTTCTTGAGCGCGTACGCGATCTGCTTCTTCGTGTAGCCCTCGAATGCGAGCTGGTCGCGGAGCTGGCTGCGTGAGAACGACGTCAGCTCGAGGTAGGACTCGGCGTCCTCCGCGGCCTCTTCCTTCCAGTCCACGTCGATGTGGTCGACGGCGAACTCGGCCTCCTCGGTCGTGAACTCCTCGAACTCGAGCTGCTCGATGAGGCCCTTGCGCGAGAATCCGGTGAAGTCGACGTACGACTGCGCCGAGCGGATGGCGTTCTCCTGGGCGAGCGTGTACTCGGGCTCGGGGGTCGTGAAGGCGACCGGGATCGACGAGCCCTGCTCGACTTCGTCGCCCGCTTCTTCCGCGAGGAACTCTGTGGCGATCGCCTCGGAGGCATCGCCGTCGTACTCGGCCTCCAGAGTGAGGCCGACGGCTTCGAGCGCAGCCGCGGCGTCGTCGGACGACATGCCCAGGACGTCAGGGACGCTCACCAGCTCGGCAGCAGGCTCATCGGCGGGCTCGGGCGCAGGCTCCTCCTCATCGGCGACGGCGCCGATCGGTGCGGGGTCGGCGGCAGGGGCGGCGGCGGTCTTCGGAGCGACGGCGCCGATGACGATCGAGAGCGCGACCAGGGCGCCGGTGATGATCCATGCGATCTTCTTGTGCTGGTCGTAGCCGGCGAGCGGGCGTCCTGCGCGATCCTTCTGCGCGCCGGTGAGTACGAGGATCAGGTCGATGAGCCACCAGACGCCGAACCCGCCGAGTGTGACGAGCTTCAGGAGGCCGGTGCCGATCTTGCCGAGGTAGAACCGGTCGACGCCGAGGACGCCGAGGAAGTAGGACAGCAGCCATGTCGCCAGGAAGCTCTTGTCGCCGCCGACGTAGCCGGACGACTGAGTGAAGGCGGGCGGCATCGGCGCCGTCGCGGGTGCGGGCGCGGCCGGGGCCGGGGTCGACGCGGAGGCATCGAACGGTCCGGCCGGGGGCGGCGGCGTGGGAGTGCTGGGAAGAGTCGGATCAGACATGAGGGCCTTTCGGGTGACAGGCGGAACGGAAATTATGAGGACACTCTCATCTACCTCCGACATGCGCGAGGGGCACCACGAGATTGAGAATGATTATCACTAGTCGCTACACTGGGGGCATGTGCTCTCGCCGCCTCGCCGCATCCGCTGTGCCGCTCGCTGTCGCCGGGCTCATCCTCGCTGGCTGCACGCCGACGAATGCGGGTGCAGACTCCGGCTCCGACTCCGGCGCGGTGCGAATCGTCGCGTCGACGTCGGTGTACGCGTCGCTCGCCGGGGCGATCGGCGGCGACCGCGTCGAGGTGACGCCGATCATCGCCTCGCTGAGCCAGGACCCGCACGCATACGAGGCATCAGCCCGTGATCAGCTGACGATCTCCCGCGCCGACCTCATCGTCGAGAATGGCGGGGGATACGACTCCTTCATCGACGGGCTTATCGAGTCGACCGGGACGGATGCCGTCGTGCTCACCGCCGTCGAGTATGCCAAGGAAGCCGGAATCGTCGACGCGCCGGACCACCACGATGACGACGACGAGGGCCCCGAGCACGACCACGGACACGAGCACGAGCACGAGCACCTGGACGGCGTGAACGAGCACGTCTGGTACGACCTGACGACGGTCTCCTACCTGGCCGAGGACCTGGCGGAGCACCTCGCCGAGCTCGATCCCGAGGGGGCCGAGACCTACGAGGCGAACGCCGCCGAGTTCGCCGGCGGCATGTCCGACCTCGACGGCGCGCTCGCCGAGATCGTCTTCGATCACTCAGGCGCGAAGGTGTTCGTGACGGAGCCGGTGCCGCTGGCGCTCACCGACGCAGCCGACCTCGTGAACGTCACCCCGGCGGAGTTCAGCGAAGCCGTCGAGGAAGGGCAGGACGTCCCGCCCGCCGTGCTGCTCGAGGCCTCACGCCTGATCCAGAGCGGCGACATCTCCGTCGTGATCGCCAACGCGCAGACCGGCGGCGCCGAGACCACCGAAGTGATCGAGTGGGCGGAGGCCGCCGGCATCCCCGTCGTGGAGTTCACCGAGCTGCTGCCCGACGGCGAGACCTACCAGTCGTGGATGTGGGAGAACATCCGCGCTCTCGCCGACGCGCTCGGCTGACGCGAAGGGTCCGCCCGTCGTCGGACGGCGGCGCGCCGACGCGGGATGTCCGACCGCTGGTCGTCTACTCGCCGCCGGCCTCAGCCGTGCGTGCCGTGTCGGCGGCCCTGCGGCGTCCGGCCAGGGCCTCGAGCAGGGCGCGCTGCTCGTCCTCGGTCGCGCGTGCAGCGGAGCGGTTCTCCGTCTCGACGGCAGCGACGATCTCGGCGCGCTGGATGCGCGTCTCGCGCGGTGCCTGGATGCCGAGGCGAATGCTGTCGCCCTTGACTTCCAGCACCGTCAGTTCGATGTCGTCGCCGATGAGCACACGCTCACCGATCCGTCTCGTCAGCACCAGCACTCGATCACACTACTTTCCTTCAGCCCGCATTGAGGGCGTGCTGCTCTGAGACCGTATCGCGGACCACGCCCACGGTGTCGATCGCCAGGCCGCCCGCCGTCGCTTCGGTGTACGAGAGCACAGGCAGGCCGTCGGTCTGCGAAGACACGAGCCGCCGCACCGCGACCCTCAGCGACGGCGCACACACGAGCACCGGCTCCGAGCCCGGGCCGGCAGCGGCCACGGCCGCCTTGGTCGAGGCGATGACCCCTTCGAGGCGGCGCGGGTCGAGCGCGATGTGCAGCCCGTCCTCCCCGGTGCGGAGCGATTCGAGCATCGTCTGCTCGAGGAGCGGATCGATCATGATGATCCGGAGGCGCCCCTCTTCCGCGAAGCGGGCGGCGACGGCAGGGCCGAGCGCGGCACGAGCCGCCTCGATGAGGCCCTCGGGATCGGTCGACGTCTTGGCTCGCAGCGCGAGCGCCTCGTAGATGCGCACGAGGTCGTTGATCGCGACGCGCTCGGCCAGGAGTCCCTGCAGCACGCGCTGGATCTCGGCGAGTGAGAGCAGCGCCGGCGTGAGCTCCTCGACGGCGGCAGGGCTGATCTGGCGCAGCTGGTCGGTGAGCTGGCGCACGTCCTCGCGGCTGAGCAGGCGTGCGGCGTGCACCTGGATGACGCTCGACAGGTGCGTGATGATGACGCTCGCCCGGTCGACGACGGTGGCGCCGGCCATCTCAGCGCTGTGGCGCAGGTGCTGCGGGACCCACTTGCCGTCGATGCCGAACACGGGATCGGGCGCCGATGATCCGGGAAGGGAGTCGAGCCCGGTTCCGAGGGCGAGCATCGATCCACGCGGCGCGACACCCCGCCCCGCTTCGACGCCCGCGACCCGGATGACGTACGTGGAGGGCGGCAGCTCGATGCTGTCGCGAGTGCGCACCGGCGGCACGATGAGCCCGATGTCGACGGCGATCTTGCGGCGCAGCGCCTTGACCCGGCTGAGGAGGTCATCGGGTCCGCCCGTGACGAGATCGACGATGTCGGGTGAGAGGAGGATCTCGAGCGAGTGCACGCGCATCCGCTCTGCGAGCTCCTCCGGCGCGTCAGCGGCCTGAGGGTCGACCGGGGGAGCGTCTTCCGGGTTCGGCTCGTCCGTGCCGCCGAGTCGCTGTGCGATGAGCAGCAGGGCCGCGCCGATCACGAGGAAGGCGAGCATCGGCATCCCGGGGATGAACGCCATGGCGATCGCCGCGCCGCCCGCGATCATGAGGGCGTTGCGTGACTGACCCAGCTGAGCGGCCGCCGACGCGCCCATCTCCGCCTCGGCGTTGGAGCGGGTCACGATCATGCCGGTCGCCACCGCCATGAGGAGGGCGGGGATCTGGGTGACGAGGCCGTCGCCGATCGTGAGGATCGCGTAGGTGCTGAGCGCCTCCTCGACCTCCATGCCGTGCGACAGCAGACCGATCGCGATGCCGCCCACGAGGTTGATGACGATGATCACAACACCGGCGATCGCGTCGCCCTTCACGAACTTCGACGCACCGTCCATCGCACCGTAGAAGTCGGCTTCGGCGGCGATCTCGGCGCGGCGGGCACGGGCCTCGGCATCCGTGATCAGTCCGGCGTTGAGGTCGGCGTCGATCGCCATCTGCTTGCCCGGCATCGCGTCGAGGGTGAAGCGCGCGCCGACCTCGGCGACGCGCTCGGCGCCCTTGGTGACCACGACGAACTGGATGACGACGAGGATGAGGAACACGACCACGCCGATGACGAGCGAGCCGCCGACGGCGATCGCCCCGAAGGCGTCGATGACCTGACCGGCGTGCGCCTCGCCCAGCACGAGCTTCGTGGACGCGACGTTGAGGCCGAGGCGGAAGAGGGTCGCGACGAGGAGCAGAGACGGGAACACGGAGAAGTCGAGCGGCTTCTTCACGAACATCGTCGTCAGGAGGATGAGCAGCGCGAACAGGATGTTCGTGATGATGAGAAGGTCCAGCACACCGGGCGGGACGGGGACGATCAGCAGCAGGATGATGCCCACGACGCCGACGGGGACCGCCGACTTCTTCATGATGCTCTTCACGGGTTCTTCCTCTCCGGGACGGTGTGCACGCCGCGGGCCGAGCCGCGTCGCTTGAGGCCGTCGACGAACACGAGCACACGGGCGACCGCCGTGTACAGGTCTGCGGGGATCTCCTGTCCCAGCTCGCACGCGCTGTGCAGGGCGCGGGCCAGGGGGATGTCGCGCACCATCGGCACGCCCGCTTCGGTGGCGCGCTCGCGGATGCGCTCCGCGACGACGCCCTTGCCCTTCGCCACGACGCGGGGCGCCGACTTGCCGGGCTCATAGCGCAGCGCGACCGCGACGTGCGTGGGGTTCACGAGCACGACATCCGAGTCGGCGACGGCGGCGATCATGCGATTGCGGCTCATCGCCATCTGCCGCGCTCGCCGCTGGCTGCGGATGTGCGGGTCGCCCTCGGAGTTCTTGTGCTCGTCGCGCGCCTGCTTCTTGGTCATGCGCGTGTGCTTGCGGTTGCGGCGTGCGACGACGAGCACGTCGAGCAGCGCGAGGCCGACGCCCACCGCCACCGCCGTCGAGAGGAGCGCGCCTACGCCGGACGCGGCCACCTCGAGCAGGCGGGTGATCGAGAACGAGCCGCTCGCGGTCAGGACGGGCATGAGCCCGGCGACGACGGCGTACAGCGCGACGCCGACGGCGGCGGTCTTCATGAGCGCCTTCGCGCCCTCCCACAGCGCCTGCATCCCGAACAGGCGCTTGACGCCGCTGACCAGGTTGAACTGCTCGAACCGCGCCGGCACGCCCCGCAGGTGGACGCCGCCCTGGATGACCGAGATCGCGAGCACCGACGTCGACACCGCCGCGAGCGCGCCGCCGAGGATGAGCGGGATGCCGGACGCGCCCGTCTCGAGCATGCCCATGACCGCCGCCTCCTCGGGATGCCGGATGACCGAGGCGATGTGGACGAACTGCTCCGCGCCGACATCGCCTCCCACGGCGACGAGCGTGGGGAGCATGGCGCAGAAGACGCCGATGCCGACCCACGCCGACATGTCCTGGCTGCGGGAGATGCGACCCTTTCGGTAGGCCTCGCGGAGCTGCCGCCGCGTGGCCTTCTCGGTCCGTTCGCCGCTGTCGTCGCTCAACGCGCACCTCCGATCACCAGGTCGATGGCGTCGTCGGTCAGGGCTCCGACGATGCCGGGGAGGGCGATGAGGACGGCGCTGGCCAGCACGAGCGTCAGCAGGATCTTGACGGGGAAGCCCATCGCGAACGCGTTGAGGGCGGGGGCGACGCGGCTCACGAGACCGAGGCCGACGTCGGCGAGGAACAGCACGAGAAGGAGCGGCCCCGCGATCTGCACGGCTGACAGCAGCAGCTGCGCCGCGGTGCCCGTGAGCAGGTCGATGGGGTGCTCCAGCGCGATCATGCCGTCGACCGGCACGGCCGAGAAGCTGCGAGCGAGGCCCGCGAGGATGACGGCGTAGCCGTCGGACGAGACGAGCAGGGCGAGCGCGACCATCTGGAACAGGCGTGTGAACTGGGCGCCGCTGACGTTCAGCTGCGGGTCGAAGGCCTGCGCGAGCTGGAAGCCGCCGAACAGGTCGATCAGGCCGCCGGCCGACTGCACGGCGGAGAAGCACACCGTCACGAGGAACCCGAGCAGAGCGCCCGTGACGACCTGCGCCATGAGGGCGAGGAAGAAGTCGGCCGTGTCGAGGGGAGCGTAGCCGGGCGAGACGCTGCCGCTCAGGGCGAGCGCGATGCCGACGGCGAGCATGGCCTTGATGCGGGCCGGGAAGCCGCGGTACGAGAACGGCGGAGCGAGGAACACGAACGCGGTCGTGCGCACGGCGGCGAGGCCGGTGGCCTCGAGCCATGCGAAGTCGATCGGGATGTTCACGTCATCGGCCCTGTCGTCGGCTCCGTCACCCGCCCGAGAGCAGATCGGGGATGCGCTCGAACATGGTGTTCGTGAAGGCGACCGCTTCGCTGATCATCCAGTTGCCCGACACGACGAGGGCCGCCGCGACGGCAAGTGCCTTGGGCACGAACGAGAGCGTGACCTCCTGGATCTGCGTGATCGACTGCAGCAGCGAGATCCCGAAGCCGACCGCGAGGGCCGTGAGCAGGAGGGGAGCGGCCAGTTTCGCCGTGATGAGGACGCCTTCGAGGGCGATGTCGAGAACGGATTCGGGATTCATCCTGCCCCTGCGTAGCTCTGCATGAGGGTGCGGAGGATGAGTCCCCACCCGTCGACCATGATGAACAGAAGGATCTTGAACGGCAGCGAGATCATGACGGGCGGAAGCATCATCATGCCCATCGACATGAGGGCCGCGGCCACGACGAGGTCGATCACGAGGAACGGCACGAAGATGACGAAGCCGATGATGAACGCCGCCCGCAGCTCCGAGATCATGAACGCCGGGATGAGCGTTATCAGCGGCGTCTCGTCGGGGTTCGCGGGATTGCCTGCGCCCGAGAAGCGCGTCATGAGCGCGAGGTCCTCTTCGCGCGTGTAGGACAGCATCCAGGTGCGCAGGGGGCCGGATGCCGCATTCACCGCCTCGGTGAACGTCGTCGCGCCCTCGGTGTAGGGCTGCACCGCGACGGTGTTGATGTCGGTGAGCACCGGCCACATGATGAACAGCGTCATGAAGAGGGAGAGCCCCGCGAGCACCTGGTTCGGTGGGATGGTCGGCAGCGACAGCGCGTTCCGTGTCATCGCCAGCACGACGAAGATCTTCGTGAACGACGACATCATCAGCAGGAGCGCCGGCGCGACCGACAGCAGGGTGATGCCGATGAGCGTGAGGATCGACGCCGACGGCGTGCCGTCGATGCCGTTGATGTCGACCGTCACGAGAGGTACGCCTCCGCGCGTGAGCGCCGAGACGGGCACGGCGGCGAGGCCGCTCATCACGCTCCGAGCGCGCGCCGCAGCACCTGTGCGGCGTCCTTCTGCAGGAACGTCGACAGCGGAGTGGCGCGCATGGCGCGAGCGGCGGCGCGGCTCTGCTGGTGCGTGCGGCGGCGCAGCGGCAGCGCGTCGGCGGGCTCCGGCTGGGCCGCGGGCGTGCTGGTCGTGGCAGCCGGCGTCGGCAGCGCGGTGAGCGGCGCGACGGATGCCGTCTGCGCCTCCGGCTCCAGCCGGTCGAGCACCGAGATCCCGCCCTCAGCGACGCCCAGCACGTAGCGGATGCCGTCGACCTCGACCACGACGAGCTGCGCCTTGGGGCCGATGCCGCGCTTCGCGAGCACGCGCACGGCATCCTGCGGCCGCTCCTTCTTGGCGCCTCGCGCGAGCCGCCGCTGCACCACCCAGACCACGCCGAGCACCGCGCCGAGGGAGACCACGACGCGGAGTGCGAGCAGGAAGTCGTCCAGCTCAGACCTCCGTGTTCTCGATGATGCGGGTGATGCGGACGGCGTAGTCCTGGTCGACCACGACGATCTCGCCGTGCGCGATGAGACGACCGTTGAGCTTCACGTCGGCGGGCGCTCCCGCGGAGCGGTCGAGCTCGATGATGCGACCGGGCTCGAGGTCGAGCACGTCGCGCACCGTCATGCGGGTGCGTCCGATCTCGACCGTGAGATCCATCTCGACGCCGGCGATGCGCTGCAGGCGCCGCGGGGAGGCGCTGCGGGTCTGCGAGATGCGCACCGCGAGGCGGCCGATCGTGCGGTCGTTCTCGTCGACGAGGTCGAACACCTGCGCGGCAGGGTGCGAGAACTCCGCGGAGGCGTCGCCGATCGTCGGCTCGCCCAGCACGCTCGGCCCGAATGCGGCGGCCGCCGCGTCGAGGGCGTCGCGCAGGCGGTCGGAGAGCGGGCTCTCCGGGTCGACGCCGACGAGGACCGACTCGTCGAGCATGACGACGGCGAGCGCGGCGCTCGTGTCGCCCACCGACGTCACCAGCAGGGCGTCGCCGGTCTCGCCGGAGCCCGTGGCGGGGCGGACGGTCGTGCGCGTCGCTGTCGGAAGACGGTCGGCGAACGCGGCAGCCGCGGCGAACTCATGGGCTGTCGTGGTGGTCATGTGGTCTCCGTGTGGGGGGTCTCGTCGACGAGCGATAGGGGTTCGGAGGAGGTGACGACGCACGCGAGCCGTGCGCCGTTGGCTCCGACGGCGGCGGTCGCGACGACGTGGTCGCCGACAGCGAGGTCGAGCGGACGGTCCTCGCTGTGGGGGAGCGCGATGACATCTCCCACCGACAGTTCGAGCACCTCGTCGGGGCGCATGCTGCGGGCCACGAGTCGGAGGGTGAGCTCGACGGGCGTCTCCTCGACGTGCTTGCGGACGGCATCCGGGTCGGCCATCGCGTGCGTCGCGGATGCCGTGTCGCTCAGGCGCGTGAGGAGCACCGCCGCCGGGACCGCGATGCTCGCCGCCTCGGTGCGGTCGGCGAGGCGCATCGAGAAGCGTGCGACGACCACGAGGTCCTGCGCCGACACGATCTGCGCGAACGCGGCGTTGTACTGGATGGGGCCCACGGTGAGGTCCTCCGACAGGAGACCGCCGAGAGACCCGCGCAGGTGCGTGAGGGTCTCGTCCATGAGCGAGCGCAGCAGCGCCTGTTCGATCGGCGTCAGCGAGCGCGTGTCGAGCGGGCGGGCGGCATCGCCGCCGAGCATCTTGACGATCCACAGCAGCGCCGTCGAGACCGGGAACTCGATGACCGCGCGATCGTCGGCGTCCTCCGCGGAGCACAGCACGAGCGTCGTCGTCGACGGCACGGTCGACACGTACTCGTCGTAGGTCTCGAGGGTGACGCGCTCGACCGTGATGTGCGCGCGCAGGCGTGCCTTCGAGGTCAGCTGCATCGCCCACAGGCGAGCGAACGCGTCGAACGCGCCGGCCAGCGCCCGCGTGTGCTCGCGCGACAGCGCGGCGGGGCGGCCGAAGTCGTAGCGTGCAGGCTCGAGCAGCGCGGTGTCCGCGGAGGTCGCGCTGTCGTCGATGTGCACGAACGCCACTATCGGTCGGACTCGTGGCGGCGTAAGGAGGTGTCAGCGGTGGGCGGCGGCGGCATCCATTCTCTTGAGCTGCTTCCGGACCTTCTCGTCGGCCTGGGAGAGCACGACGATGTCGACGCGGCGGTTCATCGCGAGGGCTTTCGCGCTCGTCCCCTTGGCGATGGGGCGTGACGACCCGTACCCCACCGACTGGATGCGCTTGGCCGGCACCTCCGCCTCCTGCGCGAGGTAGCGGAGCACCCCCGTGGCCCGCGCGGTCGAGAGCTCCCAGTTGTCGCGGAACGGAGCCGACGGCCGGCGGTAGTCGGCGTGGCCTTCGACCGAGATGGGGCGCCCGTCCTCGGCGAGCACGCCTCCTGTCGCGTCGAGCACGGAACGCGCCTTCGCGCTCAGCCGCGTGCTGTTGGGCTCGAAGAAGGTCTCGGCGCTGACGAGTCCGATCGTGAGCCCCCGCTCGTCGATCGTGAACGTCGCCGCATCGCCGAGCCCTTCCTTCGCGAGCGCCTTCCGGAGGCGCTCACGCAGGGCCGCGAGGCTGTCGTACTCCTCCTCGGCGGCGTTGGGCGTGAGCTCGGTGAAGTTCTCGCCCTCCTCGTCGACGAGCTCATCGGGCACGATGACGCCCTCCGAGACGTCGACCGTCTCGGTCTCCTCCGACCCGAAGCCCGTCGCGAGCGAAGCCCGCAGCGCCTCGAACTTCTCCTGGTCGACCGTCGACATGGCGAACATCACGATGAACATGCACATCAGCACCGTGATCATGTCGAGGTACGACGCCATCCACCGCTCATCGGGGCCGTGGTCGGAGTGCGTCGGGATGCGACGCCTGCGGGGGACGCTCATGCCGGCTCTTCCGCCGGGGCCTTCTCGGCCTTCTTGCCCTTGTCCTTGCCCTTGCCGCCGGCGTCGGGCGCCATGGCGCGCAGGCGCTCTTCGACAAGGTGATGCGGGCTGCCGGCCTGCACGGCGAGCATCCCCTCGGTGAGCAGCGTCATGCGGTCGACCTCGATCTCCGCGAGACGCTGCAGGCGGGTGCCGATCGGGAGCCAGATGAAGTTCGCCGAGAGCAGACCCCACAGCGTCGCGACGAACGCCGCCGCGATGAGAGGGCCGAGCGTGTCGGGCTGGTCGAGCTTCTCCAGCACGTGCGTCAGCGAGACGACCGTGCCGACGATGCCCACGGTGGGGGCGTAGCCGCCGAGGGTCGAGTAGAAGCGGGCGGCAGTGCGGCGCGTGGCAGCCGTCGTCGCCACCTGGTCCTCCATGAGCACCCGCAGGTCTTCCGCGTCGGTGCCGTCGGCGATGTTCTGCAGCGCCTGCTTGAGGAAGGGGTCGGTCTCGTCGGGCACGGCATCCTCGAGCGCCAGCAGACCCTCGGCGCGCGCCTTCTCGGCGTACCCGACGACCTTCTGGATCAGCTCCTCCGACGAGCCCTTGAGGCCGCGCGCCGCGCGGGGGATCGCCCGCACGGCTTCCTTCGCGTCGCGCACGGTGCCGCCGGCGAGGCCGATCGCGATCGTCGCGCCGAAGACGAGGATCATGGGCGCCGGCAGCAGCAGCGCCTCGACGTGGGCGCCTTCGAGCGTGATCATCACGTACAGCCCGGCGAAGGCGAGCAGCATTCCGATGACGAGCATCAGTCCGTCCCTCCCGTGTTCGCGGCGACGGATGACGTGTCCGGCTCGGCGTCGACGACGGGAGTGGAGACGAGAGCCGTCGACAGCACGCGGGCCCGGAACGCGACGATCGCGTCGATGACGGCATCCAGCGGCTCGGCGACGACGAACGTCGCACCGTCGACCATGATGAGAGTCGTGTCGGGCGTCACCTGGATGCGCTCGATCAGGTCGGGGTTCACGGCGAACCGGCTGCGGTTCAAGCGCGTGAGAACGATCACGATCTCCCCTTCCCTGGTCGATGTGCGCGGCACCGCATCCTGCGGAGCCCGTGAGCCTGCGACATCCTGTCTTCGGCTCACTTCGTCACTGTCGGCCGCCGGGATCCGTTCGTTAGGCGCCGGCGAGGCAGGGATCGAGAGCACCGCCGCGTCAGCGGGCGGCGAGGCCCTCCGGGGCGACGTCGAAAGCGATGCGGGCGGCGTCGCCGTCCAGTGACGACGGCTCGAGGAGCAGGCGCACGTAGATCGGGGCGTAGAGGCGCTCGGCGATCTCGTCGGGATGCCGGTCGCCGCGGAGCGCGCCCTCGTCGACGGCGCGCCGGATGAGGGCGTTCACGACTTCGCGTCGCGGGCGCCAGTATGCGCGCTTGAACTCGTCGAGCGCCGCGGGGTCGTACTGGCATTCGGCGATCAGCTGCGCCATGAGCCGGCCCTCGTGCCCTCGGTAGGTGTCGGCGAGGACCGCCACGTGCTCGCGGAGGGCGTCGACGGCGGGCAGATCGTCGCGCAGGGGTGTGGCGAGGATGCCGTGCTCCAGGAACGCGTCGATGACGACGGCGGCCTTGCTCGGCCACCACCGGTAGATCGTCGTCTTGCCGACGCCCGCCTCACGCGCGATGCGCTCGATCGACAGCTGCTGGACCGTCACGGCATCCGGTTCGCGCTCGTCGAGCAGCCGCATCGTCGCCCGGAGGATCGCCTGGCGGCTCTGTTCGCTGCGGGTCGCCATCACGCCCGTCCTCTCGCGGCGGCGCGCACGACCTCGGCGTACTCGCCGAGCAGGGCGGCATCGTCGACTGCGCCGGGGTCGACGACCTCGGTCACCGCCGCGCCCTGGATGAGCCGCTTGACCGGCACCTCCAGCTTCTTGCCTGTGCGCGTGTGAGGGATCGCGCGCATCGGTATCAGGTCGTCGGGCAGGTAGCGAACCGACAGATGCTCGCGGATCGCCGCGGTCACGGCATCCTTCGCCTCCTGCTCGCCGACGCCCGCCGCGAGCTTCACGAACAGCGGCATGTAGTAGTCCTCCGCGCCGAGCTCGGCGCCCACGACGAGGGCTTCCTCGATCTGGGGAAGCGCCTCCACCACGGCGTAGATGTCGGCGGAGCCCAGACGGATGCCGTTGCGATTGAGGGTCGAGTCGGACCGGCCGAGGATCTGTATGCCGCGGTCGGAGATCTGCATGAAGTCGCCGTGCCGCCAGACGCCGGGGAACGTCTCGAAGTAGCTGGAGCGATAGCGGCTGCCGTCGGCGTCGCGCCAGAAGAACAGGGGCATCGACGGCATCGGCGCGGTGACCACGAGCTCCCCCTGATCGCCGGTCGGGTGCCCGGCGTCGTCCCACGACTCCACCCTGACGCCGAGCGCCGGCGCCTGGATGTACCCCACCCGCACGGGCTCGGTGGGCACGCCGCCGACGAAGCAGCCCGCGATGTCGGTGCCGCCGCTCATCGACGCGAGCCACACATCGCCGACGGCGCGGTACACCCACCGGAACCCGGCGGCCGACAGAGGCGACCCGGTCACCTGGATCTCGCGCAGCGCCGAAAGGTCGTGATCGCTCGACGGCATGAGATCGGACTTCGCGCACGCGTGCAGGAATCCCCCGCCGACGCTCAGCACTGTCGCCTTCGTCGCTGCCGCCACCTCCCACACATGATCCGCCGACGGGTGCGTGGGATTGCCGTCGAGCAGCACCGACACTGCACCGACCCCGATCGCGCTGGCGAGCGAGTTCCACACGACCCAGCTCGTCGACGCGACCGAGAGGTAGCGGTCGCCCTGGCCCATGTCGCCCCCGAACGCGAGCATCTTGAGGATCTCGAGCAGAGCGCCGCCGTGGCCGTGGACGATGCCTTTCGGCACGCCCGTGGTGCCCGACGAGAACAGCACCCAGAGCGGATGGCTGAAGTCGACGTCGACGTACTCGGGCTCCATGGCGTCCGCAGCGGCGAGGATGTCCTCCCACCGCACGGACGGCGCCGCGATGTCGGGCGGGGCGACGGAAGGGGAGTGGGCGGTCACCCACACGACCTCCTCGACGCTCGGAAGCTGTCCGAGCACCTGCGCGATCTCGGCCGTGCGGTCGCGGTCACGCCCGCCGAGGCGGCAGCCGGGCGCAGCGATCAGCACCTTCGGCTCGAGCTGGCCGAACCGCGACGTGATGGCGCCGGGGCCGAATTCCGGGGAGCACACCGACCAGACCGCGCCGACCGACGCCGTCGCGAGCAGGCCGACGACCGCCGCCGGGATGTTCGGCAGCACCGCCGCGACGCGGTCACCGGGCTGAACGCCGCACTCGCGCAGGTGCGCCGCGAGCGCCGCGACCTGCTCGCGGAGAACGTCGAACGAGATCTCCTCGATCGCGCCGTCTTCGGCGACGGCGAGGATCGCGGTGCCCTCGCGGTCCTCGAGCAGGTGCCGCGCGTAGTTGAGGGTCCGTCCCGGGAACCATCGAGTGTCGGGCATGGGCGCGTCGTCGTGGACGGGGCCGGGATCGCCGCCGAGGCGGACGCCCATGAACTCGACGAACGTCGGCCAGAATTCGTCGGGGCGGTCGACGCTCCAGCGCCACAGCGCGGCATATCCCTCGGAGAGCTCCGCCCCTCGGGCGCGCGCGAACGCGGCGAACTGCTCGATGCGGGCGGGGGAGCGGTCGGAATCCGGCTGCCAGATGATGTCGCCCTCGGCGGCGTCTGCATTGACGATCACGGAAGCATCATACGATACGGACCGTATCGAATACGTCGCCAGCTCGGCCAGCCGCGATAGCCGCGACAGCCGCGATAGCCGCGCACACCGAAACAGGAGACCGCGCCAGGTGCGGGCGGATGCCGCGGCATCCTGCCTGTTCCAGCGCGATCTCCTGTTCTCGGGGGGTGCCGGCGCGGGGGACGCCGGTCTTCGGGGGACGTCGACGCGGGGGAGCGTCGACGGGGGGATGAGTCGTTATCGCTTGAGGTTCGTCAGCTCCTGCAGCACCTCGTCGCTCGTCGTGATGATGCGGGCGTTCGCCTGGAAGCCGCGCTGGGCCACGATGAGGTTCGTGAACTCCTGCGAGAGGTCGACGTTCGACATCTCGAGGGCACCGCTGACGAGGTCGCCGAGCCCGTCGGAGCCGGCGGCGCCGACGCGGGGAGCGCCCGAGTTGGCACCGACGCGGTACTGCGACGATCCGGCCTTCTCAAGGCCCTCCGGGTTGTCGAAGGATGCCAGGGCCACCTGCGCGAGCACTTCGGCGGCGCCGTTGCTGAAGGTTCCGACGAGGCTGCCGTCGGCGGTGAGCGCGTAGGAGACGAGGGCGCCCGAGGCGCGGCCGTCCTGGCTGCTGATGGCGACGGTGCGGAGGTTCGCGTAGCCGCTGAGCGCCGACATGTCGACGGTCACGCCGCCCGACACGAGAGCGGCGGGGCCGGTGAGCACGCCGTCGACGAAGGCGAGGCTGGCGGTGGCGGTGCCGTCGGTGACGTCCCAGCCTCCGGCGGTGCGAGTGAACGTGAGGGTGAGCTGGCTCGAGTTCCCCTCCGCGTCATAGACGGCGATGTCGCGCACGATGACCTCGCCGGCGGCGGCGTCGGCCGGCAGGTTGCCGGTGACGGCCGCGTTCTGCGTCGCGACGGCCGGGGAGGTCGCGCCGATCGGCAGCGAGACGGTGCCGAGGGGAGCGCCGGTGGAGACGACGCCGTTCTGCGCCGTCCAGCCCTGCACCAGTGCGCCGTCGGCGGTGACGAGTCGGCCCGACGGGTCGAACGAGAATCCGCCGTTGCGGGTGTAGAGGGTCTCGGCGCCGTTGCGCACGACGAAGAAGCCGTCGCCGGCGATCATGAGGTCGGTGGGGACGCCGGTGCTCTGCGCCGAGCCCTGCGCGAAGTTGGTGCGGATCGCCGACACCTGGGTGCCGAGGCCGACCTGCGCGGCGTTCGTGCCGCCGGCGCCGTCCTGGCCGGCGCGCGAGTTCTGCACGATCTGCGAGAGCGTGTCCTGGAACTGCACCGATCCGGCCTTGAAGCCGACTGTGTTGACGTTGGCGATGTTGTTACCCGTGACGTCGAGCATCGTCTGGTGGGAGCGGAGGCCGGAGATCCCGGCGTAGAGCGAGCGGAGCATGTCAGTAGCCCTTCTGGGTGGGGGTCAGGAAGCGGTGGTGATGCCCGACACGGCGTCGAGCGGGACGGTGGTGTCGCCGATGGTGACGAGAGGCACGCTGCTCTCGAACGAGACCTTCGTGACGAGGCCTGTCTGCGTCACGCCGTCGGCGTCGACGTACGTGGCCTGCGTGCCGACGAGTGCGGCGGCGGTCTGCCGCATGCTGAGGGCGAAGCTCTCGGTGAACGTGTCGGCGAGGGCGGTGAGCTGCTCCATCATGGCGAGCTGCGTGGTCTGCGCCATCATCTCGTTCGTGTCGAGGGGAGAGCTCGGGTCCTGGTTCTTCATCTGGGCGACCAGCAGCTGCAGGAACACCTCGGCGTCGAGCGTCTGCTTCGGGGCGGTGGTCGTGGCGGCCGCGGCGGTCTGCGCGGCGGCGGTGACGGATTCGATGGGCATGGCTACCTCGGGGTCAGGCGAACAGGTCGATGCCGGTGCTCGACGATGCGAGCGCGGCGGGGACGGGGGCGGCGGGGGCGGATGCCGCGAGGGCGGCGGTGTCGCGGTCGCCACGATGGGCAGACGAGGCACGGCCGGATGTGTCCTGGCCGGACGCCGACTGACCCGACGACTGGCCGGATGCCGACTGGCCGGCGCTCCAGCCGGCGCCCGAGCCCGTGGCCGACGAATCGCCGCGGGGAGCATCGGCCGACGTGACGGCGACGGTGGAGTTCGGGGCGAGCACGGCGAGGTCGCGGCGCAGGTCGATGAGCAGCGCCCGCAGCGCGTCGCGCCCGGCGGCGGAGCCCGATGTCAGCTCGATCGAGATCGTGCCGCCGGCGATGTGCGCCTTCACGGTCACGGGACCGAGGTCGTCGGGGGAGACGCGCAGCGTCATCGTGTGCTCGCCGTCGGCTTTGCCGACCAGTGACAGGACGGGCGTCGTGATCTGCTGCGCGAGCGGCGTTCGGGTCGCCGCGGCAGGTGCGGCGACGTCGGGCACAGCGTCGGGCAGGGCGGTCGTCGAGCCGGAGCCCGTCGTGCCCGCCAGTGCCGCGAGCGCGGTCGCGACGTCGCCGGTCGCGGATGCCGCACGCGTCGCCCCGGTGGCGGCCTCGACCGTCGAGTTCAGGCCGGTCGTGTTCAGGCCGGTCGCGTTCTGGCCGGCGGCGTTCACGCCGGCCTGGGCGGCGACGGAGTCGGTCGCCACCGCGCGTGAGAGCGCCTGCGCGACGGCGAGGGAGAGCGGCGAGTCGGCCGGCGCGGCGGTGGCGGCCGACGGCGCGTCGGCGCCCGCTGCGGAGGCGAAGGCGCCCGCGATGGTGCGGGCGAGCTGGGCCGTGGCATCCGCTGACCCGGCCGGGGGCGTCGACGCCAGGAGGGATGCGGTGGCCGTGCGGTCGCTCGAGGCGGCGACGAGCGCGGAGGAGAACGACGCGGGGGCGGCCGTCGTCTCGGCCGCGGGGACGATGCGGCGGATGGTGCCCAGGTCGCCGTCCTTGAGCCAGTTGCTGCGCAGCTCGACGACCTCGCCCGGCTTGGGCGCGTGGATGACCATGCCGTCGCCCGCGTAGATGACGATGTGCCCCTCGTCCTTCGTGACGAGGAGGTCGCCCGGCTGCGCGTCGGCGAGGGACGGCACCTCGACGCCGACGTCGGCCTGGTCCTTCACGACGCGCGGCACCTCGATGCCGAGGTCGGCGAACACACGCTGCACGAGCCCCGAGCAGTCCATGCCGGAGCGGTCCTCGCCGCCGAAGACATACGGCACGCCGAGGTAGCTCTTCGCCTGCGCGACGACGTCGTCGCCGGTGACCTCGCCGTCGGCCGTCAGCGCGTGCCTGCCGACGTCGCGCACGGCGTCGGCGAAGGCGCTGGCGGTCGTGGCTGGGGTCGCGGCGCCGCCGAGCACCGACGCGGCGGCATCCGAGCCGGTCGTGCCGGAGGCGGCCGGCTCGGCGGAGAGCGAGCGGATGCGCTGCTGGATCTCGTCGATGCGACCGAGTGCCGTGACGAGGCTCATGAGTGCTCCCTTCTCAGCGGACGGAGGGCGATCTCGTCGAGCGCGGCCTGCTCCTGCTGGAGTGTGCGGGCCTGCTCGCGTCGGTGGTGGGCATCGGCGAGGCGGCTCAGGCCGTGCTCGTCGATGCGGGCGCTGGCGTGCTCGGCGCGGGCGGCCTCGAGGGCGGCGGCCTGCGCGTCGGTGAGCGAGCGCAGGTCGGCCAGGAGGCTCCGCGCGGCCACGCGACTGGCGGCCAGCGCCTCGAGCGTGCGGACGTCTTGAGGCGCCTCGGCATCCGTCGTCAGCGACGCACGCACCTGCCGGTCGCGCGCCTCGGTACGCGCCTTCTCGATCGAGGCGCGCGTGAGGCGCTCGGCGGCGGCACGCTCCTGGATGCCGCGCACGCGCAGCAGTCCGGCGAGGGGGAAGGCACGGCTCATGACAGATCTCCGAACGTCGAGACGAGTTCGCCGAGGCGGCGCCACGACTGCTCCGGCGTCGACTTCTCGTCGAGCGCCTGGGTGAGGAAGCCGGTGATGTCGCGCTCGTGCGCGATGGCGGCGTCCACCCGGCGATCGGCGCCCTCGCGGTAGGCGCCGATGCCGATGAGGTCGCGGGCCTCCTGCCGCGCGGCGAGCACGGTGCGCAGCGCCGACGACAGCGCCCGCTGCTCGCGCGTCGCGATCTTGCTCTCGAGGCGCGACACCGAGCCGAGCACGTCGATCGCGGGGTGGTGGCCCGTCACGGCGAGTGAGCGGTCGAGCACCAGGTGGCCGTCGAGGATCGACCGGACGGTGTCGGCGACCGGCTCGTTGTGATCGTCGCCTTCGACCAGCACCGTGTACACGCCCGTGATCGAGCCGTCGCGGTCGGTGCCGGCCCGCTCGAGCAGCCCGGCGAGGATCGGGAACGTCGACGGCGGATAGCCTCGCGTCGCGGGCGGCTCGCCCGCCGCGAGGCCGATCTCACGCTGGGCCATCGCGACGCGCGTGAGCGAGTCCATCATGAGCATGACGTGGCCGCCGGCATCCCGGAACGCCTCCGCGATGCGCGTCGCCGTCGTCGCCGCCCGCAGGCGCGCGAGTGCCGGCTGATCGGAGGTCGAGACGATCACGACCGACCGTGCGAGCCCCTCAGGCCCCAGGTCGTCTTCGATGAACTCCCGCACCTCACGGCCGCGCTCGCCGACGAGGGCGATGACGTTCGCGTCGGCGCTGGAGCCGCGGGCGATCATCGACAGCAGCGACGACTTGCCCACGCCCGACCCGGCGAACAGCCCCATGCGCTGGCCGCGTCCGATCGGAGTGAGCGTGTCGATCGCGCGCACGCCCGACGCGAGCTGCTCCGTGATGCGAGCGCGGTCCATCACCGACGGCGGCTCGTGGTCGAGCGTCACGCGCGGAGCGACGACGGGGCCCTTGTCGTCGATCGGTCGGCCGAGGCCGTCGAGGATGCGGCCCAGCACGGCGGGACCGGTGGGAACGCGCACCCGCCCCGACATCGAGAGGGCGCGCTCGCCGACCCGCAGCCCGTCGGTCGGCGCCAGCGGCATGCAGCGCAGCACACCGCGCTCAGCGGCGACCACCTCGGCGGGCACGCCGTCGCCGATCGTCACGAGGTCGCCGACGGCCCCCTCCAGGCCCC